>Ga0115557_1000654_pt1 | contig 24100 bp, 20 predicted proteins | sample COGITO_mtgs_1104_FD_87280 | JGI IMG/M metagenome (GOLD analysis project Ga0115557, IMG submission 87280) | Pelagic marine microbial communities from North Sea - COGITO_mtgs_110421 | ecosystem: Environmental > Aquatic > Marine > Epipelagic | place: Germany:Helgoland, sampling site Kabeltonne...
CCAATAGTACTTAAGCTTCCGAATTGAATATTTATTTTCCCATGCTTATTTGGCCCATAGCCTATCGAAAAAAGCACAATGTCCCGTTCATCACCCTGAACATTTTCTATGTTTTTGATGAATAGGTTTTCGTCTGGACTAAACCCGGCAATCTCCAATTTATCAAGAATCAAGCCTTGTTGCACTGCATTAAAAGCGATCACTCCAATGGTCTTTTGTGGATCAGAATTCTTAAGGTCATTTACTATTGATACAATTTTTTCTGCTTCTATAAGGTTTGAATTTTGCTCCCAAACACCGTCTACTTTGTGGTATTCTATTCCAGGTTTGTTCTCATTTACAATATCATACTGAGGCAGCAATTTTAACCTCCCTTTATAAAAATGCTTATTAGAAAAATCTATTAGATCTAAAGACTGACTTCGATAATGTCCCTTTAATTCCGACTGCATGAGGTACTTACTACAAAGTCCAAGTAAGGAATCGATTTCATATTCCATACCTTCCTCTTCCTCTTCCCATCGTACCTTATAGAGGTCATTTGGTTGTAGCTGCATTTGGTCCCCAGTAACGACCACTTGTTTTCCTCTGTACATCGCTGGGAGCCCTTTTTCGGCGAAGCACTGGGAGGCTTCATCAAAGATTACCAAATCAAATAGGTTTTCCATTGGAAACATGGCAGAAACTGATTCAGGTGATGCCATCCAACAAGGCATCAAATTAAATAGCTCTTCGGCAAAATGAGTCATTAGGCGCCTCAATGGCCAAATTTTACGTTTTTTAGTAACTTGATGTTGTAGGTCACGATAGGTAATTCGATTATTCAATCGGTTATATTCTATTGGGCCATATGTCTTCTCGCGCGCCCTTTGTAATAAAATACCCTCACTCAGCTCCAATTTCTTCTCTACAGCTGATTGCAAATCTTCAATCATTTGATCGAATTTCAATGTAGATGGCGTCCGAAGGATTTCATTCTTACTTTCAATATGATCAATCCACGCTAATTTAATACTGTTGTCAAAAACACCAATTTTCTCTGCTATCGTTGCTGCTTTACAGCTGATGAGCTTATCAATCGCAGCCATTTTTGTTTCTGAAAACTCATTCCACATCCTATCCATTTCGCATATACCATCGAAGTCATTGCTAATAGTGGATTGTAAGGTTTTATAATATGGCTCAGAGACGAGTAGCAGATCAATCTGCCTAGGAAGTATGTATTTGTTCCATTCTTGCCTCTTTTTGGGAAGCCCTCCAAGTGACTCAGCAAGTTGTTCAATCCTATCATGAAATTGAGCAACACTGAATTTGTCCAAATTGAAGTATTCCTTAAAATTGGCGAATTGAGAAAAAAGCAGCTTGGCATTCAAAGCCAATTCTACTTTATCAAACCAAATATTTATTGTCTCTTGATCATTCGTCTCCGGGAAATACTTGATCCATGCAGCTCCCTTCAATTTTGTCAGCTGGTGCTGAAGGTTCAATCGGTTGTCCAATCGTTTAGTTAATTGGTCCAGTCCAGCACTGTCGTCTCGTAACTCGTTAGCTACTAAGACCCTTGCTAGGCGAGTCTTTTCTTTTGAAAAAGACCATTTAATGGACTTGATAAAGCTACTTTTCGCACTTGAACGTGCCTTTAATAATGCTTGTATGTTTCCAATATCACTGGGCTCAATTGTTGATTCTACACCAGTTTCATCAAAACAATGATTGATTAATTTTTGGGTATTATTAAGCCATAATGACTCCGTTAAATTATTCGGAAAAGGAATCATAGATTTAAAAAAATCAAAGATCTCCTCGGAAGGCAAGTGCTTAATCATTGCCAATAACTTGTCTCTGTTTTCACTTAATGTACGACAGGAATGATAGTCAGTCTTTTCTTCAACTATTTCTGATACTTTTTCTATTAATGATTTTGCATAAGTGGGGATTTCCTTCAAGTATTGCTTTATACTTTGAAAATCTTGCAATTTGAAATCTTGGAAATTCACTCTTTCAGACCACGGATGGTCTTCAATGTTATACTTGAAATAGTAGGTCAAGTATCTCGAAATATCCTTCTTAAATGAATGAATATCAGAGAGTGGCAGTTGATTATATTCTTGTGTGAGTGAAACTGAATCTCCTTCTGGATCGGAAGTTAGGTATAATTCTTTAATCGAAATACCGCATTCTGTTTCATCAAAAAGGGCTTTCTTGTATTCTTCAAGTACATCAGTTTGTTCATCAATTACCCTGCTTGAAATCTGAAATTCTCGCTCAACTTGAATAGTATCTAAGTTGTTATTTCGAGTCTGATATTCATTCAATCGCTCTATCTGATTTGCAATCTTTTCATAAATACTCTTTCTGTCATTTTTGAAATCATGCACAAGTGCAATAAAGTCATTGAGGTTTTTATCCGATAATCTACTAAAGATAACGTCCAGGGCAGCTCTTTTTTGACAGACAACTAAAACAGATTTACCCCTTGCTATATAGTCAGCAATCAAATTGGAAATCATTTGAGACTTCCCAGTTCCAGGAGGGCCTTGTACAACTATTGAATTCCCTCGTTTAACAGCCTTAATCGCATTCTCCTGATAGGCATCCATCAAAAAAGGTGTGTAGGTCTGTTCCTCCTTTACTTTATTTAAGAAATAAGAATAATCGTCACTATGCTTACCTGGCGCGTCATCATTTTCAATTGATTTAGCATTAAAGAATTCCTCTAATGAATTGAATTGTCCTCGCTGCATCAAAAAATCATAATCGGGCATTAAATAGGAATCCGCTTGTGGGAATATTCCTAATACTGCTTCAGAGTAAAGCTTTAGTTCACCTGTTTTCTGAAGGCCATCAAAATCATTTTTTTTATAATTTTTAAATTGAATCAGTTCATCTGCAAAAAGCTCTTGATTAAAGTTTATCTCGACGGCGCTTGCACTCAAAAGTTCATAAAGGCTAGTTCTGAATACTCGGCTGTCTTTATCAAAATCATCAAAACTTCTTTCTACGAGATCTTCGTCTAAATCAACTTTATTGTAGTGTGAATAAGCAAGCAAAAGGCTTTTATTCAGACTGACGTTAACATCATCCCGGCTCTGCAATACCCAATCATTATTTTCTTGAGTCAACATTACAGGAAAAAACATCAACGGAGCCCTAACATTAGTACCATCGGCAAATTTCCCATGCACAAAAGGCCATCCAATATAAAGGTCAAATGCACCCGTTTCTTCTAAAATAAATTGAGCTTTACGCTGCAGGCCTTTAAGCCGAGATGTCAGTTTATTAGCGTCAGCATCTCTACTATCAATAACTTGGGACAGCTTAATCTTTTTTGTCCCTTTGATTATTTGATTGATGATCTCGAAGGAATTACCAGCTCCTAAAAAATTAAAGTCGTGAAGATCAATGGTCTGGCTGGCTATGAGTCGAAGGAGCAGCAAAGACCTGTTGTTACCTGAAATATTACTCAGCCTTCTTTGGTAAGACTGTAAAAGTTGCTGCATCACTCAATTTAGTGATTAGTCGGCACTTATTGAATGAATTATTTTATAATAAGAAATCAATAATAGCGATTTCTATTTTTTTGAAAACGGTGAATCAGGTTCTTTAGCAAAAACATTAAAGACGATTTCATCCATTCTTCCTGGCATCCACTTATTAAGGAAAACTGCCAATTTACCCTGTGTTGTAAGTACAATGTTGCGCTTCCTTTTTTGCACGGCCTTATAAATGTGCTGTGCTACTTCTTCGGCGGTCATCATTTTTTCTTCATTTCGAGGAGTATCTCCCTGAACTGTTCCGTCAGCTTTGAGTGCGGCTTTACGAATATTTGTACCTGTAAATCCAGGACATGCTACCAAGATATGTACACCTCGGTGCATTACCTCTGTTCTTAAGGATTCAAAAAATCCATTCATGGCAAACTTTGAAGCAGTATAGGCGGTACGTGCTGGTGTGCCACGGTATCCATTAATAGAAGAAACACCTACGACAGATCCTTTAGTCCTTAAAATATGTGGAAGACAATATTTAGTGGCATACAATGTTCCGTAAAAATTGATGTCCATTACTTTCTTAAAAGCATCGATTTCAATCTCTTCGAATAAAGCACGCATTGAAATACCGGCATTATTAATCAATATGTCAATTTTACCAAATGCCTTAATCGTTTGATCAACCAGCAAATCATTATCTGTTTCTTTGGACACGTCAAGGTTCAAGCAGAGGTGCTCAATTTTCATCCCATCTAATTCATATCCAACATTATTGAGTCGTTCTTCATTGCGACCAGTGATCACCACTTTGCTTCCAGACTTTCCAAAAGCAAACGCAAGTGCCTTACCTATCCCTGATGAGCCTCCTGTAATAATTACAACCTTGTCTTTCATGTAAAAGATTTATCTAAAGATAAGCCAGAAAATAGATGTGAAAATAATTATTTGAAATAAAAAAAGCCTCGGGTTAACGAGGCTTTAATTATAACTATTTATTAAATGACTTAAGCATTCAACACTTTAGCCATTGTTTCTCCTATATCGGCAGGCGATTTCACTACGTGGATTCCACATTCATCCATTATCTTCATTTTAGCTTCCGCAGTATCTTCTGCTCCACCAATAATTGCTCCTGCATGTCCCATTCTTCTACCTGGAGGGGCGGTTTGCCCTGCAATAAAGCCTACAACTGGCTTTTTATTTCCTGTTTCCTTGATGTATTCTGCAGCCATGGCCTCATAGTTTCCACCAATTTCACCAATCATAACGATGGCATCAGTTTCATCATCTTCCATTAACAACTGTACAGCATCCTTTGTAGGCGTTCCAATGATTGGATCACCACCAATTCCTATAGCCGTTGAAATTCCTAATCCAGCTTTTGCCAACTGATCAGCAGCCTCATAAGTCAAAGTTCCAGATTTAGAAACTAATCCAACTCTTCCCTTTTTGAAAACGAAGCCTGGCATGATACCTACTTTTGCCTCCTCTGGTGTAATTACTCCAGGGCAGTTAGGTCCTACTAAAGTGACCTCTTTAGTTCTAATATATTCTTTGGCCATCACCATGTCCTTTACAGGAATGCCTTCTGTAATCGCAATGATTACCTTAATACCTGCATCAGCAGCTTCCATAATTGCATCAGCTGCAAAAGCAGGTGGTACAAAAATTATAGATACGTTGGCACCAGCGGCAGCAACAGCATCAGCAACTGTGTTAAAAACAGGTTTTCCTAGGTGCTCTTGACCACCTTTACCTGGAGTTACGCCTCCAACTACATTTGTTCCATAGTCAATCATTTGACCTGCGTGGAATGTACCCTCTGTGCCGGTAAACCCTTGCACAATTATTTTGGAATCTTTATTAACTAAAACACTCATTGTGATGACTTTAAATTCGCTGCAAAAATAGAACAATTAATTGCCATGACAAAAGGAAAAATCATCGGAACGACAAACTCTTCATCTCAATTTTCTACCGTTGGGTAATCTCTTATTCCATTTAACAAGGATTGTCAAAATTTAACATTTTTTATGAAACAATTTTCAGCCGAATTCGATTAATAAGTCAGAAGTTAATTCTAAAGAATATTTCGAAACGGGTATCAAACAGAATATAATTTGTCGAAAATCCGTTTCATACATAGTTAGTTAGTTTTTAGTATTTTAAGGTTGAAGTTGAAAAGAGCACCTGGTTAGTGCTCTTTTCGTTTATATAAGGGCTTGTTTTCTCCGCTTACAAAGTTCTTGATTCTAGATTCGAATAATCTGCTAAATTCGTATCCTATAAACCTGACTAACCTTGAAACAACCAAAATTCAAAGGCGCTAAAGCCATCGGTCTAATCGCTGGCCCCGCAATATTTTTCTTAATTCTTCTATTAGCTCCTAAAGATGTGCTTACTCCAGAGGCATGGAAAGTCATTGCGTCAGCAGCATGGATGGTCATTTGGTGGGTAACTGAAGCAGCTCCTATACCAGTAACGGCATTAATGCCAATTATTCTTTTTTCAATAACTGGTGTATTTACTATTGATGAAGCGACTGCTCCTTATGCGAACAAAATTATTTTTCTTTTTATGGGTGGCTTTATGTTGGGTCTGGCAATGGAAAGACATAACCTGCATAAACGCATTGCACTAAATCTTATTAAGAAGACTGGTACCAATCCAAATGGAATAATCCTTGGCTTTATGTTGACTACCGCTTTCATTTCTATGTGGATCAGTAATACTGCCACCGCCGTTATGATGCTGCCAATTGCATTGTCGATCACCGATTTACTAAATGTTAAAGGAACCTCTGACAAAGGCAAACAACGGTTCGCGCTCGCCCTCATGTTAGGGATTGCTTATGCTGCCAATATCGGAGGAACAGCGACCATAGTGGGAACACCTCCTAATGTTGCATGGGTAGGCTTCATGGACACCATGATGGATGTTGAAGTTAGTTTTTCAAGGTATTTATTAGTTGGTGTGCCTGTAGCTGCCATCATGTTAATCATAACCTATTTACTTCTGACAAGAGTATTGTTCAGAAGCACAGTAGAAAATCTATCTGAATCAACCCAAGTCATTGATGATCAGCTTAAGGCACTCGGCCGAATGTCAAAGGCTGAAAAAACAGTGGCTACCATTGCAATTTGCACAGCCCTGGCCTGGATTCTTCGTTCCAACTTGAATACATGGTTTGACACCAAATTATTGAGTGATGCCTTAATAGCAATGATTGGTGCGGTCGCCATGTTTATTGTACCAATCAATTTGAAAGAGAACAAGTTTGTTCTGGAATGGGAATACACTAAGAAACTTCCCTGGGGAATTCTTTTACTCTTTGGAGGTGGATTAACCTTGGCAAAGGCCATGGAGAAAACCAACATTGTTCAAGTTGCTGGAGAAGTGATATCAAGTGGAAACCTTAATCAATTTTTGCTCATTTTATTACTCTGTACTTTCATGCTCTTCATGACTGAATTGATGAGTAATGTGGCATTAACGGTTATTTTTATCCCGGTAGTACTCGGCATATCAATTAGTCTTGGGGTGAACCCAATGTACCTTTCATTGCCTGTTACTTTGGCAGCGAGTTATGCCTTTATGATGCCCATCTCAACACCGCCAAATGCCATTGTTTTCTCCAGTGGTATGATCAAGATAAAAGACATGATTCGGGCAGGATTCTTCTTAAACATCATCGCTATCCTGATCTTAGCGTTGCTTTCAAAGACTTTGATTCCACTCATCTTCTAAGTAAAATTTTCTAGCAGACTTTTCGTTAATCCTATATCTTTAGCCATTCAATGAAATCACTGTGATCAAGAAGAAACATTTTATCATCATTCTAGTCATCTTTTGCTCTTTGTCAATGACTTCATGTATTGGCATAATCGAAAAAGTATTTTTCAATAAAAATGGAAGTGGCACCTATTCCATGACCCTTGATATGTCTGAAGTTGTTCAAATGATAGCGGCATTTGGCGGTGGACAACCACCTGAGTTAACTGAGGGCATGGATAGTTTAAACGCGGTTTTCGACATAAGGGCTTCAAAGATTAGACAGGTAAATGGAATTTCAAATGTCAGGCAAGAAATTGATAAAGAGAACCTCGTTTTTTCACTTTTGTTAGACTTTGATAATATAGATGCCTTAAATAGAGGGATGAGTGAATTTTATAAAGATGAAAGCACTAGTCAGACCAAACAATATGTGTTTTTTAAAGAGACCAAAGGCAACCTTGAAAGAACTGAAGTCAATAGGGTTTTGGATGCGCTAAACTTCGCCATGAATAGCGAACAAGTAGGACAGGAATTTAATCCGGCAACACTGTTAGGCGATATGTTTTATGAACAACAAATCTCATTTGAAAGGAACATAAAATCTTTCTCAAATAACGCCTATGTACAAGGCGATGGATCAAATTGGGGTGAGAAAGACCTGCGTTGGAAAAAGTATTTATTCAAGTCTTCGGACGAGAATAAAACGATTGATGTACAGGTTAAAATGAATTAATCTCCACAATAAAATTTAACGCTTCTTCAAACTCATATCAGCTTCACGCTTCGCTTTAAATTCTGAGCCTTCTGACCATTTTGGCCAATACGTTTCATTTGCCAATCTGTAACCCAAGTTAAATAGCAACTCAGCATCTTGAGCAATCCCTTTTAGGTCCCATAATTCTGGTTCATAATTATCACCTGGCTGATGGTACTTAGAAGCCAAATATTCATCATTCTTCTCCTTCATATATTCAATCCCAAATTCCTTGGATTCAAAAGAACCTGAAGCAAATAATGCGGGAATCCCAGCTTTAGCAAAAGCAAAATGATCTGATCTAAAAAAATATCCTTTACTCAATTCTGGATCAGGAATCACATAACGGTCCTGTGCTTTGGCAGCAGCCATTGCATAATCATCCATCTCCGACTGCCCAAAACCAACAATAGTTAAATCTTTCATTTCTCCATAAGCTGGCAATCCATCTATATTAATATTTGCTACAGATTGATTAGGCGGGTAGATAGGATTCTGACCATAATAAGCCGAACCCAAAAGCCCCTGCTCTTCTGCTGTCACAAATATGAATACCAGTGATCGCTCAGGTCTTTCATCAAGATTGGCAAAAGTTTCAGCAATGGTGAGCATACCGGTTGTCCCTGTAGCATTATCGTGAGCGCCATTGTAGATCGAATCTCCGTTAACTGCTGCGCCAACACCAAAATGATCCCAGTGAGCAGAGTAGATTACATACTCATCTTTTCTAGTACTTCCAGGTAATAAGGCAATTACATTATTCGATACATCTCTCTTAATCTCGTTGTGCAATTCTACTGAAGCCTTCAAACCCGTTGATGAAGGCCTAAACCCTTTTGTTTTGGCAGTTTTTGAGAAATTCTCAATTCCTGCAGATTGCAATAATGTAGTAGCCATGTCCTCAGTAATCCAACCTTGGATATCACATTTATAAGGAGGATTAGCATCATCCAAATTCAATTTTGCTCCCGTCCATGAACTTTGAATCACATCCCAAGGGTAGCCAGCAGGATTAGTTTGATGAATGATCAGCACTCCTGATGCACCTTGTCGTGCCGCTTCTTCATATTTATAAGTCCATCGACCATAATAAGTCATTTCCTCTCCTTTGAACAATTTATCATCGCCACTTCCAAATCCTGGGTCATTAACCATTACAATGACTGTCTTGCCTTTTACATCAAGTCCAGCATAATCATCCCATCCATATTCAGGTGCTACAATGCCAAATCCGGCAAAAATTAATTCGGAATCTTCTAAAAACAGGTCTTCCTCAGGTTTTTCGGTATACACCACAAAATCTTCCAGTGCCTTAAAACTTAAATTTTCCCCCTTTCCTGAGATGTCCATTTCGGGCGATTGCCATCCTGTTATCTCCACCATTGGCACTTCTTGAAAATAGCTATCTCCATTGCCAGGCTCCAAACCCATTCGCTTCAGTTCGGATTCCAAATAGTGGATTGTTTTTTCTTCTCCTTCTGTAAAAGGTTTTCTTCCTAAAAAATCATCTGACGCCAAGATGCTCATATGACGATCTATCGCCAATGTATCAATCTTAATGTCAACGGAGGTTGCTTCAGTGGTATCAGAATTACATGCAACGAATCCGATACCAAGTGCGAATAGAAATAAGAGACTAAGTCTTTTCATATTTTTCATTATCAATAAATTCGAATTTAGATAAAATTCGGGGGTCAAATCAAGTTAATTTTAACTAATTCATTAGTTTTATGAATGCTTAGGTGTATTTCCCTATTTCTCATACTAATACTACCAAATATCGGGTTGGCACAAGACGGTTCATTAATTGCCAATACCAAAACATCTAATATAGATTTCCAAATCAAGCCTTCGTTTACTGGGCTTTGGGAAGTTAAATCCGTTTTTGTGGGAGAAAAGACCATGACCCCTGTCGCAAAATGGTTTCAAATCAACGATGATGGTAGCCTCACCGGTGGGAATGGCTGGCTCCAAAACGTTGAAAGCGTCTGGGAGTTTAATGACTCCAGCAATGAATTACTATTTATAACGGGTGGACTGCCTGATGAATTTGGTAGCTTTGTTATTGATTTAGATCAAAGCAAAATGAAGTGGTCTAGGTTCGAAGACGGACAACAAGTTGATGTCCATTTGGCACTAGTTGAATACAAACCATTGGCTCCTTGGGATGAGATTGTTGGTCTATGGAAATGGATAGGAATGGAAAACCAGAGCATTAAGACTAATGAAATTGCGATTGCAACAATCAAACCTGACTGGACAAGAATCAGATGGGACAGGCGTTACGATACTTTTGATGCTTCAGGAAAAAGAACAGAAACGGGTATCTGGCATTTCGATGCACACAAACCAATACTCACCATTTTTGATAATAAAAGTGAAAAATTTGAATGGGAAGTTGAATTGTTAGGAGAACAAATGGTTTGGAAACAGCAGACAGAAAAAGAGATTATCAAATTGACCTTCGAGAAAAGTGAGTCCATAGGAAACGGCAATTAACAATCCAATGCCATTCTCGGGAATAAGGAAATGACCTTAATACTTTTAGCCTTTAACTCAAAGCACGTAACTCAATACCCATATTTTTCTTTCCACATCGCTTTCATTCGCTTTCTCATTTCATCTTCACGAGGATTTCTACCTGGGTCATATAAATTTGTCCCTTTAATCTCATCAGGCATAAACTCTTGATTGACAAAATTCCCCGGTCCATCGTGAGAATATTTATAGCCTTTACCATAGCCTTCCTCCTTCATGAGTTTGGTTGGTGCATTTCTAAGTTGCATTGGAACAGGTAGGTCACCAGTATCCTTAACTAATCGCTGGGCATTATTAATGGCCATGTAAGCGGCATTGCTTTTTGCAGAAGCAGCCAAATAAGTAACACATTGAGAAAGAATAATTCTGCCTTCAGGATAGCCAATTAAGTTGACAGCCTGAAATGCATTTGTAGCGATGACTAACGCAGTTGGATTCGCATTTCCAATGTCTTCACTTGCCAAGATCACTAATCGCCTTGCAATGAACTTCACATCTTCACCACCTTCTATCATTCTTGCCAGGTAATAAACAGCTGCATTGGGATCACTGCCTCTTATCGACTTAATGAAAGCTGATATAATATCATAATGTTGCTCACCTCCTTTATCATAAATGGCCACACGTTGCTGTGCTATTTCAATCACTTTATCATCAGTGATTTCTACTCTTTCACCTGCCAAATGTTCAACCACGAGGTCCAATAGGTTCAGTAATTTTCTAGCATCACCGCCTGATATACTGAACAAAGCTTGTGTTTCTTTCAGCTTGACTTGCTTCTTTTTCAGTACTTCATCGGTTGATAAGGCCATTTCGATGAGCCTTAAAAGGTCGTCCTTGGAAAGCGCTTTGAGCGTATAAACTTGACTCCTAGAAAGCAAAGCGGAATTCACTTCAAATGAAGGGTTTTCAGTGGTAGCACCTATTAGAGTGATTTGCCCTTTTTCAACTGCGCCAAGCAAAGCATCTTGCTGCCCTTTATTGAAACGATGAATCTCATCTATGAACAGAATGGTATTGGACTGAAACTTTGCTCTTTGAATTACTTCACGAACATCTTTAACACCAGCACTGATCGCACTTAAAGTATAAAAAGGAGATTGAACGGCATTGGCTATTATATTGGCAATGGTGGTTTTCCCTACTCCTGGCGGGCCCCAAAGAATCATAGAAGGAATGCTCTTCGACTCAATGGCCCTTCGCAATATCCCGTTCTTCCCCACCAAATGTTCTTGACCAATCAGGTCATCCAAGGTTTGAGGACGAATACGTTCAGCTAAAGGTTTAGAGGAGAAGTCCATGCACGAAAATAGGAATGTTCACTATGATTATAGGGTACAAAAGCAACTATTTCTCAATTCAAGCAGAGGATGGCCCCTTTCTTAAAATCCACTCCCGAGGAAAATCTTCCGCTCCCTTAAAATATCTCTTTAGAGCCATATTCTAGGTCTACTTTTGGGTCAATCAAAATTTAGAAAACATGAACAAATTCAAAACAACAACCTTGATCATGCTTATAGCCTTGATCAGCACACAATTAAAAGCGAATGATAAACCAGGAATTAAAACTAGAGTAATTGGCACTGGTCAGCCGGTTATAATGATTCCAGGGCTTACCTGTGATGGCTCAGTTTGGGATTCAACATTTGAAGTAATGGGCAATGGATATGAATATCATATCATGACTTTACCTGGCTTTGCGGGCAATGCACCATTGGAAAATTTAGAGGCAGGGTTTTTCATACAAGTCGAAGCCATGGTTTTAGATTATATTGATGAGAATAAAATTAAAAATCCGATAATTATTGGACATAGTCTCGGTGGATTTATGGCTTTGAATATTGCTGTAGAGAGGCCTGATTTACCAAAAAAATTGGTCATTGTTGATGCTTTACCTTTTATAACGGCTATTCAAGTTCCAACTGCCACAGCCGAAAGCGCTAAGCCTTTTGCTGCCTCAATGAAAAAACAAATGATGACGAGCGAAGTCCAATCATTGGAAGCGCGGGCTGATTATCAAAGGACGATGTTAAAATCCATGATCCTTGATCCGGCAAAAATTGAAGTGGCAACACAGTGGAGTTTAGACAGTGATTTAGGAACCATTGCCCAATCGATGTACGAAATGTATACCATCGATTCGCGGACGCACCTTGACAAAATCAAGGCTCCTACACTGGTCCTTGGGGCTTGGATTGCTTATAAAGATTTTGGCTCTACAAGAGAAAGTACATTAGACATTTACAAGTCTCAATACGCTAATCATAACAATGTTCAGATAGATATGACAGACAAAGGAAATCATTTCATTATGTGGGACGATCCTGAATTTTTCTACAATTGGCTGAACAAATTCTTAGACTAATTAGATGAACAAAGGCTCCTATTATTTACTTTCAATCAGTGCAGGTTATAATGCGCTATTAGGTTTGGTTACTTCATTTATGCCAGAAGAAATTCTCTTGAGCTTAAACATGCCAATTGAACCTTTATCCCAACTGATGCTACAAATAATGGGGGCGATTTTCATTGCATTTGCAATGATTAATTACCTCTCAAAAATAGCAATCATAGGAGGTATTTATAATAAAGCCATCCTAATGGGCAACATCGCTTATCACTGTATTAGTGGAATAGTTTTCGTAAAATTTATTATTAGTCATAACTTATATGGCGAAGTATTTATTCCATTGACTGCCATATACCTTTTACTAGGCTTAGGGTTTCTTCGGTTAAACTTTGTATCACCAAAAAATTAAAAAGCAAATTAAGATGTCGAACAAAACTGCCTACTGGGTATGCCAAGGAATCGGATGGGGACTATACATAGTTTTTTCAATGGCAATGATGCTCATATTTTCGGATGGAAATGTAATGTCATTAGGATCGATTAAGCTCCAAGTGATTCTTTTAGTTTGTCTATTCACATTTTCACATCTATACAGGGCTTACATTAAAAGGCATGAATGGAGTTTATTGTCTATTAAAAAAACTCATTCCCCGTGTCCTTTTAGGAGTTATAATTACTTCTATCATAGTACAAGCAATAGTGCATGTTCTAATTTATCTGGTAGTACCTCTCGAAGGTATCTTACCCTTTAGTTGGCCTAGTTTCATAGGATATTCATTTAGTGTTGCCTTAGTAATGTCACTTTGGTCAACCATTTACTTTGCTTACCAGCTCAACAAACGAAATAGGAAAAATGAGATGGATAAATTGGCATTGACCGCGGCATTAAATGAGGCTGAACTCGCCATATTAAAGAATCAAATCAATCCTCATTTCCTTTTCAATGCACTCAATAATATCAGGTCACTCATTTTATCTGATCCAGAAAAAGCAAGAACGATGGTTACTCATATCTCGGAACTGTTGCGCTATTCAATTCAGTTCAACGCATCAGAGAAAGTTACATTGGAACAAGAAATTGAAATTGTTAAAGACTACTTACAATTAGAGTCAATCCAATTTGATGATCGACTAACCTATAATTTAGAAATCGAAAATGAAGCCTTGGGCATTAAGATTCCCCCTATGGCGATACAGTTATTAGTTGAAAACGCTATAAAGCATGGCATTTCTCAATTATCAGCTGGCGGAGAAATATTCATACAAGCCAAATTAGAGAATGACCATTTGCATCTATCCGTCACTAATGATGGACAATTGAAAAAGAAAAGTAAAAGAGAAGGCGTAGGAATCAAGAACTTGGTCGAAAGACTTAAAATCCTCTTTGGCCAGTTTGCCGAATTATCTCTTGTAAATTCTTCTGATCAAAAAGTTACTGCTTCACTTAAAATACCACTCAATTGAAAACATTAATAGTAGACGACTCCAAATTGGCGCGGCAGGAATTGAAACACTTATTAAAGAAGTTTGATGATGTTGAAGTGATTGGTGAAGCTGAAAATGCCACTTTAGGTATTGAAAAAGTCCTAGAACTCAATCCGGACCTACTCTTTTTAGACATTCAAATGCCCGATAAAGATGGTTTTGAAATGTTGCAAGGGCTAGAGGATACGCCTGAAGTAATTTTCATCACTGCCTTTAATCAATATGCTATGAAAGCATTTGACCATAACGCATTAGATTATCTCCAAAAACCCATAAAAGAAGACAGGTTGGCTTTGGCCTTAGAAAAGGCAAGTGCAAAAATTAGGCTGAGAGAAGACCCTAAAAAATCAAAGAAGCTATTGGGTCTTGACAAACAAGTATTTGTGAAAGATGGTGAAAGCTGTTGGTTTGTAAACTTATCAGAGGTTAGGGTATTGGAAATAATGGGAAGCTATACACGCATTTATTTCAATGAACAAAATCCTATGATTCCACGATCACTTAACTATATGGAATCGCGATTGGATCCCGAAGCATTCTTTAGGGCCAATAGACAACAAATTATAAATCTGAAATTTGTCGGGAGAATTGAGCCTTGGTTTAGCGGAACACTTAAGGTCTATCTAAAAGGCGGAGAAGAAATTGAAGTCTCAAGAAGGCAGAGCATCAAATTTCGAGAGATCATGAGTTTCTGATTTATATCACTTTCAGTGCCCATTTTAAGCTGATCAAATAAATATAAAACTTAGTTTGCCTTTCCCTTTGGCGAAACAAATACTTAGCGCTAATTTTCCAAAAATTTGGAATAAGTGAGCAAGTCAGATTTAAAAGCAGACCTACTGAGAAGTCATCAGGAATTCATCCGTTATGTTGATGATTTAACCATAGACGAATATGATTTTGCTCCTGATGGAAAATGGACGGCTGGCCAACAAACTGAACACCTAATAAAAAGTACCAATCCAATTGTCCATGGATTAAGCTTACCAAAATTTGTACTCAAATTAAAATATGGCTCAGCAAACAGGCCATCAAAAACCTATCAGGAATTGGTTGCTAAATACCATTTAAAATTAGATCAAGGAGGTAAATCAACAAATCAATATAATCCTAAAGCAATACCAGGAAGTCATCGAAAGAAAAAGTCAAAACATTTGATGAACAATATTGAAGCCATTTTATCCAAATTAGAAAGCTGGTCTGAAAAGGATTTAGATAGTTATGTTGTAGCACACCCTCTTCTAGGTAAAATCACGGTCCGGGAATTATTCTACTTTACTACTTATCACGCGCATCACCATCAATTATTGATAAAGCACTACCTCAAGGGAGTCTGATACTAGCCTATTTTCTTTAATATTTCCAAAAGCTGATTCAGTTGAGTTTCAGTAAAGTCATAATGAGTAACAAATCGAATCAGCTGAGGTCCGAAGCCGAATGCATGAATATCATGCTCCTTAAGCTTTGCTAAAAACGTTTCGTTAGTAAAAGCATCTGTCAGTTTAAATATCAATATGTTGGTTTCACAAGGATATACTTCTTCTACATAGGATTGAGTTTCCAGAACAGCTGCGATTTTTTTAGCAGCGTCATGGTCTTCTTTTAACCGCTCAACATGATTTTCTAAAGCATAAAGCCCCGCAGCTGCAATATAGCCAGCTTGCCTCCAGGCACCACCCATTACTTTTCTTATGCGCTTTGATCTTTTAATAGCTCCAGCAGTACCGAGCAAAATTGATCCGACAGGAGCTCCCATGCCTTTAGATAGACAAATTGATATAGTATCGAACACTTCTCCATACTGTTGGGGAGTTTCACCTTTGGCAATGAGCGCATTGAAGAGTCGTGCTCCGTCTAGGTGAAATGCCAGCCCATTGGCCTCACAGACTGCTTTAATTTTCAATATTTCCTCAAAATCGTAACAACTTCCACCACCTTTATTCATGGTATTCTCAAGAGAAACTACACGAGAAACAGGTGAATGAATGTCATCAGGTAAGATCGCTGCCTTTACTGCCTCGGCCGTAATTCTCCCTTTATCACCCTCCAATAGCCTCACTGAAACTCCAGAATTAGCCATTAAACCCCCACTTTCATAGAGGTAGATATGAGAGTACTTATGACAGATCACTTCGTCTTGAAGGGTGGTATGCAAACGAATCCCAATTTGATTGGTCATGGTGCCAGAAGCACAATAAAGTGCTGCTTCCATTCCAAACATTTCTGCTGCCTTATTCTCAAGTGCGGTAACAGTTGGGTCTTCTTCAAACATATCATCCCCGACCTTTGCAGACATCATTGCATCTAACATAGCAGGGGTTGGTCGCGTCAGCGTATCGCTTCTTAAATCTATCACAGTAGTAATTTTGAAAGGTGAATCTAAGAGGAATTTTGAGGAAGGGCAAGTAGTTTTTAGAGTCATCCCCGTAAGGCCTGCCTTCTGCACGCCTTACGGGAGTCTCTTCCAACCTAAACATGAAAGACCCTGATGACTAATCTTTTAATTACCAGTGATTTATCTCAACCTTGCGTTTGACTAGAATAATCACCTAATACAGCTCTTAATTTGAGTAACTCTTCCTTTATATGGAAATTCATTTCAGCTGGCACTTGTTGTAAAAAACCAGCAAAATGACGTTCCAGTACTTGCATCATTTCTTGTTTATTGCCCTCTCCCTTGTTCGTGATTTTGACCCTAAAAGATCTGCCATCCTTCTCGTTTTGCTGCTTTTCTATCCAGCCATTACGCTCCATCCTTACCAACATCCTAGATATTGACGGTAAATCTTGCAATGTCACTTGACTGATTTCTGTTGGCGTCACGCTTCCGTGATTCCAAAGAATGATCAGTACCTGCCACTGTTCGGGAGTAACCTCATAACTCTTCAACGCACGTATAAGCTCTCGGTGAAAGAGCAAATACGTACGGTAAAGATTATAACCGAGGTTATTATTAAGGTGAAAAAGAGCCTTACCGAAATCCATATTTGATATTTCGATTTAGTAGTGCTCAAATATAGCTTAAAAACTTGTCTAGACAAGTTTTTTTAAAATAAAAAGTGAATCGAGCAAAAATTATTCACCTTCATAATTGCTTTAATAAGTAGTTAATGTGGTTTTAAAGGGTCTTGGAAGTTTCTTGCTCCAGGTCACTGAGCTCAAGATTAATTGCTTTTGTAGATAGTTGGGTCTCAACAAATGACAATACAAGGGAGCCTAATAGCAGAAAGAGGCTTGTAGCAAAAATATATTCCCCTGTTAGTTGCCTGCCCAAGTAAATTAACACCATACTGAGTACACAACAGAAAAAACTAATAATCCCTAGTGCTTGCATGTTACGGATTAATGCCAATCTTGTTTTGAGGTTTTTAATTTGGCCTAAAGCTGTTGGCGTTGGTGAATTTTCTTCCAAATAACCTCTACGCAAGCCTCTTGCTAGGTTAGCCAACGCAACAAAACGATTAGTATACGCTAATAATAAGAGTGTTATGGCAGGAAAAAGCAATGCAGGAGTTGTAATGTCAATGTTCATTTTACTTGCCCTCTTTTTGATGAAATTCACTTTCGGACTTCCTAAAATCAGCTTCTCTTTCACTTTTACTCTGAATTTTGTTGTCCAGCAAAGTTTTCCATATCGCCCGTAATAAAACCAAGACTGAAGGATACAGCATCACCTTAAGTAAATATTCACTCGTTACTGCATCACCAAGTTGATCTGGCGTCACGATAAACAGCAGTACAGAAGTAATTACAACTGAGATCAAGGCGATTAAACCTAGTGCCCTTTCTCTTTGAGAATTCATATTCAATATTAACAAAAAACCCCGACAGCGCCGGGGTTTTAAAATCTATAAAAAATTAACTTCTATTATAAATGGATTACTTCATCGTATGCTGCCGCTGCAGCTTCCATTACTGCTTCAGACATTGTTGGATGCGGATGAACTGTTTTAATAACATCATGTCCGGTAGTCTCTAATTTCCTCGCTGTCACAACTTCAGCAATGATCTCAGTAACGTTGGCACCAATCATGTGTGCGCCTAACCACTCACCGTATTTAGCATCAAAAATAACTTTTACAAAACCTTCTGAATGACCGGCTGCCTTTGCCTTACCTGAAGCTGAAAACGGGAATTTACCCACTTTCACTTCATATCCAGCATCTTTCGCTGCTTGCTCAGTATACCCAACAGAAGCAATTTCAGGACTACAATAAGTACATCCAGGGATGTTATTATAATCTAATGGCTCAGGGTTTTGGCCCTTAATTTTTTCAACACAAATAATTCCTTCAGCTGAAGCAACGTGCGCCAAAGCTGGCCCCTTTACAATATCACCAATGGCATATACCCCAGGGATATTTGTTTTATAATAGTCGTCAACTAAAACTTTGCCTTTGTCCGTAGCAACACCGACATCTTCTAAACCAATGCCTTCAAGATTTGTGCTTACCCCTACTGCAGAAAGTACCACGTCAGCTTCAAGAATTTCTTCTCCCTTTTTTGTCTTGACATGCACTTTACATTGCTTTCCTTTTGTATCAACCGAAGTCACTTCCGACTCCAACATGATCTTCATCTTGTTCTTTTTGTAAGTACGCGCCAATTGTTTCGACACGTCAATGTCTTCCACTGGCACTATTCTGTCCATGTATTCGACTATCGTGACATCAGTACCGATTGAATTATAGAAATAGGTAAATTCAACACCAATGGCACCAGAACCAACAATCACCATTGACTCAGGCTGTTTATCCATTACCATTGCTTCTCGATATCCAATGATCTTTTTTCCATCAATTGGAAGGCTTGGTAATTCTCTTGACTTACCACCGGTAGCTAGAATGATATGATCTGCGTTATAATCCGTTTTTGTTCCATCTTCTGCAGTCACTTCTACTTTTTTGCCCGGCTTCAATTTCCCGAAGCCCAAAAGTTTTTCAATTTTATTTTTTTTCAAAAGAAATTCAACTCCCTTACTCATTCCGGCAGCTACATCTCTACTTCTCTTGACCATACCTCCAAAATCAGCGGAAGCCTCTTTAATATTTATGCCATAGTCACTGGCATGAGAAATGTATTCAAATACTTGGGCACTTTTGAGTAAGGCCTTAGTGGGAATACAACCCCAATTCAAACAAATTCCACCAATTTCTGCTTTTTCGACAATACCAACCTTCATACCCAACTGTGATGCACGAATAGCCGCCACATAGCCGCCAGGTCCACTGCCTATTACTATCAAATCATACTTCGAAGCCATATCTCAATTTTTTTATTTCTTTCTGAAAGAGCCGCAAAGTTAATTCAAAAGAGGTCACAAAAAAATAGGTTATTGGTGGTCTTGTTCCTTTTTATTTTCTTTGACGTATGAAAGGACGAATTTATGCTGTTGGTACAATCGGTGCAATCTTAATGGTTGTCGGATTATCACTAGACAATGAAATAAGTGAGGCCTTACAATGGATAGGAACGGGCATGTTTGTGTCCTTTGTATTCCTTATATCATCTTTAAAAAGCAACCAAAAAAACGAATGAGTTTACTTGAAGGAAAAACAGCACTAATCACTGGTGCCTCAAAAGGAATTGGCAAATCTATCGCCATGAAATATGCACAAGAGGGAGCAAATGTTGCCTTTACTTATTTATCGAGTGTAGAAAGGGGCCAGGCATTAGAAGCGGAATTAGCTGCTTTTGGCGTTAAAGCAAAAGGTTACCGATCAGACGCTTCTGATTTTGCTGCGGCAGATAAATTAGTGAATGATGTAGTTGCGGATTTTGGAGCTTTAGACATCATAGTAAATAATGCAGGCATCACCAAAGACAATCTTCTAATGAGAATGACAGAGGAGATGTGGGATACTGTAATCAATGTCAATTTAAAATCTTGTTTTAATACTGTGAAAGCTGCTACTAGAACCATGATGAAACAACGTGCAGGTTCAATTATCAACATTACTTCAGTAGTGGGTGTAAAGGGTAATGCTGGCCAAGCAAATTATTCAGCTTCCAAAGCTGGAATCATTGGCTTTACAAAGTCTGTCGCCCTCGAACTTGGTTCAAGAGGCATAAGATCAAATGCAGTTGCTCCTGGATTCATAGAAACAGAAATGACAGATGCACTAGACGAAAAAACTGTTCAAAGCTGGAGAGATGGCATTCCATTAAAGAGAGGCGGATCTCCAGATGAGGTTGCAGACCTTTGTGTTTTCCTTGGTTCTGATAAGTCAACCTATATTACAGGTCAAACAATCCATGTAGATGGCGGTATGGCAACATGATTTACCGTTTATAAAAAGCACTTTAAAAAATAAAATGGTTAATGATCTATTTTCGTTTTATTGCGTAATAGAATTCATTAACCATTCTTTTTGATCATATCTGTGAGCGCATTTTTTAGCATTCAATTTACTTTATCAGCTACTTCTATTCAGACAGAAGGTTCTGCTTGGTTCATCGGACTTTGCCTCTTGGCTGGACTAGTTTATGCCGCTATTCTATATTCAAAAAAGACCCCATGGACAAAAAGCGTCAATCGAATTCTTGCTGGTTTTAGGTTCATCCTAGTCGCTGGTCTCTGTTTCCTGTTAATTGGGCCGCTGCTAAATCAAACTGACTTTTTCTATGAGAAACCCATAGTTGTTCTTGCTGTTGACAATTCAGCCTCACTCCCATCTGCTTATGATTCTTTGGAATTTGAGAGCTTAAAAACGCAGCTTGGTGCTTTTTCTAATGAGCTCTCTGGACTCGATTACGACCCAAAAATCAGGAGCCTCGACGGATATAGCAACACTTTTCAATTAGTTAATTTTGACCAAGAGATAACCAATCTTCAAGGCTTATTAAAAAATATTGAAAAAGAATTCGAGCAGCAAAACCTGATCGGTGTTGTGCTTGCAAGTGATGGCATTCATAATTACGGCCTTTCACCAGAATATGTTAGTCTAAATTATCCCGTTTATTCTATTGCCATGGGGGATACAATCCCATTAATGGACTTGAGCCTTAAAGCCATTAGCTATAATAAAATTGTTTATGAAGGCAATCGCTTTCCCCTGATCGCTGAAGTATTTAATAATGGATATGTAAATGAAAACATCACCGTTCAGGTTTTAAAAAATGGTAGCAAAATCGCAGAACAAAACTTATTGATAAAAGGCGACCAACAAATCAATTCACTTGAGTTTATCCTTGATGCTGATAAGGCTGGTATTGAGAATTATCGCGTTCAGATAGTAGCTAAATCCGGTGAAACCACCGTGATCAATAACAGTAGAAATGCTTTCCTTGAAGTGGTAGAGAGCAAACAAAAGATCTTAATCGCAGCCAAATCACCACATCCTGATATTAAGGCTATTCGCAGTGTGATTGACAAGAATGAAGGGACAGAAACCGAGGTGTATTTAGATGGAATAACTGAAGAGATCCCTGAAGGACCTTTTGATCTTATTATAATGCACCAACTTCCTGATTTCAATATTCTACCAATATGGTTGACAAATGCCTTGACTCAATCTAGCACTTGGTTTATTACTGGAACAGGAAATCTTTCAAGAATCAATGAGCTTAATGAAGTTATGGAACTGAGCGAGTTTGGACAAACTGACCTTGTTAGTGGAAATGTTAACCCGAATTTTGAGCTCTTTGAAGTTGATGAAAACTTGTTAGGAAGAATGGCCGCTTACCCTCCAATCAATGTGCCTTATGGTCAAACATCCTTTAAACAGCCTTCAGATGTATTACTTTTTCAAATGGTAGGAACGGTCACGACTAATAGACCTTTACTAGCAATTTATAATGGTGATGATACAAAATCAGCTGTTTTGGCCGGTTCAGGAATCTGGAAATGGAAACTTCAAGAGGCAGGCTTAAACCAAGATCAAAAAATGTTTGATGAAATTTTTGGTAAGCTTATCCAGTTTCTAACTACAAATGATGACAAAAGGAATTTCAGAGTTGCTACATCATCAAACGAATACTTTGATAGTGAAGCTGTAGAATTCAAAACTGAAATATACAATGAGCTATTTGAAAAAGTTTTTGACTACAATATTGACTTAACCATTACCGATGCCGATGGTGGGATTCAGGAATTCAATTATGTAAATAGTGCGAATAATAATTATACACTCAGTGGACTAGCTCCAGGCATCTATAAATTTAGTGCAGCTGCTTCAGTTACAGGGAAAAGAGAAATTGCTAGAGGTACTTTTTCAATTGAAAAACTGGCCTTAGAAGACATTAATATTACTGCTAACCACAATTTATTAAGAAGGATTTCATCAAATTCTGGAGGAGCTTCCTATGATTTAGCCTCTATGGATGGAATTATTCAAGTACTCGAAAACAAGGATGCGAAACCTACCGTAAGGTCTGATGAAAAACTCAGATTACTTTTAAACAATCCACTCTGGCTGTTCTTACTCATAGCACTCATTTCTACAGAATGGTTTATCCGTAAATACAACGGCAGTTATTGAAATTTATGTTCAATCATTTTGTTCGAACTATCATTTTAGTTTAATTCGAGCAATGCACTTGAAATCCTATTTTTTAATGCTTATTTCGGTTTTATTATTGCTTTCCTGCAATATGGATGGTAGCCGCGATAAAGCAGATGAATTATTTCAAGAAGGGCAATTCGAAGCTGCACTTGATCAATATGATAAATTCATAAAATACAATCCCAAAGATGAATTTGCCATTTTTAATCGCGGTAGATCACGTGAAGAAACTGGTGATTTTGATGGTGCCTATGACGATTACACCAAGCTAATTTCAATGAGAATTAATACCAAATTGGCTTTAGTTGCTCGCGCAAGGTGTTCCTTTAATCTAGACAATTATAAAGGCGTTGTGATGGACATGAATACGCTGCTTAAGCAAGACCCTTCAAATATTGAAGCCTTGTATTTAAGAGGTACTTCTTTAATGAAACTAGGCAAAAATAATCAGGCTACTAATGACCTCGACAAATTGGTCTCAATTGAACCAGAAAATGTACAAGCCTTAATAAGCCGAGGTGCTGCCTATGCACGTGGTGGGCAAGGTCCTTTTGCCATAGAAAATTTTGATCGTGCATTAGCCATTGATCCAGGTTTAGAAGTGGCCTATTTTAATAAAGGCGTAGTCTTTGTCTTTCATGAATACTGGTCAGAGGCGATCAGGAATTTTACTAAGGCCATCGACCTTGAACCTGAATATGCAGAAGCCTATACCAGAAGAGGTTTAACCAAACTCAATTCAAGAAGGCATTCAATTAAACAAGCATGTGACGATTTTGAAAAAGGTGAAGAGTACGGTGATGAAGCTGCCTCAGCTGGATTGGAAGAATACTGCAAATAACCACTAATCAGAAAATCAATATATTCCTTTAGCTCCAACATTTTGATCATTAGTTTTAGGGTCAAATAGAAGCTTTATGACTAAGAAATTTTTCAACCCAGGTAATAATTCAGCTCGAATAAGCTTTTCGCTTTTGATCCTTAGGGTCGCTTCGGGTGCTATGATGCTTACTCATGGTTATCCGAAATTTCAAAGGTTAATTGCTGGGAATTTAAAGTTTGGGGATCAATTAGGGATCGGATCTGAATTGTCTTTTGTACTTGTTGTGTTCGGAGAATTTGCTTGTTCAATATTATTGATTCTTGGATTGTTTTCAAGGTTTGCAACAATTCCTCTTGCATTTACCATGTTCGTAGCTTTTTC
>Ga0115557_1000661_pt1 | contig 24047 bp, 20 predicted proteins | sample COGITO_mtgs_1104_FD_87280 | JGI IMG/M metagenome (GOLD analysis project Ga0115557, IMG submission 87280) | Pelagic marine microbial communities from North Sea - COGITO_mtgs_110421 | ecosystem: Environmental > Aquatic > Marine > Epipelagic | place: Germany:Helgoland, sampling site Kabeltonne...
CTCACCAACGCCATCACACCTAAGCAATAAAACCCGCAATCTCTCGTAAACGCCGTCCTATCGACTTCGACGTACCCTCCGACTCTCCTCCCGCTCCTCAGCCGTCTCGCGTTCAAATTCGATTCCGGCGCCGCGAGCACCACGGACGGAAACACCACGAACGCGATAAACATCCCCGCCCCTAAAACCGCCCCTAAAGCTAACGGTATCCCGTCCGTCTCCTCGTTCGAGCTCAAATCATTCAGCGCGGCAATCTGTGCGAAAATATCCGGCGCGCCGTTCCCAAACGCCAGCAGCGTCGCGCCCGCCACCTCGTCTCTCAGCTTTAAATACACCGAAATCTTCGCCAACGCCGGGCAGAAAAAGCACTCCGCGACCGTCGCTAACACGTGAAAGAACAGCGCAATCAGTAAAAACGCCAAGGAAAAGAGTAACACGTTTCCCGAAAGCTCCGATCCTCCTCTTTTCGTCGCCCAGTTGGAGACGCAATAGTACGTTTTTCGGTAGTTTATGAACGCGTTGTTGGCGCTTTCGAGGCGGCAGGACGGCGTCGTTTTCACGTACTCGCACCGGTCGTCGCGTGCGACCGAGAGTGGTTCGCACGCCTCGTCGATGTTATTATTATTCGTATCGTCGTCGTCGATATCGTTTTTGTTGTCGGAGAGTCGACTGATGGCGTCGTTGCTGTCGCGCACACTTCCTGCGCTCGCGAGGCGATTCTTCGACGAATCCACCAAAGTCGACGACGCTTTGACGACGACTAAGAGGGCAGAGGAAACGACGAAAAAGACGAGACGACGACGATGGTAACGATTAGTACGACCACCGAGGTGGCGTCTTCTTCTTCGTCTCATCTTCGGCTCTTCTTTATTCTCCATGTTTTCTGCAAGCTCAAGAAGGTTCGGGAAAAGAAGTGAAGAATTCGTCATTTCGTCCCGGGACTAAACCGCGCATCATAGATGACGACACAAAAGACGACGACATCGGAGGAGGACAACAACAACAACAGTACTAACTACAACGAGCGCTATTCGTTAGTGGTGCTGAAAAAAAAACGATTCGTCAAACGATTCCGCGCGTTATCTCCGCTCTCGCAATGCGTCTCTTTGCTCCTTCTCTCGTGTTACGTGCTCGATACGTGCTCGGACAGGTTTAACGCGCAATTCGGGTTACAACTGAGCATAACCGGTATACTCTCGAAACCGTGGACGTTGATCACCTCCCAGTTCATGTGTCCGTCCGTTATTGTGTTGTTGCCGATGATTGGGGCGATCGCGTTCGCGATTGAAATTCTGTTGAAACGAGCGTTCGTTGGTGCGAGAGTGGTGTGCGAGTTGGTATTCGTCGCGTCCGCGGTGTGCGGCGCGCTTTATTTCTCGTTCGATTTCACGCGTCGCGCACTTTTCGCGGAAGAACTCACGGAAGAACCACTCGCGCTCGGGCCGCACGGAGTGCTCGGCGGTTTGTTCGTGCTCTGTCAGAAGTTGAAGAACGAGCTGAGCGACGAGGAGAAACTCAGGCGACTGGCGAGGTACGCGCCGACGTGGTATCTGGTAGTCGCGGTGTTTCTAGGCGGGGAGATGAATCGAGAGGAGAGGGTGTTTGGATGCGCTTTGTTCGGAGTCGTAGGAGGCAACGTCTATTTTCGATGGAGAGGACGGGAGATGTTGGGGATGAATTATCACAAAAACGCGAAGAGCGGGGCGGAGGAGAGCGAGAGCGAAGAAGTCGTCGACGAAGAGTTAAAAAAGAAGAAATTGCGAGAAGAGTTAGGGAAGAAAGCGCTGATGGAGCGGATGAAACAGAAAGAAGCAGAGAAGGAGAAGACGAGTAGTAAGTAGTAGCAACGCGAAATCGACGACGTAGTAGAAAACAGCAGTTCATTTAAAAAACACGAACATATATATAGTCGACTCATTTTAGAACTACTGATATTACAACTCCCCGATCGGCTTTACTACTCGATGCGTTTAAAGTTTCTATAACTGACGACAGCATAAAACGGATCCGAACTCGCTCGTTTCATAAAAGTTTTCATCATTTTCACGAAAACGTTTTTCTCGTCCTCCACGCCGTCCGGTAACACCTCCGTGATAACCTCCGGCTCCGTGAACCCGCTCACGTTTTGAAAATAACTCTTCACCAATTGCGTCCTCGAATACCCGGTTCCGTCTCTCCACACGCTCAACGCCTTCTCGTAAAACATGCGATTCGAATAGGAGATAATCACCACCCCGCCGGGTTTTAAAACGCGAAATATTTCCTTGAACAGTTCCTCGCCTCGTTGCATGTATTGAATCGAAACGCACATCGAAACCATGTCGAACGTCTGATCTTCCGCCTCTATTGTCGGGTTCTCGTTAAAATTCCGCACGAAAAAGTTCCCCTGAAACTGCCTGTTTCTTTTCAGCTCCTCTCGATTCAACCCGTGGCCTAACGCGTACTCGTACTCGTACGGGTAGTGAGACACGTGCGACGAACACAAGTCACACACCTTGTAACTCGCTTTCGTTCTTTGTCGATACAGTCGAGTGAGTTGCTCTAAAAAACCGTCGTCCACGTGCGTGCAAAACCGAGGCGCGCTGTACCAGAGCGAATCGTCGCTTTCGTTCAGTTTCGTTCGCTCGGTGCGGTCGATGACTTGCGTTCGCTTGAGCGTACCCGCGCTTTCGTTCGACGTCGACGAGTAAAATGTCATCGCTTTCTTACTCCTCAAAACGCGTTTTACTCGTCGTCCCAGATGTTCACGATCCTCCCGGTTGTTCGACGACGACGACAACGACGACACTCCCGACGACTGAGACGAGAAAAGCGTCGTCATTCTTTACGAGTCGGTGTGGAATACGCACGCGCTTTCGGGAAATGACGCACGAAAGCAGATAACTGCTTTTTCCTCAAAAGACTCTCACGCGATACGTTTTGAATAAAGATGGCACCATCGCCACCGTCTGTTCTATCTGTCGTCTGTTCTTTTCTCTCAAAGAAGTCGAGAACGACGACAACGCGAGCGAACGTATTTCCCGCCGCTTTCGCCTCCTTTTCGTCGTCGAGTACACGTCAGAATGACTTGGGGAAACATTTACACAAAGAGAGTGAATTGGCCGGTGAAGCCTCGCAACGCGCATACTTACGCGACCTGGAACAGATTCACTTGAAAAAACGCAAACTCGAACACGAACGAGAGGAGAACGAGGCAAACGTTAAACGAGAAATGATGCGAGAGATGCTGTTGAAAGAAAAAAAACGAACGAGTGCACGCGAGGAGAAGGATTTGAGGAAGGTGTTGATGGCGTTGGTTGGCGCGGCGGTGTCCGCGACGTGCTACGCGATGCATTACGGATGATGATAAAGACGACTGCTCTCAGAGCATTCTATACATTAGTTTTCTACACATAGCAACGCGCTGTTCTGCTACTCTTTTACTACTACCGCTACCACTACCGCGCCGTCTTTTCGTCCTCACCCGAGCACTCTCGAACACCTTCTGACTTTCGCGTCGAAGCTGGCGTTCGCGGCCAACCAATCCATTTCACCCAATCCGTGGTCGTCTGAATCGTCGTAAAAGAATGGACTCATTCGTACTTTCGTCGTCGCTTCGTGTACTGTTTCGAAAAACTGTTTCACGTTTTGTTCCTCTCGTTTCGTCGTTAACAGGACGAAGTGGATGTTGCCTTGCGTGACGTACGCGTGGATGAAGCAATCGGCGTCGAAGGTGTCGATGATCTTTAGATACGTCGCGTGCGTTTCCCATTTCCGTTCGTTGAGTCGGTCTAAAGATGACGCGATGACGAATTGGCGCAAGTGTCTCGCGTCGTCCTGTTGTGTTTATTAAAGGGTATCGTAAACGTCGTCAGTGTTGTTCGTCATCTCTCCCAGCGGGGAGAAAATGCACACACAAAGAGGAACGACGAAAAGAAGACAAAGACAAAGAAGAAAAGGAACAAAAAGAAAGCACCCGTACCCTTCGCGTGCTCCCGAAATCGGCTTCGTACAACGCTCGGCCCGTGCGGCCGTCGACGACGCAAAACGCCGCCACGCCCGCAACCATGTGTGCGTCTCCTTGCGCGTGAATTAATGTGAAAATTTCACCGGAATTTCATCACTTTTTGTCTCCGTCGTTTGTTCGTGTGTCGCTAAACAACAACAACAACAGTAAACGCGCGTCGTAAAAACGACGATGGCCTCCTCCTCTGGTTCCTCCTCCTCCTCTTTTCACGAACCGTTCGAAAAAGCGTACGATGCGCTCCTCGAGCTCGCCTCGAAAAACGCGAGGAAGCATTCGAGTTTAATCGAATCTCTGCGTGCGAGAAGGGAAAGGTTGAAGAATGTTCCCGATGATGATTTGCACGACGACAACGACACGTTCTACGAAAAACGAACGGAAGATTTAGAATACTTTCTGGAACCGATCGAAATCGCGTTCAAGTCGAAACACGCGAGCATGGAGGAGAGAGCGGTGATTTGTCTCACGTCGTTAATTGGCGGGAGGATGATTACCGGGAGATGCTTCGAAGAAGAAGAAGACAAAGAAGACAAAGAAGAAAACGAGGAGGATTCGAAAGATTATTTGGAGAAAGAGGACAAAGAGAAGAGAAGAGTGGGAGGAGAGAAGACAGAACAAACCAGGCGCGAACGTTTGTGCGCGAAAGTCGTCGACTTGCTCTGCTTCGCGTGCGGCGAATCGGGCGACGAGTCGGTGGAGCTGCAAGCGCTTTTAGGCGTGTTGGCGTGTTACATGTCGAGATCTTTTCGAGTGAGTGGAAAGATGTTGAGTCGAATGATCGAGTCGGTGTGTAAGTGTCACGCGATCTCGAGATCGGAAACCAATCGAGGGGTGGCGAAAGCGGCGTTGGTGCAGATGATTTTCGCGAACTTTACGAGAGTGGAAAAAGGCGACTCGAGTGCGTTTTCGAAAATGGTTAAAGTTTCAGACGTTTTAGGTGGTGGTGGTGGTGGTGGTGGTGGTGTCGGTGGCAGGAATGATGCTACAAAGGATGACACGAAAGACGACGTGAAAGACTCCACGAATTTACCGTCCACGTCGTACGAAACGCACGTAATGCGGGAAAATTCCTCCGTGCCGACGATTAGTAACTATACTAGCGGACAACATCATCACTGGTCGGACGAAATCGTGACCTTTGCGCAAAAGTTTATTGCAAAAGCCGCGTCGTGTGGGAAAACGCCGCAAGCGTATGCCCCGCACTCATCTGAAGAGAAGAAAGCGAAAGCGGAAAACGATCGATACATTCTCGAAGATTGCGCAGAAATTTTTCGCGCGCTTTCTCGGATCGCCAAAGGTGCGGGTTTGAAGACGGCAAACGCCGACGCGGCGAGTATTTCTCGCGGGAAATTGCTAGCTTTAGATGCGTTGCGCATTGCCTGTCAAAATGTCGGCAACGCTTTCGTCGATGATCCCATCTTTTCTGATACCATACGCGAGTACGTCTTGGACGCGGTCGTTTCAAATGCCATCTCCGAAACGGTCCAAGCGCCCGAGCTTTATAAAATTTCGCTCGGCATCTTCCAAAGCATTTTATGCACGCAAAGATTTCGAGAAAAGTTAAAATCGGAAATCGGCTTCTTCTTTCCTCGATTGTTTCTAGATCCGTTAGAGTTCATCTCTGGAGGTGCACCGAATTCACCGCATAGCAAACGGTCCGTCTTGTTGACTATTTTGAGCGACACCGTCGCGCAAGACGCGCAAACGTTGGTTGATTTGTTTGTCAATTTTGATTGCGATATTTCACAGCAAAACGCGTTCGAACGGTTGATTAACTTATTGGTTCGAGTCGCACAAGGCGTAGAAGTTTCCAACTTATCCGGCGCGGATGCGGCGAGAGAAACGGTGTTGAAAATGGAAGCACTCGGGTGTTTGACGAAAATTTTGAAAGCGCTTGGCGATTGGGTGGAACAGAACTCGTCGTCGGGGAATAAAGAAGAACAGCGAGTCGCGCACGAAATGAAATCAAATGTAACGAAGCACGTAGAAGATACGGAGTCGATGATGATTACGCCGACGAAGGTGGACGCATCGAACTTGGTGCAAAAGAAACTCGACAAATCCGAGTTTCAAGAATGCGTGAAATTGTTCAACAAAAAACCGAAAAAGGGTATCGCGCACTTAAAAGCGATTGGTAAACTCGGCGAAGGCACGCCCGCAGATATAGCGACATTCCTCAGAACAGCACCAAATTTAGATAAAACTGTCGTCGGCGACTACCTCGGCGAGCGCGAAGACGAGAATTTAAAAGTTATGAGAGCGTACGTGGACGCGATGGATTTTAGCGGCTTCGGTTTAGACGAGGCCATTCGAAAGTTCTTGGAAGGCTTTCGTTTACCCGGCGAGTCGCAGAAAATCGATCGGTTGATGGAGAAGTTCGCGGAACGGTATCACGCGCAGAACCCATCGCAGTATAGAAGTGCAGATACGGCGTACGTTTTAGCCTTTTCCGTGATCATGTTGAACACGGATGCGCACAATCCAGGAGTAAAGAATAAAATGACAAAAGAAGGCTTCTTGAAGAACAATCGCGGCATCGACGATGGCCAAGACTTGGACCAGGAAGAGCTCGGAGCGTTGTACGATCGCATCGTGAACAACGAAATCAAACTCAAAGACGAAAACGCGAAGAAAGCGAGCAATAACGAATCGTCCTCGAACTTGAACAACTTCCTTGGCATGGATATTTTGCTTTCGCTCGTCGGGCAAAAACCAGCAATCGCGGAGGAGAAAATTGATGTCCGAGAACTCATCGAGGAAGTTCGCGCCAAAGCAAAACGTGAAGATGTGGATAGTTTTCTATCTGCATCGGACGCTAAATGCGCGGCACCGATGCTTGACGTCTCGTGGCAAGCGCTTTTGGCGGTGTTTTCGGTTACGTTTGAAGGCACCGAATCGGCGAAAATCGCGGTGTTGTGTCTCGATGGGTTTTTTAGCTCGATTCACATGGCATGTAATTTAGGCATGCTTGCCGCTCGAGACGCGTTCGTTGCACCCTTGGCACGCTTATGCGGCTTACGTAATCCGTCCACTATGCGGACGAAGAACATTTTAGCTTTGAAGACGTTGGTGCGCGTTGGCGAAACCTTTGGCGATAGTTTAGGAGATACGTGTTGGGTACACGTGTTAAAGTGTTGCTCTCGATACGAACATTTGCACGCTTTGGCGGGTGGATTTGACGACTCTTCCGTGTTTTTGAATACCAAGGACGAAATTATAGTTCCTTCTGGTTTAGGAGGTCATACGCCGAACCGCTTGTTCCGTCGCGATTCCTCTGCGGAGATTATTTTGACCTCACCTTCAACAACAACAATGCGCGCGACTGGTACTGATGCTTCGAGCGGTGACGACGCACTCGCGGCAGCAGCTGTTGCCGAACAACTCGCGCGTAAAGCCTCCATGCACGACGCAAAAATCTCGCTGGTGCCGTTAGAATCCGTCGCTCCTCCGTCGCAGCACGTGCTCGAACAGTTACATCCAGATAGTTTTAACGGGTTGTTCCACGACTCGAAAAGATTGTCGGGTGAAGCTATCGTTGATTTTATGCGCGCTTTGTGCAGATTAGCGACCGAAGAAATGAGCGCCGAACGACCGCGTTCTTGCGCTTTATCGAAACTAGTCGAGACGTGCGCATTTAACGTCGAGCGCGAGCGATACGTCTGGGCCAAAGCGTGGATCGTCTTGAGCGACTTTTTCGTCAAAGTTGGAAGCGAACATAGAAACGTGAAAGTGTCCATGTTTGTCGTGGACGCTTTACGTCAACTCTCCATGAAGTTCTTGCAGCGCGCGGAACTCGCGAATTATTCTTTCCAGAACGATTTCCTTCGGCCGTTTGTCGTCATCATGCAACAATCGCCGTCGTTTGAAGTGAGAGAACTGATCGTTTCTTGTGTCGCCCAAATGGTTGAATCTGCCGTGGATGGGATAAAATCCGGTTGGAAATCCGTGTTTATGGTATATTCGGTCGCCGCGGCGGATGAGAACCCAAAAGTTGTGTCTACAGCGTTTTCTACTATCGAACGAATCATTCGCCATAACTTTTCCAAGATTATCGAAACCGACCAAGCAGCGTTTACGGATTGCGTGAATTGCTTAGTCGCGTTTACGAACTCGTACGACGCGCCAGAGGTAAGTTTGAACGCATTGGCGTTCCTTCGATATTGCGCGTTGCAGTTAGCAGATGGAGCGCTGGGTGATTTGAGTTTGCCGAAAGTCAAAGCGTCGACATCAGGAGGAGGAAACGAGGACTCTCGAGACGACGACGAAGAAAGTTTCCAGCAACAACATCAAGAACCATCCACGCCTCGCGAGAAAGGTCCGACGCATTTTACGGACACGGAATCACACACTTATTTCTGGTTCCCGCTCTTAGCCGGTCTCTCTGAACTGGCGTTTGATTTCAGAGAAGACATACGAACGAGTTCGTTGGAAGTGTTATTCGATACGCTCAAGTTTCACGGGTCGTCGTTTGAACCTGGATTTTGGGCGCGCGTGTACGACGCCATTCTATTCCCGATGTTTGACGTCGTTCGTGCGACAGAGTTTGACAGCTCCGAGGCTTCGGAAAAGCAAAAGAACGAGTGGTTATACGGTGCCTGCGATAGATGCCTGACGCTCGTCGTCGATTTAGCCACCACGGAAAGTTTCTTTGGCAACATCATCGACGCCGGCGTTTGGCCTAAACTCTGCGATTTGTTGGACAACATTAGTGGAACCTTTGCGCACGAACAGTTAGCTTCGTGCGGCGCGCTCGCGTTCCGGCGCTTGTTAGAAGGATTAGGGAAGAATACCACCAAAACCAGATTGAACACAAACGAGTGGTCTTTAGCGGTTGACAAACTCTGTAACGTCTTCGATTTGAGGCATCCGTCAGTTCTCCTGGTCGATTGCGTCGGCGAATGTTTGCACAAATCGAGGAAGTCGATGCCAACCGAATGTAAAAAGATGTTGTTCGAGAGAATGCAATTTATTCACGAAGAAGAAAAGTTTGACATGAGTCTTCGCGTAAACGCCGGTTCCGTTTTAGTCGCCTTTTGCGACCAAGACGAGGAAGACATTCGCTTTCTCCAACGCGCGATGGTATTCGCGCTACACGAATACGAGAGGTGTGCTTCTTGCGTGGGCTCAGAAACTGCGCGGAAAGAAACCAGTACGCGCGCGCCGTTAGCGGTGCAGTGTTTAAAACAGCTCGTAAAAATCGACGGCGCGTTTGAAAAGAAGAAGTTCGTCGACATCCTTTCGCGTCTCGTCGGCACGAACGAACAACCGAACGAGGTCTTATCGGCTTTAGGCGAAGTGTTTGGAGTAAAAGTCGCCCCATTGATGATAGTTACGGGAGAAGGCGACGGCGAATCATCATTTTCTGCGTGGTCTTGGTTTTAATAATATATTATTGAATGGTATTTTGATCTTACAAAAATATAGGACGAACGAATCTCTTCTTTCTCCTACAAAAGTCTTGGACTGGGGATTATTGTTATGCTGCCTATTTTACAGTCCTCCATTTCTCTTCTTTCTCTCTATATAATACACGCTTTTGAAACAACAAAAAATATTAAATGTAAACAACATCTCCGCGTTACGTGAACGTCACGCCGTCACTCGTCGGGTCGATGCGCTTGCGTCTCTTTTCCATGTACAAGCGCCTAAAAATAAAAGTTGAAGAGGAGGAAAGAAGAAGAGAGAAAGAAGTCAGTTTTGGTGTTTTAGAGAAAAACACAGCTCATAAAAAGCAGTTCAAGAGAGAGCGTCGTTTTCAACTCTTTCCTAAAAAAGTAAATTTTGATTTGTTTTCGAGACCAAAAAGCGCTCTCTCTTTCTGGGCCACACGAAAATATCGCATGGCCCACATGGGAAAGAAGGTCAACTTTTGCAGGCAAAACTACTTTTTTTCCCGCGAAAAGAGAAACATTTTGTCGAAGAAAAAAAGCAAGCGCTAATAAACCACGCGTTGTGTATCGTACCTCAACTGTAAATCAGCGACTGGAATCGGGATCGGTTCCGACGAGAACGTGTTGTGATGAAACAAAGCGTGTGTAAAGCACGCGTCCGTGGAACTGTTCGATCGCGCGATCGCGTCGTCCGTCTCTTCTTCCGTTTCGTCTTCATAAATTTTCTTTTTCTTTCTCGTTTTGTTGTTGTTCGTGTTGTCTGTTGCTAGGTTACCACCTAAAAGTAATTCCTTCTCGTGCTCTTTGATGAGTTCGTTTAATAACATTTTCTTGATCGGACTTTCCATGTGCTTGGAGGAGCTGTCGTCGGAGGACTCGGAACTCCGTCCTCCCACCCGATGATGCTCTTTTTGCCTTCGCTCGTCGTCATCATGCGCGCAACACTCGAACCCGACGCGACAATCGATCCGAGTTTGCATCATCTCTCTCAAGCACCTTTTTCTTCGTTACCCGCAATTTTTATTACAAAAATTAAAGTTATATATATATATTAGAGTCAGAGCGCGCGGCGACAACCAAAAGAAAGATTGCCGAGATATTATTAAAGATGAGTGTATTCCTCGCGCGTTTATCCCGTTGGATCTGGTTTTATGCGGTCGCAAACACGGTTCGAACGACGATTCGTTTGCGCGGAATTTCTGTCGATTCGTTTTCCCTTCGTTCTTTGTCACTTTTTCTCGCTGGATCTTTTGGACTCTTCGTCTCTAGGGTTGTAAACCCTAAGCATACTTGCGGCAATTTTTGAGCAACTTTCTGACAAACAACAGAAGAAAACTTTTGTGCGCGAAACTCTCCTGGTTAATAACAGATCGGACTTTACGTTGAAGTTCGTAAACGGTGTAACGTTCGAATCGTCAGAGAGTTCGCGTTGTATTTTCAGAAATTTTAACCGCTTCAGGAAGCGCATTAAAAACACGTAAGAACACACGCAATAAATGTCCTCCGGGAAGAAAGCCTTGACCTCGAAACTCCTCCACGCGACGATGACGATGATGCGAGGAGGAGGAGGACAACAACAACAGCAAAAAGAACAATTCGTCAAAAAAGTCGTCGTCTGTGGACGCGCCAAGCGAGGCCTCTACCACGGGAAAACGGTCCGTTTTGGAAACAACGTCAGCGAGGACGGAGGGAACAAAACGAGACGGAAATGGTCCCCGAACGCGAAACGGAAACGATTATATTCGGAGGTTTTAAACCGGATGGTTCCGATGCAAGTCACCGCGCACGCTTTGAAGTGCATCGATAAAGCCGGTGGGTTGGATAATTACGTGTTGAACACGCCCGTGGCGAAGATGATGAGTTTGAAAGGGATGGAATTGAAAGAGAAGATGACTCGAGCGCTTTCGGAGGAGCGACGGCGGCGCGGCGAGGAGGAGGGGGCGAAGGAGGATTCAAACGAGGCAGAAGGAGAAGAAGAAGAAGAAGGGGAGACGAAGACGCCGAAGCGACCGCCGCCGCCGCGTCCGAAAACAAAGTCGTAGTGAAATAGAAATATAATAGAACGGTAGTAGTATATATAGTCCTCGTTTTTTAAAGCGTAGTAGTATCGCCGCCGATAAGACGATAAGAGAAGGAAACCGAAGTTCTCTCGGGGTCTCTCTCTCTCTCTCTCTCGAAACTTCTTTTGGTTCAACGTCGTCGCCGTCGTTCGTTTTGCACCTTTTCTCGCGTAATCCTTCATCGTTTTTTCTCGTCGCTTTATTTCTCGATATCCTACCTTTCTTTTCGGATCTTCGTCACTTTTCTCGCCTTTCGCAAGTTTTGTATTCATCATTGATAACATCGATATCATGCCCTCCAAATCCACCTCTCGAAAGAGTAAAGGAGGAAAAGAAAACGAACGATTCTCTTTTCCGGCGGTGCCGAAAAATTGCGTCGTCACCGGTGGCACCGGTTTCGTCGGCCGACGATTAGTCGAAATGCTCGTCGAACGAGGCGCTGAGAAAGTCGTCGCGTTTGACATCAGTCCGAAACCATCGGACGTCGTGGACGATGACGACAATGATGCGAAGAAGGATTCAAAACGCATAGTGTGGATGCAAGGGGATTTGAGAAAGTTATCGGACGTGAAGAAAGCGATCAAAGGTGCGGATTGCGTGTGGCACATCGCCGCGTTGGTGGGACCGTATCACGAGAAGGAGATGTACGAACAGGTGAACCACGTCGGGACGAAGAACGTGATCGAGGCGATGAAGTTTCACGGGGTGACAAAGTGCGTCATGAGTTCAAGTCCGAGCACGCGGTTTGATGGGAACGATATCAACGGGTTGAGAGAGGACGAGTTAGATTTTCCAAAAGTGTTTTTACAAGAATACGCCGAGTCGAAAGCGAGAGGCGAGAAGGCGATGATGAAGGAGAATAACAATAAAGATTTTTTTAGCGTAGCCGTGGCGCCGCACCAGGTGTACGGGCCGAGAGATTACTTGTTCTTGCACAACTTTCTGTTGAACGCGAAACGGTTGCGGATTTTTGGCGACGGGGAAAACTTAATATCCGCGTGTTTCGTGGATAACTATTGCCACGGTTTGATTTTAGGCGAACGCGCGTTGTACCCGGATTCCCCGGCGTTGGGTAAGTTTTACATCTGTACCGACGGCGAACCGATTAAACTGTGGGAAATGATTGATAACGCGTTCGTCCGACTCGGCTTTAGAAGTTTAAAAACCAAGTTTCGGTTACCTGGTTGGGGATTTATGATGCCGCTGGCGAAAGCGTGCGACGTGGTTGGCTACGTCCTCGGTAAAAAATTCAAACTGACGCCATTTTCTGTTCGAATGTTACTCATCAACCGTTACTTCGACATCTCCAACGCGAAAAGAGACTTGAACTACGAACCCATATACTCCTACGACGACGCTTGGGAAATAACCATGGATTGGTTCGAGAAAGAGTGGATGCCGAAACACGCTCCCGAGGTGGAAACGCCGACGAAGAAAAGCGGGAACGCGAAGAAACGGTAACAACAGCGTTTCGCGAGTGACCACTACCACGTCACGTGTTATTAGAATTTGTAAACAACGCGCTTGAATACGAATTAAAACGTCGTTATCTTCGCCCGCGTCTGAATTAAAGTGTTCACGGTTTCTCTCTCTCTCTCTCGTGCGCTCGCGAAAAATATCTCTTTCAACATATCTTTCCTTCTCGGCCTCTAGTTTTGGATATCGTCTGACGTCACAAAGCGAAAGAACATGTTCGCCTCCTCCTCTTCCGCGGCGCGAGCAATCATTTGCGCGCCTCAACGCACCAAAAAAATCACTTCTCGACGAAGGAACGGACGAAAAATGTCCACCAAAATCAACGGTTTCATGACGTTGCGGTCGGAGCCAGACGCCCCGGCGCGATCGGTGACGAGCGATGATGTCTCCTCGTGGCCGGAAATCGAACGGCAATTGGTCAAGGCGTGCGCGATATTCGCCGGCGATTCTTCCGTGAACGGGCGAATGCAAGCGGCTGGCCAACTCGGTCCACACACGACGCACGATGCGGTGAGCGAAATGAGCGTCGTGGAAGTGTTCACGACCGCGTACGAAGGGAGTTTGGAAGATTGCAGCACGATTTTGGACGTGCACTATCGATTGTTGGGTGCGTTCGTTTCCTTTGAATGACTTTCATTTTTATTCTTAAATCAAACGCGCGTACTTACCTCACGTTACCTCTCATCAATACAGCTGAAACGCTCATTCAAGGGAACACGGAGTTAGTCGAGCACGTGTACGAGAAATTTGCGGCGTTACCACCGAGATTACGCAAATCCAGTTTGCGCGCCACGGCGGCGTGCGCCGAAGCCGGATTGTTGCACACGAGAGAAGAGTACGAGATGATGAACGCGGTGTTGAGCGAAGTCGTGGAGAGCGGGGACGCGGACGAAGGCGCTTTGATGGAGTTCGAAAAGAACAACGCGATGTTAAAAGCGATGGACGATATGTTAGAGGCGATGTTGAAAAACGTCTCGGACTGGTAACAGAATCTGAGCGATACTCTTTCCAGATAGACTTACTTAGCCCGCGCGCGAGAGTCAAATAGCAGAAAATTTTTAATACGATAGTCACACGCGCAAAGAATCCATTGTTGAATTCGTTCGTTCTCTTCTTCTTCTTTTCAATTATAATTAGTAAATATATGATGAACAACGCCTTAAAAGTTAAACTTCAATCGTTCTTACTCAACTCCGTTCCCGGCGCTCCGAATATCAACGCGTGCCAAGCAAACACGATGAACAACATCCCGCCAACCGCCGCGACCAACCTCTGACTAATTTTCAACGCCAAAATCTTCCCCCCAATCACCGCTAAACTCGTACAAAACGCGTGCCCGATTATCGCTCCGATGGTAACTCCGTACGGGTCTTTATGCGCGGCCAACGCGATGGTGGTAATCTGCGACCGATCCCCCCACTCGGCTAAAAACGTCAACACGAACGCCTCCAAGAAGATGGGCGTACACACTCGACTCAAAATCCGCCTCATCTTCCCTTTCGGCGCTTTCTCCACGTCGATTTTCTCCGCCACTTCGTCCACTTCTTCTTGCATTGAACTCCCCGGCTTTGACCGCCACGCGATGTAAAACAATCGGCACCCGAAAAACGTGTACAACACAAACGCGCATTTGTTCACAACTTTCGGACTGATTAACATCGGTGCCAGAACCCCCATCGCGGTCGATAACACCGTCATGATTGCCAACGCGCTCAACGCCCCAGATAAAACTATCAAACGTGGATGACGCATGGCCATGATTGCGGCGATAATGAACGTCTCGTCCCCTAATTCCGCCACTAATATCATCGCTAAAGAGGAGACGAAGGCGTCTTTGAAGTCGCCGACGCCGTCCCCGTCCGAGTCTTTGAAATCATCTTTTTCCTTCCTATCGTCCGTGTTGTGGATGCTAAATTTTCTACTCAATCCTCCCTCTTGTTGTTCTTGCGCGGAAACCTGATTTAAACAGTTTGAAAAAAGAGCGACGATCAGGATCATCATCATCAGTATCGTCACACGAAAAGGAGTCTTCCTCTCGAGGCGTCGATTCGACGAGACCATCGTCATCATCGATCGCGGGTTTATGAAAGTCTTATCTCTTGGTTTCGTGATTGAATTTTTTTGACGATTTTTGGTCGTTTTGGGAGGGAAAAAAAGGAGAAAAACTGAAAGAAAGGAGACTTTTTACTCCGAGCGGCTTTGCGAAACGAAGCGCGCGATCGCCGTCGTCGCAGCTTTACTACAGACCAGCGCGAAAGAGAGAGGTCTCGTTTTTGTCTTTCCGCGGTAAAAATAAAAGTCAGAGGAACATTTTTGTATTCTCGTATATTTATCGCACAACGACAGCGGTCCGGGTATTGCGCCCGTACGTTACTCTTAATATTAGTATTACAGCTCTCGAACGCCACATTTTCTTACAATCTCTCGAAACCCTTTCTCGGTGACCTCGAGTAGTACGTCTTCCTTGTTTTGTTTCGAATCGAGATGATTATTGATGCGAATAATCTCGCCTTTCGCTTCGCTCAACTCGTACGCCCGAATCATGTTTTCCACGTCCAAGACGGTCCAATTTTGGTACCCGAATTTGACGCACATTTCGAGAAGGTTTTGGATCGAAAAACCTTTCATCACTCCCCCTTTCCCTCCTCTTCCTGCTTTTTTTTCATCATCGTACTTTTTTTCTGAGTGGTGGTGTTGTTTTCTATCCTCCTCGGTTTTCCCGGCGGCGCAGAGCTGTTCGAACGCGCATTTGATCGTTTCTCTCGAAGGGTGCTTTCCCCGTCTTTTCTTCTTTGTCTTCTGAACATCTTCTTCTTCGTCGTCGTCGTCGTCCGACGTTGTTGTCGTTCCGCCGCTCGTGGTGCTCGAACTCAAAACGACCCCCTCCTCCTCCTCTTCATCATCTGCTTCCGGTACTCGTCTTTTCTTCCGTCTCGATGATGATGCTTTACCGCGCATTTCGTTACACCATCAGTACAAACGCTTCGTAAAAAAGGAGAAAAAAAAAGTGAAGCAAAAAGCAGATCATCTCGTAAAGAAGAACAAACGCATAATACCACGAGAAGACGCGAAAATCGCGAAGAAGAAGAAGTTCGATGCTCACATCGTCTTAAACTTCCTCGTCGTCCAATGCATCGTTTAAAACGTGCGATGAAAGCACTCTCATCTCAAATATTTAAGACACAACAAGGAACAACCAGAAGAGACATGATTCCAAATATCAGAGAGCACATGTTGCACATGCGAGAAGAAGAAGAGTTTCTTGGAATTGCCTCATCTCGTACAAAAAAAAGCTCGAGACTCTTGTCAAAAAAAAGGCACGAGAGAGAACAAAATTTTATTCTCTTCTCTCTGTAGCGAGAGAGTCTGTCTTTTGCGCTTTCTCGTCATCGTTCGCGCATAATTAGGAGCAGTGTAGTGGTGTGTTACTATTCGGTGGTGGTTTCACGAAAGCGAGGAACTTTGAGGTCGTCGTTTCTTTCAGAGAAGGAAGGAGAGAGAGGAGCAAAAAAGAAGAATTGGATTTGAAATTTTATCTGCGGTACATAACGAACTCTTTCTTTTACATCATCATGTTCCGGTTGCGGAAGGAAAGAGAGTCGCAGTCTTCACAAAACTCGGCGTCTTCCTCCCCACCGAAAGGCAGTAATAATACGAACGACAAGAACACTACTAATTCAGTCGGGTGCGCGGCGTTAGTCTTGGACGCGCCGACGAGGAAACCATCGAAAGCGTTGAAAAACTCGGGGTTTCCGAGAACCCATTTTAAGTGTCCAGATGGGAGATACGCGCTTGGGAAACAATATTTAGTCGTTCCGGAGATGACTTCAAACTCTGCGAGAAAAGAACAACACACACAACTTAGGACGAAAGGGTTGGAGGATTTTACGACACGGGTGCATAATAGTAAAAATGGCGATCCGAACGCGTCGATTTTGTGTACACATTTTTACGACGCGCAGCACCGGATGACGATGAAACTTTTGTTCGTGGCGAAGGGCGAGAGCGTGGCTATGTTTGATTATAACGCGCCGAGTAAAGACGGGTGCGTGAAGATTTTGAAAATCGATCGCGCGCCGAACGAACAACGGAGCAGTAGGAGTAGCTCGAGTTATTTTTATAGTCCAACCGGCGGCGGCGGCGGGTCGCAACATTCGAACAGCACGAAAGGCGTCAACGGAGTGGACGAGGACGGGAGAGAAACGATTACGTGCATGACTTGGACCGGGGAGCGCGTGAATGATTGGAAGTTTGCCGACGTGCAACAAGGTGGAAATAACAAACCAACGAATAATACTAATGATAATAATAAGAATAACAACAACAATAACAGCAGTAAAACTGCATCAACGATAGTAAATGCGAAAGATGAATACGTCCCGGATATGTTCATCGGTTTGAGCTCGGGCGCGATGTTAGCGGTGAAACTTCGAAAGTCGTTCTCGGATAAAAGAGCAAACACTACGAAGCGACTTTTACACAAAATGCGCTATCAGACGCAAACGAAAGATAAAATATCGTCGTCGGGAAGTGTGCACAGAACGACGTGCATGAAAGTTTCTCCGGACGGGAAGATTGTTGTTTCTTTACACGCGAGCGGCGACATGTATCTCTACGATAGAAGTTTGATGGGATTCGAGTCCTCGCAACCGAGCACGACGGCAAATTCAGGGCACTCAATAGCAGAAGTGACACAATTTGCGCCGATATTGTACCCCGAAGATTCAAGGTTGGATGTCGCGACGTCTTCAACGACGACGAATCCGCGTTCTCGATGGCACTTTGGCGCCGCGCCGTTGGAATCGTGCGCGTTTTCTGAGTCTGGAAAGAAATTGTGCGTTTGTAGCAGAGATGGCGTCGTACGCGTCATCGATATCGCGAGAGCCTGGAGAGAAACCAATAATAATAGCAGCAACAGTAGCAATAGCAGCAACACCGACAGCAATAAAAATATTTTTACTGTCGCGAGATTTATCGATACCGGGTTCAGGAGTTATTTCGGCGCGATATTCGCCGCAGCGTTTAGCCCTTGCGGTAGGTTCATCGCGGCCGGTGGCGAAGCCGCTATCGTCGAAATGTTTGATTGTAAACACAAGTGTGTGGTTACTTACGGTGGCGCTGGTCATCAAAGCTGGGTCTCCGACATATGCTTCGATGTGCACATGGCTACGAACGATAAGAATAGTATGAACGCTGCGTCGTCCTCCTCCTCCTTGGCCATGCAACACAACGCAGATAATAATCACGCAGAAGACGACGATTCGGATTCAGATACAAATTTAGGCAACGACGTCGAGCCGGGAACGTTGCGCGTTGTTTCTGTCGGAGCGGATTGTCAAATGTGCGTCTGGGATTTTCTCACGGAAGCATTTATCGACGAAGACGACGAAGGATACAACGAAGAAGAAGAAGATGAAGAAGAAGAAAAAGAAGACTCTGGTTCAGACGGCGACACCATGATGCACGACGATGGAGATTATAGCGAGCGACATCCGCATCACAGACGTCAACGTTCGAGGAGTGTCGCGATCGGGGGAGGTAACATCTCACGCGAACTTAATTTTGTCGGTGAGGACGACGACAGTTTTCCGACGACGACGACGAAGAAGAAGAAGAAGAAGAAAAGAGACGACCTCTCCGTCGAGGCGGACGTAATCGTCGAATCGATGAAACGTAACGAAACGACGAGACTGTTACCCGTCATGGCGCATAAATTTCACGATCGACCAATCGCAACGGTACAAACGAATGAGCACGGAATTTTAACGTCTTGCGATTCCGGAAAAGTGAAACTATGGTCCAGACCTATAACCAAGGAGCGTTACTTGACGTTTGTCCAAGAAGTAGACGAGGAAGGCGAGGGCTGAAAGTAAAACAATAATGGTAATAATATTATTCGCCTCTACATACATTTTCTCTCTAAATACATACATAAAATAATATTCGTTTCTATACCGGTACTTATTTTATCCGCCGCTCGAAATGTGTAAATCCACCTGCAACACTCTCTTCACCTCTTCGTAAGTCACAAACGCGATGGCGATACTCGGCATGACTTTAATGTAGTTCGCGCTCAAGCCGTGAAAAAACGCCCCAACACCTTCATATCTCGCAATTTTACCAAAACAATCCATCATTCCGCTATACTTCGCTTTCTCCATCGTCTTACTCGCGCTTCCTTGCCACCCGGCGACTTGTAAACGTCGTCTGACCACGTCGAAAGGATACGCCACCGTCTGACCAACCGCGCCGGCGAAACCGCCGCACGTTAACGATTGCGCCACAGACAACTCCTTGCTCGATTTCAACTCTAACTTCGCCGCCAACATATCCTTCAGCGTCTCGTACACGGCGAAATTCAAACCAACGTACGGAATCACCCCAATCACGCTCGGCAATAAACCTTTATACAAGCTCCCGACGCCTTCGTGCTGGATGATCTTTCTCGTCGCGTCCACCATCCCGTTGTATTGATGTACCGTCCCAGCTTGCACCGTCAACCTCCCCCTTACCATATCCAACGGATACACCGACGTCATCGCAATAATCCCCGCCCCAGCACCGCCGGCTAACCGATTAAACACGTTCATCTCGCACTCCGGGTCTAAAGTCCTCCGAAACTGAAATATCGCATCCGTTATGCGTTCGTAACAGAAGAACTTCACCGCGGAGTTCGGAACAATCCGTATGCAGTTCGCCCCGTTCCCGATAAAAAACCCTCTCAGACCATCTTTTTGTAAAATCGTGTTCAATCCTCTGTACACCGTTCCGTACTCCGTCGCCGTCCGACCGTGGACTTGCTGTAAAATCTTCAATCGTTCCAAAGGTGCCACCGCGGTCCTCGAGACCCCACCGGCGATCCCTCCGGCAAACAGCGATTTCGCGATCGATGTCCACGTGTGCACTTTCGGTTCGTGTATCGTCGTCGTCTTCCTCTCTTTCGCGGAATGCGCGGTAAACACACACTCAGAACATTTGTCTTCTTCTTCTTCTTCGTTTCTTTTCATCGTCTTCACCTTCATCCAAGCCGCATTTGGACGACGGTGATATCCAAAAATCTCATCGCACACATCGGACGACGTGGACGTTGCGCACCCGCGCGACGAAAAGATTCGCGAGTTCGTAGAGCGGTAAAACTCCCTCGCGACTTCCGACGTCCTCGTTGTTGTTGTTGTTGTTGTTCTTTCTCGTTTGTTCTTCATCTCCTCCTTCTTCATCTCGTTTGAAACATGCACTAATTTTTTGGAGGGGAGAGCGTTTGGAAAAAAATGGAGGAAAAAACAAAAGAGCGAAATTTTTTGTTTTTTTTTTTTGAGCTGCTTTTTTTTCTGCTGAAACGAGAGAGCGTTCTTTTGTCTCTCGAAAGCGCAGAGAAGAAAGAAAGACCCTCACTCTTCGAAAGACCCGCGAAATCAAATCATTACACATGACGGCCAGAATCACGTATAAAAGACGGTACGGTTTTAGATGCTCTCGTCGGTTTTTTTTTTGCTCATATATTCGCGAGGAGAGGAAAACGTTGGAGAGGACGCGAGCGCGTTTCGGAACGTTTTTCGTTCGCGCGCGCGAGGGTGATGTGTGTATACGTGCGGATGAGGAAATTTTAAGCGCGTTTTTCTCTCTCTCTCTCCTTTTTTGAGAGAGAAGAAGGACTTTGCGCGAAATTTTACGCGCGGCGGCAGAGGAGGAAACGCGAAGGTGGAATGGGCTCACGCGCGCTTGATTTGTGCTCGGGTGCATTCTTTGCGCGCGACGACGACGATTCGAGAAGCGGGATGATCGATGGAGGGCGAAGCGTTGGAGTCGGTTTCGATTTCCTTTTTCTGTGTCTTCCTCTCTTTTGGCCGATGGGGTCCTCTCTCGCTCTCGCTCTTGTTTTTTGGATTCTTATATGTGCTTACCGATTCTTTTCTCTCCTTAATCGAACAAACAGACACTGCTACGCGACCAGATCGAACAAGATCCGCAAGCTCAGACTTCCGGGCGGCAAGTTAGGCATCCAGTACGTGAAGAAGAAGACGAAGGGTCCGCAAACGCCGTCTGGCGACCACGGGAAAATCCACGGCGTCCCTCACTTGAGAACCCAAAAGTACTCGAGAAAACACTTAGCGAAGAACAAGAAGACGGTGAACAGAGCTTACGGCGGGGTTTTGTCGGGCGGTGCGGTGAGAGAAAGAATCGTTCGCGCGTTCTTGGTTGAGGAGCAAAAGATTGTGAAGAAGGTGTTGAAGTTGCAAGCGAACAAGTAATTTGATGATTGCGCGGACGAACCAGAGACAATAGTAAGACCTTTGTAATAGCAATATAAACCTTTAGACGATATATCATACTTAAAGAAGCAAAGTTCACTCTTGTTTCGTTTCGATTCTCTCACCGAAAGATATTCATTTATTTTCACTACAAATTTGCTTTTGTTTTATATATTCTCTCTCTCACTCTCTTTGCTCTACTCTCTCTCGCGTTCGTGCTGCGTTCTTCATGCCGCGTTCTCCGTATTCTACATTTTTTGCTATTTGACTTTCACCTCCTCCTCTGTTGGCTGGCGTTTCGGAAACCTCTGCCACCGCCGCCACTCCTCGACCCTGGACTCTTTCTTGGTGTCGTTGATGTTTTCTCCAAAACGTCGCGACACACGGGACAACTGTTCTTCGATTTAAACCACTCGTCCACGCACTCGTAATGAAACACGTGCCCGCACTTCTTCAACTCGCACATCTCCTCGCCTTTCTTCATCTCGTCCAAACACACCGCGCACTGCGTTTCATCCTTCTCGTTTTCACCGCCGCCTTTTCTTATTTTCCTCTTCTTCGTTTTCGTTTTCCCGTCCATCTCTCCTTTGTTTTCTTCTATCATCGTAAACCTTCGCAGCGTTTCCTCCCTCGCCTTCTCGCTCAGCGGTTGTTCGAAACGTCTGTCGTCCAAATCGAAAAAGTTCACGTTCCCATCCCCGTTCATCGATCGCTCAATCATATCCTCTATCATTCGCATCCGATCGAATGCAAGTGGTGGTTGCCTCGTGGGTGGCGGCGAAGGTAAGCGGCGTGCCGGACGATCGTATTCCGTCCACACCGCGCCTTCCGAAAACAACCCGTGTTCTTCCACCGTCTCTCGAAACGGCACGAGCTCTAAAAATTCGCTCTCGCCGCACGCCGGACAGGTTGGGGGTAAATGCTCCTCGTCCAACGTGGACGCGCACGTGAATCGCGCGCACGACCCGTGACACCACACCCGAAACGTTATTTCTCGATTCGTGTTCGGTTCGAGCTGTATGACAGTACCACTCGTCGTCGTCGTCGTTTCCGGGTGTTGGTCTCCTCCTCCTCCTCTGCCTCTCCGCGATGCTAAAGTCGACGATAAAGCGTTATTAAACAAAGCCTCCATGTTCCCTCGCGAGGGCTGCCTTGGAGGCACAGGCATGCGTGATGTGTGCGCGTGAACTCAAACGTCTCCTCCTCGTTCCTCTTCGCGCTCTTTCTCTCTGTCAAACACGCAAAAGAGCGTAGTTCGAGAGAAAAATCTGACGCGTTTTTCGTTCGTATTTGACTTTTCCCTTTCGAAAGAATGCAAAGAAGAAGGAAGTTATACGCGCAGGCAGAAGAATACGATACGCGCGTAAAAATAAGAGCTAAAATGAGCATTGCTTTTTACATTGAACTTTCTACTCTCTCTCTCTCTCTCTCTCCCCCTCTTTCTCCATTTCTGTCTCTTTCCCCTCCTCTCTCTTTCTCTAATTTTCGTCCTCGTTCGCTTCCTCTTCTCTCTGACTTCGCTATAAATATACAAAATACTCTCTTTTTCTCTTAATCCGTGCCTTCGACGGTGGATTCAACTCTCAATAACACGAAACCGAGCGCCAAACCGATGAGGGTGCAACCGAACAAAGTGGTGGCGACGTCCCCGATTTCCGCGGCGGCGTCGGCGATTTGGGAGATTTCCATCGGCGACAACGCGGCGGTGGCGACGGATTTGCGGGATTTTTGTTGGACGACGTTTCTTTTGCTGTTTGAGTGAAAAGCGGCGCAAGCGAGAGAAGACAAATGCAAAGAAAGAGTTGGTCAGCGACTGATTCTGATTGTTCTCGTGTTGCGAAAACGCGTTCGATTTGGACAGTCTTTCGAAGAAAAAAGGAGAAAGAGCAGAGAGTATAATTTTTATCCTCTTCTTCTTTCCGGAACTTTGTTTGAAAGACTTTGATCCGAACGACGACGAACGAACGAACGAACGGGTAAAATAAAATAAAGAACACGCGTTGGAAACGTACCAGACAATCGGGGCAGAAACGACGGTCTTGGAGAACGACGCGACCTTGGAGGATCTGTTGTTTTGCAGGTGTGAAGGAAGGAAGAAAGAGAGTGAGTTTACGATAAAAAGAGAGAGATATCATCGGATCGTTTTGTGGATTATCCAAAAAATGACAAAGTTTACGAACGCGCGCGGACGACGGAAGCGGTGCACGCGAACGAGCTCTGGGCATATGTGGACCACAAACGCGTCGTTCTCATTTGAAGCCGCGCAGATAGAGAGAGAGAGAAGACCCCGACCATCCGTTGGTTTCCAAAGCCGCACATAAAGGAATACCATTAAAAAACGCGCGCGTATTGCCCACATCTTCCCACTCTCGTCCAAAAAAAAAGAGCGCAAATCTCATCGTCTCGAAATTCGAGCGCAAACTACATCAACGCACCGTCTGTTGGACGAAACCGTCGGCTTAACCGACGCGACGACAGTACTCGCGGTTAAAGTGAGTGCCATTTTTGTTCGTATAATATCGTTTTCGTGTGTGAATAAGAAAGTGTAGAGCGTAAACTTGTGCGGATGATTCTTTTTTTGAGAGGCAAAGCAGAGGAAAAAAGGAGAGATTTTTCGCTTCAAAAAAACGAACAAAAACAGCCACAAAGAAGATTTCAACGAATTAGTTACGAGCAGCACGAACACACGCAACACGGTGGGAAGAAAGAACGCGAGAACAGCGACTGATTGAGTCCGCTTCTGCCGCTCTCCCCGCGACTGACGACTCTCGTTTCTTTTCTCTCTCTTTCTTTTGTGCGAACGTTTGAAAGAAGTTTTGGGTGCGTGTGTGTGCATTGTCGTCGTCGAGCCAAATTACGTGCGTTGATA
>Ga0115557_1000664_pt1 | contig 24034 bp, 26 predicted proteins | sample COGITO_mtgs_1104_FD_87280 | JGI IMG/M metagenome (GOLD analysis project Ga0115557, IMG submission 87280) | Pelagic marine microbial communities from North Sea - COGITO_mtgs_110421 | ecosystem: Environmental > Aquatic > Marine > Epipelagic | place: Germany:Helgoland, sampling site Kabeltonne...
ATGCGGGCAGCCAAGGAGGGTCTATGGGGAGGTGCGTATTCGCATTCTTTCTTCAAGTGCACCGGCGATTACCAGCACTTCGATGCCAGAGACTTTGGTTCCGCTGCTCTCTGATTTCTTTTTGCAGGTTGCCGGGATCGGGGATGCGTATTTGGAGGTTGTGCCGCGGTTTTCGGAGGCAGCCGTTCTGGAGTACATGAAAGTTCGTCTTTTCGATGACGGAGAGCAAGGGCTCGCTTGGATAGATAACGATATCAGTACTGCGTCGCTGCAAAACTACCTCACGCAGGTGCAGAGCGAGTATTCAACCAGCGAGGTCTTGTTTTTCAACTTTACGACGCGTGGGGCGGTCTTACAGCAAGGGGCTAATGAGCTACATAGCTACGCAGACGCCTTTATTGCGATGCAGGTAGATTCTATAAACGTTTCCAGCGTGAATGCCTTGGACCTATTGATCGATTCCGCGATTGCGTTTAATTTCCTGACGGTCAGCGAAGGCGCCGAGGAAAAGTATCGGGAGATTTTGAGTCTGGTCTCTGGTGGAGGTGGATTCGACATCTCGTCGAATGGGGAGCTGCAGATAATGACACCGCGTTTAAGCGAAAACGGGATCAGCTGTCTTGAGGTAACCGAGGCGGGCACGTACTCGTTGTCCGACTTCAGCTGCATTTGGCGGTATCTTGTCCTGAACAATACCGTTACATCGGTAGCGGCGGAGAGCCTGTACCTCTACAAAGGCGGCGAAGAGACGGGGACGGTTAAAAACTGGATTATCGAAAACAGCTTGGGGTCAGTCAACGAAGTCACGTCATCAATCGTCGATGAGTACTTTTCGCGGGCATGTAGCAGTGCCGTATTGGAGAGCTCGAACGAGAACTCGCTTGCTTGCGCGTTCTTTGATCCGGGTTTCAGGTGGATCAGTCGCTTATCTCAAGGCGGCCTGGACCCGTACACCCTGAGCGACAAGACAATTTTGGTGGTGCTAGCGAGCCTCAAGGACCGAAACTCGGGGCAGGTGGTCCGGCGGCGACTCCTTGCGGTAGATCCGCATGCCTCAAGCAAGGAGTCGGGGTTCGGTTTTGAGTTTACGCAAGTGAATCCGAAGCTGAATTTGGCGGCCCTGTCGAATGCACGCAAAAAGTGGCAGTACGTGGACATTGAGGCGCGGATGTCCAGTTCCATGGAGACGGGGGTCTTTCTTTCGAATGCACGGCTCGTGTTGAGCTCGGTTCGGCGGAAGCTGAGTAGCTCGATTGAGAGCATCCAAATCGTTTCGACGGAGTACAGTCGAGGAAACGTTATCCCGTCGAGGAGACTTTTGCAGCATACGACGACTGGTGTAAATTTGACGACCATTTTCAAGCTGGAAGATTTTAACACGTTTGTTTACAAGGACTTGCTTGAGTGCCTGTTTTTCGAGCTTTCTGGTAACGCGACGCTACTGGACTGGGAAATGGCACAAGACATGGTAGAGACATGCAGTGCTGTGCAGAAAGATATGGACAGTGCATTGACAAACCTGTCGGACGTGATCAGGATTACGCTACAAGACTGCGGCGGAAATGACCAGGAATTTGAAGAGGCCGAATGCATGCGGCTGGTGGGTCGTTTGTACAAGCACTTTTCACCTATGGGAATCGACTGGTATTACATAAGAGGACATTTCCCACATAGTTCTTTTTCGGTACGCCATGGTGTACTGCGGAACGATACGGCGGTATTAATGGATTACATACGAGAGAACGTGGCGTTTATTTTTAGCATATCACCTTCGCGAGTGGTAGCGCAACCACTTGCCACCAACTCTACTATGATTTGGATCTATGCAGATGATCGCCTACCATATACCAAGGCGAGTCAGTTGTATCTGAGAACGGATTTGGATGCAATTTGGCGAGGCAAGCTACCTGATTTGTTGGAGGCGTTTTCATCGCTTACTGAGTTGAAGTTCGAGGGCTTCCATGGAGCAATTCAGCTGGGGGGTCCGTCGCCGATTATTCCCGTGTCGCGAGATGACTACTTTGTGTTATTTGTACTGAGGATTCCGTTTACGCAACTTTCGTACCGACAGGCGGTGGCTTTTGAGAAGAGCGCCATTACCGTGTTGAGCCGGGAGGTTGGGATGTCGTTTATGGATATCTACGTCACGGGGTCGAGTACGTATGCCTGGCATACGCTACTTAACTTCAAGATGGTGTTTGCGACACCCCAAGAGACCGAGACCGTCTTTCGGATGCTATCCAGTGCACAGACGGTGCTACAAGATGCGATTATACAGGAGAGTGAGGCCTTTTTGCCCTCTACACAGATCACAGATATTTACCAAAGTTACGAATTGGTGGATACCTCTGTGGTGACGCCCAGGTTGCCCAATTTCAGCTTGTTTATACTAACCATGTGCACGGTTGTACTGCTTTTCGTGTTGTGGTTGAACCTGTTTCATACGTACAAAACGAAAGTGGCAGACACCGATTCGTGGGCGGCTTATTACAACAAATTTGCAGTGCAGACTAGATTAGATGTTAAGATGGAATAATAAAGTATTTTATTGATTAATCGCTCTTAGTGTCTAACTTTTTTTCTAGAGATATAAGAGCCAGCTTCTGGTTTTGTGCTTCTCGATACAACATGACACCCAGGACGACCCAGTAGAAAACCATAGCATATATGAAGACTGTAATCATTTTTCTGTACCAATCCCCTCTCCCCTAAATATGATTATCTTTACAGAAACATATAGTCGTCAGTGTTGCCGAAATTAGGGAGTGACCTTGCCGGACGTTTCCACGGTTGAGGAGTCGGCGCTGTTGCATTCCGTAGAGTAGGCGGCGGTGGTCGGTGTGGAAGTCGAAGGTACTGCGTTGTGACAAGGCTCCTGGATACTGCGGACAACGAAAACAAACAAAGAAGCAACAGACATAGCTCAAGCCTATTCATTTTTTGTGGATAGAATAATTGACCTTATATAGTACGTTGAAATACACACCAGGTTACATGAGGGGAATCGAACCCCGCTTAAAGGCCCATTTGCCTACATGTGAAAAGCGACGTAGTACCTCCGCTTCCAGGACCTGATAAAGTTAGTAGAACGACACAATCAAGGTTATGTCACAATGATGAAGAAATAAATTAATATTTTCAAAACTCAAGTCAGTAAATCACATAAAAAAATTGGGTGTTGGAAGCGGGGTAATCTATGAAGATGTGGCAAGCATCGAAATATTCACGATGGCCTTTTATATTGGAAGTGGATTGGAAGAGTGTTTGTTACACAATATATTTTTTTTTGATTCGTCTTACATTATTTAAGAAGAAAATTCGCATCACTTAAAAGTTATGTCAATTGACACGGATGTAAAATTACTCTTTACTACTACGGGAAATATGTTTCCACAATTGAAACCACAAAAGCATGATGAGGTGTATGGTCTTTTACAGCATATGTCTGACTCTATGCGGCTCGAGATATATCTTCTCTGTGTGGAAGCATGGAGCGAATTATGTATCGATTTGTTTGAAGACCCCAGTCTTGCAAACCTACAGACCATTGCCATGAAATGGTGCAGAGTTGAAAGAGACAAGCTTTATCAATTATCAAATGTTATGCAAGTGAAAGAGGAGATTAAACTTAGTGCAGAAAAACCGGGATCGTACGAATACTGGGGTCGGGTGTTGCAAGAACATTTTTTAGCACAACAAAACAACGCTGTTGCCATTCCACGCTGCTGCGACGTTGTCTTATTCAGGTATCTACAGGAAGGTAAACCGGTCAACCAATTTCGGGCACTATCACACCAAAAGTATGGTGATAACTCATACAACACTCTCCAAAAACGGCTCGAAAACCAGCATGCCTTTCTACAGCTCATCAAGACGATAAGCAATCGAACGCCTGAAAACGAAAAACAGAAATGTCTGGTTAATATCAGCAAAGCACTGAAGAAAAGAATTCCACAGCAGCAGACGAATATGGCCAAGTTACACTATCTGGCGATCGAATACATGCACCAGGGGTGTATGAGCTCGCTGCAATTTGATCCAAAACAAGTCTTTATGTTTCCAGATCTTCCAGAATTTTCGGAGTTCCCCATAATAGATTTTTACGAAAAAGTCATTCCAGATACGACAGCCTTTTATTCAAAGGTTTTACATAGGCCGTTGCAGACGGCGAAGCCGACTCGGACACATGAAGTATTTATGAACCGTGTACACAAAGTCGGTTTGAACAATACGGCAGGCCAATTCATTCTCCCATATGTCAAAGCAGAAGAAAACGGCTGGTGGCAGACATTCAACGAGGTGATGGGCTCGCCGATTACGGCTTTCCGCTACCATAGAAAGATACAAATCGACCTGAAACACATGTTTCAAGACCGCCATGAGAAGGACTTGAACTGGTTCTATACACAGGTCAAGCACGTGTTCGAGAGTTTTCGGCAATTCCGTTACGCGATGCTAAAGTTCCGTGACGACGGGTCCATTGTCACATGGACTACCACGCACCTTCTGAACTCGAACCAGTTTCTGTATAAGGAGATTGGTGATCTAAAGAAGACCACTATGGTCCCCGACGACATTGTTCAATTTCTGTCCACCGTACAAGCATTTTGCATATACCCACAAATCTTGAATTTGCTGGAAAAGGTGACGACTACGTCGGACCAGATTGACATTTTCAACATCAACCCGATTATGAACGGGGTCCCACTGGACGTGGAATCATTTGGGAAGCTGTCTTTTTGGCTACGAGACCGTTCACGTTTTGGCACTGTCAAACACGAGACTATGACAGAGTTTTCTGTTCTACTGCGTTATTGGGAATCGTGCAAGGGCCTCCGCGAATGTTTCCATAGCTATATCGAGAGTAGTTACAGGTCGACAGCGTTGAAGGTCCTGGTTGCAAACCCTGAAGCAACGATTGAGCCAATGCAACTACTTGGTATGGGCGATAGCTTGAGGTCACCTATGGCGAAGCTCGAGGCATTTCCTGATCTCTACAAGTATGTACAAGACCTTTCAGAGACGGAGAAAGTCATAGTTCTCTTGTACATAATTCCTTTTCAACTTTTAGGCCGAATCATCTTGAACACGGAGGACGTAGACGTTGACATACAATACTCGGCAAATTCGAGTATGGTAGTCAATCAAAACTTTGCGACTGTGAAGCAGTTTGCAGGTGAACTCTTGAAACCTGATCATCTATGGATCATCGGGAAGACCCTCACTCACCAACTTACAGGGTGGCACCTCCACCGTAACCTTGTCCGGAAAGTTTTTGACTTTGAAAAGAATGTTGTCACCCAGCACGAAAAATCCACACTTCCACGGTTGATGCCGGGTAGGTATTGGGAACTACGCCGTCAACCATCTGAGTGGGTTGTCCGTCGTAGTGGTGTGGTGGAAAAGTCACTTCCTACAAATAGCGACGCCCTGCACGAATTTATTGAAACCAATTTTTCACCTGATGAATCAGGTGAAAATGAGCCGATCTCACTTCGGCCCTATCGCCTCGCTTTCCAAAACCTCTACAATTACACTCTTCCACAGCTCCAGAAGCTCTACAAACTTTCAAAGTCTATCGATTGTGAAACGGAGCCAAGAAGCATGAACTCACTGTATCTGGAGAGAAAGACTGCAATAAGACTCTGTGACGAATATCTGCACGCACTACACTTACTTGAGCAGTATCACCATGTTTTTTACCTACAGTGCTGTTTTCTTTATTGCAGGATGCTTTTTTCGGACTTAGTTAGTATGAGAAATTGGAATGTTGGCAACAAAGCGCTGTACGACATGGAGCGATTTTATCTCAATATGATTTTGTGGAAAAAGGAGCAGAAGTTGTGTTTGTACTCAAGTTCATACCGATGATCTCTCAAATTATTTTTTTCTGGCTCATGATTTTGATAAGCCTCTGGGCCTCGACATAGTTTGAGCATGTGTTGTCACGGATCTCACATCCTCTCACCATCTCCGTGTTACAATGGTCCAAGAGCCAGCGGATATCGTAAGCCAACGCCTGCACTTCTGATTGTGTGCTCATAGCAACAAGCCACCTTATAAAATTGAAGTCACTCTGAAACACAAAAAAAAAAAATTGGCCCCAGGAAATATATAAGGGTGTATGTGCTGGTTGATTTGAAATGATAATTGGACATTTGCCCTTGGAGCTACTCAAAGAATTGCAGGATACACGCAAAAACAACGACGATCATGAATGGGCATTGAGAAAAATAAAGTGGGCCCTACAACCAATAACTAATATTGCTGCCGCCGAGCATTCTCTTTCCTTGTTTGAGAAGGAAATACATGTTCAATCAATATGTGACCAGAGTGGAAATTGTTTCAAAATTCACTGTCATGGCACGAGAGTGGGCAATGTGGAAGCTAGCAACCTCACTCATGCCACTATAGAACAACATTGCTTGCCTTTTGCCATCGAATGCCCGTGAATCATTTGCATTTTTCAACCAAGCTCAATGGTTGGTCTTGACATATGGTGCGCCTAAACTCGTCAAGCACATTACACTCACACAATAGAAAATTATTAGGGAATCTTTGTAGCACGCTACAAATGATCAAGACAATCCCAAACATACGAATTTCCTTTGCGATTTTCTTTTCTGAACGATTCTCTTCGCCAGTTGTGCACAGCGAAGTCTGATATATAATTACAAAGAGTAAGAGTGGCATCCGTCTCAGAACTTTGACCGACATACTCTCAAGCTTAATCTTGTACCCCAGAACGGTATGTAATACTTCTACGACTCGGGAACGCTCATTTGGTTTCAGTAATTTGATTTTGAGCCCGATACATCTCACCAGGTTTGTCTTTGAATCCACAAAAATGACACCGTATGTGTGCCTTGTAAGAACCTGCAAAATCAACTTATTTGTCGGTGAAAGCGACCTATCTTCTTCACACTTCGATCCCCGAAAATCCAACATGGTAACACTAGCGAAAGCTCGTAAAGAACGATTAAAGGTAGCGACTTCTTTCATGGTTATATCCACCATAATGTTTTTCCGTAAACTCTCATCTATATCAGTCCATGTGTTTTTGTGAAAAACAGCCCTGTTACTCAACACTGCAAGATTGTGTAACATAAGCAGCGTGGACACCTATTTTTTCCGCTTTTTTGTTACATATACCCGTTTGTTTTTTTAGAGATCTTAGCCAATGGGAATAGATTTGAGTTGGCCACGTGAATGGAAGAGAGCGGTTCCGGGCGCCTTTTCACCAAAGTTTCCGGACGGATGTTCAGTCATTTTTTATGACGGGCAACTCAAATTACAAATGCCCGCTGGGCTTGTAAGTTGGACAAGTTGGATTCATCTTGCATTCACGGTGGGCATCAACGACTACTTCACGCGTCCGGATGTTGAAAGCATCGTGTTGGCATTTGATGATTATGCATATTCTCCTCTTGCGAAGGGCCCCACTCAAGCCAAGCGGAAAAAGGCGTCTGAGGGAACGGTGGACTGGAACGAGTACAAGCCACTTCCAGCTACCATTCCACCTAATTATGCAAAGCTGCTTTTTAACAGTGCGTTCAAGCGCCGGGTTGTAATGTTTATCCAGCAAGAGATTATGGAAACGGTGCGTTTCAGCCGACCGGGACAAAAACTGATTTTCGACTACATGGACGTACAGTATCTCTCATTTGAAGAGCCGCATGTATTGAGGAGGATGCATTTTGATCATCCGCTCGGGGAATGTGATGTCAAAGTGGTCCGCTACAGCGCTAACCCGGGACAGAGTGTCTTGTGGGTTGCGTCCGACTCGGACTACCTCTGTGTAGCGTTGAATGCACTGGAAAACAATAAGAAACGAGGGCACGCCGGTAATATTTTTATCAGGAGGATGAAGGTAAACCTCCCGGAACTCAAAGAGGAAAAGAAAAAAGGCAGGGAGTACGAGTTCGTAGATTGTCACATGCTACGCTCATACCTACGAAAAACTCTTGTCCCCATGACACCAGAGCCCCTACAGCGTCACGTGATAGGCATTCTGTCGTCTATCATAGCGCTCTGTGGCTGCGACTTTTGTGAAGGGATCCCTTGGATGACAGCCACCAGTTTCAAAAAAAATCACGTATCGATGTGGGCGGCGCTTTGTAAAAGCGTAATTTTAAATGAGGATACGGGACTGGTATCACTGGACGCAAGAAGTTTTGCCGATCTCTTCATGGTCGGCTTCTGGAGTCGAAGTCTATTCAAAGCAGCGTTGACAAACTCGGTCGGTCAACTGGAATCATTCGAAACATTGAGAGAAAGGATCGCCGAGTCAAAGCTAAGCAACGTCAAACGGAAGGCACTCATCTCCCCCGAAGAACTTTACACCAATATTCGAAATGTAAACTGGGTCTTATTTTACTGGAAGTTTCCTGAAAGTTGCCCATGTGCCCTCACTGGAAATTTCGGATACACTCGTGAGAACAAGCGACAAAAAGTTGTCTTTTCGACAAACGATCCTCTCCCCGGAAGGCGAAACTAAACTTCGAGTATTAAAGTATTTGTTTTTTAACAGATAAAGATGGAGAGTGAAATGCCAAGAGGAGTGATTCAAGGTACTCGCCTGGTAGTGGAAGTCGCACTTATTGTGTCGCTCTTCTTTTTACTGGATCCAATGTACAATGGAAATGGTCAGCAACGGTGGCCAAAGCTCGGAAAGACAAAGTTTTACACAAAACAAGAACTCGACGTTGGGAAAGATTGGGCTGCAGGCACTCATAAACAATCGTTTGAGGCAAAATGTGGCACCGCGACGTCGAAGATATATAATAGCGATGCGTGCGCGTGCGTACGGACAGCAACGGACGACAAGGGGGTTCAGAAGTGTTTGCTGAATAACGATATTCCACTACAGATTGGGGACGGTCCCGGTTTCCTGCTCATTGTTCCACTGGCTGTATGGTTCATGGCGAGCAGCTCTGCTCGCATGATAACTATGTACTATGCCCCATCCCAACATATACATGATGGTAAGAACCAATCGATGTTTCCAAAAATACTGCGGCAAGCTTACATTGTAGGAGTCTTGTTGGTGGTTCTGCTGCCTATTCTTTTGTACAACCTTACACCAAACAAGGACCATTTCGACGGCATGAGCAGTGCACCATTTTTCCTTCTTTTTGTTATTGTGACGATCGTCTCGACTGTACTGCTCTCATTTGATACCGCCCTGAGTACGCTCAACCCAATGGACGAACATGTTTCTACTGAAGATCCTACGAAGAACGTAAATGGATATATCAAAGTGAATTGGGCCTTCTACACCCATATGCTTGTTGCAGCTCCCTGCATCGCTGTTGTGATGCATATCTTGAACAACTCCTTCGAGTTTGCAGCGCTATGTAATACAGCCTTGTTGCTCGCCACGATCTTTTCGTTAGATGGTTTCTCGCATTTTGTGGCTCTCTATTGGGTTGCTGTAACCAATAACGACAAAACCCAAACTACCGATGGGACCTTGGACCGTGACATCGCACTTGTGAAACTTTTCAGCTGGGGGACACAGGGTTTCTTAATCCTACTCTTCTTTCTGACTGAATACACCAAACGCTCTCAGACATTTGATCCAAATCTTACTCCACCCCAGGCGATTTCGGCCATGGTTTTCATTGTTCTGGTGCTCATGAACCTTGCACCCGATTTAGTACGTGAATTCATGGATTTTCATTTTTTTCAAATGATCTCATTTCGTTATTATGGTGATTTCGTTCTCAGGATAGGTGTTTTTTGGTATATTGTTTACTTACTGAGTGTGAAGGCACAGTAAATTGTGATTTTTTAATAAAAAAGAAAACAATCTGTGCCAGGCTTGCTTCATATTTTTTTCAGAAATCGAATGCGGGAGATCGACCAACGTTATGAGCTCGTGAAGAGCGGTAATGATGTAGCAGCATTGGTTCCCTTAACGGTCAAATCCAATCTAGCAAAACTGGAAAAGCAAGAAAAATATTGCTCGTGGTTTCAACTTAAAGGAGGTACAATGTCGGACCAGATCCCGGCGGTACGGATTGGAAATCGGTATTACACGATGCCATTGAAAATCCAGAAAGCCATTTTTAGGCATGTTCGTTTACATTCAAACTTTAAAAACGAGGAAATGACATTGCTTGGGTTCCCGAAACTTTGGATTCCACTCAGCTTGATGAAGGAAAAATTGAGGACCAGCCGCCGACTAAAAACCAAGGTATGACACGATCCCTGTATAAATTATTTTGATTCTATTTAAATTTTTATTTTTCTAGGAATTACCGATGAAGAAGATCAAGTTTAAGAAAGAGCAAAACGTCAAACGGATCGGCAAAAAAAATAAAACAAGTGCGTCAGATTCTCCACCGACAAGACTTGATGAATTGCATACCACCGGTACAACAAGTCTTCTGGGGCAGCTCAAAGAAAAGATGAACAATTTTTCAGAGGAAGCTTACATCGAGTTCGAATGCCCAGTTGAGGACTACCTCTGTGAAATAATTGAAATTATCAAATACGATTGTAAAGACGCGTTAAATGATGACCTGTTTTTCAAAAAAGCCTTCCTGGAGCTACAGAGGAGGACGTGAAAGAGATGACAATAATGAAGGAAGATGAAGGATCAGAATGAGCAGAATATTTTCAGTTGTCTGATCAAGTTGTACCATGATTCGTCAAAGTGGGAGAAAGAAGGTATAAACGCCGAAGAATTCTCACACCGGGTACGGAGCAGGGTACAATCTGTTATCCAGTTGCTTTTGACGACCCCCCTTGAATCATCGATGCGGTTTCAAATTGAAATTCCGGAAGAAGAGAACATGTTTGACCGCCTTGCTATCCGACATATGGAGGTCATTTAGATTCGAGATCAAAATTTGCGACGCACGTTGTTGTGACATAGTCGAGATCAATTAGATTATCTTTTCGGAAATGGGTCACATTTACGAGCACATTATGCGAGAGACTGGAGAATTGTTTCCATGCTTCTTTCCAAATATCATTTTGTAAGAAAGTACAAACGTAAAGCTGAAAGACTGTGGACACATCCATATCCATCTTTTGCTCTTGAGAAAGAAAGTCCATCAAACACTCCTTTTTGAAGTGCTGCAGTTTCTCTTCTGCATTTACCGTGGTGATGTCCTTTAAAAGTAAGACCAAAATCCCAATTTCAGGATGTTCCACTGGATGTTGCAATATAGACTGCACAGTTCCATCCTTTTTAAACAGACATTTTAGATTCAGTCTGATTGCACCCTCTATCTTGAATAGTTCGTGCAGGCTCATGAATAGATACGCCATACCTCTCTTTTTACCAGAGCTTACCGGTGGGAGTTTTGCAGCGCAGACCCATTTCTCGAATGAATTCGGCGACCCGGTGGACGCTGTACTGTCGGACTCGGACATACTTTTAACGCGGTCGTAGAGACGGGTACGGCTTTTATTGGCCCGGATTATGGCCGACTGTGTGTTATGCAGGTGCATATCATCCCTGTGTTGAAAGGCTGTCAAATCCTGCTTGAGCTGCGGCGACATAGTGCAGTACACCAGGAGTGAAGCGAGATCGGCCGCGTATACATCAGGTTCAAACGTATGTTCGGCCAAGGATGCAGCAAATATACATGCCGCGTTGTTGCTGTCGACATTAATGGGGAGGTGTTCTGAAAAAAAGAGCTGTACGGACCGTAGCAATTTCAATCCCTTGACGTTGACTAAAATATATAATTTGACAGTCTGCATAGCGTCCATTGATACTTTGAGTTCCCTCAAGAGACGACTCACGTGGAAAAGAGTGGGAAAATCTTGGCCGTACCCATGTTCAGGCGAAAACATGTACTCGACCGATTCTCTGTCAAAATGCATGTGGTCAAGGAATCCTCTCCACTCGTTGTAATTGCCGAGTGCATTGTTGGTGCGCTTATGCAGGCTTAGGATTTCTCCATTTGGGGAATTATCGGACATCGTCTTTAGTACGAGAAGTGGGTTGACCGTCTTAAAGGATACAATCACAATTCTACGAGCACAACCGTCTAGCAACGTGTCAGAGACCTTAATATTACACTGTTTTGCAAAAGAAATTATGTACTCAATCAGGAATTTTGTATCCTGCCATTGGATTGGTCTTGAGCATTGCGTAAAGTATTGAGTGCGGATGGCTTCGGAATCAAGGTCGTTGTTTATCAAGGCACGCTGCTCGAGAAGAGCCTCTCCGTGGTTATATGTACTCCCCCCCAATACAATTTTACTAAGGTCGAGCTCGTTCGTTTCATCCTCGTTAAAGGAGAGCATATGCAGGGAGGCGGAAGCGTGTAATTGCAGTACATCCTCACTATCGATATATGTGTTTGTGGATTCTTTCTCTTCGGTGAATAAATTCAGATTTTTTAGAAGTGTCTCAGGAACAGAGAAAATTTTCGCCATTTGACAATTACCAAGAGACTTACATAAATACCGAAGTACTTTTGTACAAAAAATATGCGAGATGTTCCACGAGATGAAATCGTGATCGAGGACGACGAAATCACTCAGCTAAAAACAGGACTTTTGACCTCAAAAAAAATGAATCAAACACATCCACCGACTTTGTGGTATGTACTCAAAAACGTATTTCAACTCCCGCGAATTACTTAAGACCATACAAGCAAAGTTTGAAATGCTTAATGACATTTGGGCACTTAAGCTGAATTATTTTACAGCGTCTACAATCTCTGTAAAGATATTCTGTTGTTTCATAACTCTTTTTTTGAATCGGGCCCACCTTGCCATGTCTACATCATCATATTTTTCTACACCAGAGGCTTATAGTCTCGCATATTGTTTCCCGGTTCTACTTTCAGGTATGTTTTTGATGATGAAGCCGTTGTTTCTTTTTAGTACCACTGGAAGTATATCGAGCAAAGTAGCTTTTTTTACTTTCCTTCTTGAGGTATTTCTTGTTGTTTTATTTTCTTTATGGACGGTACATCAGACTGTTGTTTTGGGATATAGTTCCGTATCGCCTTTCTATTCATTACTACTAGCAGCTCATCTTCCATTCATAGATTCCTATGGCTGGGGTTCTACCTTCATCTCTTTCATCACTGTGGTAGTTTCATGGGGTTTCGTACCTATTTGGCGCGTGGATGCACTCGAGATATTATTTTTGCTTTTCAGCCCCGAGTTTGTCATCCATGTGTATGGTGTCTGTATTCATATGGTTAATCTATTCATTCTTTTTTTGTCAAACACAATAGCTCGAATTTCATTAAAATGATTTCTTTAGTTTACAGACACTAAAACACAATTTACTTCAAGAAAAACGCCAAAAAGAAGGCTTTAAAGTGTTGATGAGTGTTTCTTCAGAAGAAGTAGAACTTGAAAATATACAAAGAGTTCGACTATTTAGTCGTACCATATTATGCGGAGGGGAATGCTTCGGAAGCACATACCATTTTAAGCTTTTTGAAACATACAAAAAAGAAGTAATCTACAGCGAACCAGCAGGACAAGTGATGTCGACTTGGCTACCAGAAAGCACAATCAGTATTGCAATTTGCGGGGGCACACAAAATTCGATTGCCTTTTTAGATTCAAAAGTGGTTTATGAACAATCGACATTCGCCAACATTCCACTATTGAAAGAAGGCACATGTTTATTTGCCAGCTGTACAGTGGACGAACACTCTGGCAACTTCAAGGTTCTGGTGCATGACTTTGTTGATTTCTGTGAAACAAGTACCGTTCCTCCTATGCTGGAAAGATACAAACAATTAATCAACTTTTTCGATTCAAACAAGCAATTATCGGAGCACGAAATTATTAAACTACAGTGGTGTGGGTTTTTCTGCTATGCGAAGAAATCCTTTCTGGAGGACCAACTCCCCGTTGGTCACCCTGTAAAGGGTCTTTTATGCTTGCATGATGAGCCGGGAAGGGTACAGGTGTATGTTAATAAATCAGCGTCTGAGTATATTACCTGTGCCTAAATTGTGACACGCACCAACTAACCCCACATACGAAGATGTATCTTACAACTCTCGTAGGTGACTAATGTTTCTAATTGATTACAGGTCCAGACTTGTAAAGGCACTGGAGGCGATCTCTTGATTCTCGAGGAAGCGGCACAATGTGATCCCGGTGAAAAACACACTCGTGACCCATGTAGTTCAGTGTATTGTTACTTATTTTGTTTTTTGGGAGGCGGGGCAGGTTTCTTTTATGAGGTCGTTGCACCTTTACTTTTGGTAGGCCGCACATCGCTAATTTGCATCAGTACACTTACCTCGTCGTTTAATTTTTACAGCCGCCTTTTCAAAATGGTCGATCCTGCGACGAAGGAAAAGATTTTTTATATGATGCAAATTCGGCTAGCGTGCGACGATTGTATTCAAAAAGAAAAATCTGATTGTGTGCATAACTCACATCTCATACCAACTTGGCAAAGTAGTGTTCGACACGAACGTCTGCTACATATCATGGCCGACCGCCCAGACCTTATCAAAAGCGAGCTAGCTGGAGTCGCCGTCGACCCGCAGCAATCAATTTTCCGGAGTTCCGATATTGCCCTCATGTTCGACTCCAATGAACCAATCCCAAAACAAATCGACCCGGATTGCTTTATTTGTGTAGACCCTGCTGCAGGTGGTCCGGGCTCCGACTATGCGATATTGTCCTTTATCAGATGGAGGGGTCAAATTACAATTATTGGTGCTGAAGTGCTCGATACCAAACACCCAGAAAAACAACACGCTCTCTTAGAAGCACACATCAACCGGATCAGGCAAATGGTACACTTTCGAAACAGCAGAGTGATTGTTTATGTAGAACGCAACTTGGGCAATGAGGCAGAGTTCCACAGGTATAGTCTACGGCATATGGACCGGGTCTACTTTAGAGAAGACCCACAGCATCCGGGTCGAATCGGAATTCTGACGACTGAGGCTGTGAAACACTCCGCAAGCACACTGCTCGATATTTATCTCCGAGAAAGACGGCTCTCGATAGAGAAGGCACACTTGTTTGTTTCTAACGATGTGAGAGATGTACTCGAAAGGATACGGGAACAACTGCATGTCTTCTCGCTACAGTTCAAAGCCCCCAAGGACACGTTCGAAAAACTCAGGGTGGCTATTTCGGGGAAACTCGCGGGCTGCAAAGACGATTTGGTTATGACCCTACTTCTAGGTGTGTGGTTCACAGACCTCGATGCTTCTAATGGCGGCACTGTGATGCATGAACCCGAATATATAACCAAAAATTAAATAAGATTTCCATGTTGGCGGCTCCGTGGCCGAGTGGTTTAAGGCGCCGCACTCAAGACGCGGTGACTGTTTAGTCGCAGGGGTTCGAATCCCCTCGGAGCTATATTTAATTTTTTTTAACACAAGAGATAAATATTCTTAGCCCTCTCCACCAGCTCCTCTGAACTTTTTCTCTCATCGCCGAGCCACGGCGTGATGATATCTGCATCAAAGCCGGTAAAAAACAGCTCCGCCTTTTCCTTTGACATCCCCACCAAACGCAACGAGGGTATCCCACTCACCAAAAGCTCTTTGAGTTGCATATCAGCGGACAAAAAACAAATAAACACACATTGTGCATCTAATGTAGACCGGTTGGCAACATGTAGCAGACTTTGCAATGTCTCTCTCGTCTTCTCTGGGACACCGAATTTTTCGACCCGAGGTGCGGATTCCAATATCAACTTACGCAACAAGTCTGTGTTCTTTTCCCATAAACAACTTATCATAACATCTCGTTGCATTTCAAGTGCGACGTATAATGTAGTTTATTTCCCCCGTTAACCGATCTCATGTTTTTTCTACATTTCGACCATGTCAGAAACTGATTCATTTTCTGAGAATTTTATCCTCTTTGTTCGTTTGGCCTTCGGCGGTTTCTCGAAAATCGAGTCCATATTGAAAGCATCAGGTGTTTGCCCAGCTATGCCCGTGATTGCGCTTGCATAGGCATTCACATTTTCGTGAGCTTGTATAAGGTCAGCTGGCACTGCTTGTTGTTGCACAAGTGCATTTCCGACAGCAAGATTCTGGGATCGTATATGATAAGTAGTACGCCATTTTTTTCTCATCTTGGCAAGAAGATTGTGCTTACTGAAATCAACTCCCGGATAACATGTATCATGCAGATGAGTCCATTCAGCTTTTAAAAACATATGGTATAATACATCGGCGATATGTGCATATTCGAAGACCGGGGCGATCGTGACTTCCAGCAGGGCGCCTGTTTTTTGCATGAGGCCGTCGTCGCGATAGCATTGCAATCCAGGCGTATTTGCCTTGGCCATCAACTGCGTACGACAAACATGCCAGCTTGGAAACGCTCCTTTTGAAATGGTGGACGAACTCAACGGAAGAAGTTCGTATATGATATCACGCTCGGTAAATGTAATTTTCTGCTTGACTGTATTGTATTGCCAATGGTTCAAAACAAACATTTCAGTGGCACCCATTGGTCGAAAAACACTATCAAATTCTTTGGTGTATTTGTCCACGAAGTGACTCTTCTTTTGGTCGTCGATTTTGTGTGGTACCAACGCTAATGTCAAGTCGTCTCCACAGTTTACAGTATTCCCCGCTTTAGACCAGATGTTTACAATGTTTTCGGCCAGGCCTTCGATTTGCACGACAGTTACATACGAGACAGGGCCAATATTTGGATCTGCACTTCCCTGTGTTTGACCACCTTGCCAATCAGAACCAACACAAAATCCAAATGGTTTGATGTACTCTTGGACCAGCATCAGAACCAGCTTTGATATGCGCATGGCATTCAGTATAGGATCTCGCTCTCTTGTCATCAACGTTTCAGCTCTTTTGTAGTCGCCAATCATGGAGCCTAGAAATCGAATCCATACGGCACCGGCAGCGCCCGAATCAGTATGGAAGTGACACAGACCAGCCAAAAGATAATTCACACATGGAAGCCCTAGGAGAATGTCGAGCCCGGGAGTCAGATTAATCTTGTCGAAAAAGTTATAGTTCTTTATAATTTTCTCTTTTCCTACTTTCGACAACCGGACAGTAAAACAGAGGTCTCCAGAAGCAACAGCGTGACTCAATTTGATTTGTGAGCCATCGAATGCGGGTAACATGATTTCCGGACAGATTTTCTGGCATTTGACGGGTCGGGTGCGATAATTGACGTCATCACTCACACTCAGAGGGCCGTATGGTGACACACCGTCAAAAAGTGAACTACCCTGATTTATTTTCCCGCTCATACTTCTGACTGCAGAGGATTGTATATTAAGAAAGCCTCCCGGTCCATTGATGACAGTATCTGGCTTTCTTGCCGCTGCCTCGGTAACTCCATTAAACAGAGACATTTGTTGTGTATTGCAAAAATCCCACTTTTATACTACATCGATTGTTAAGTTGCCAATATTCCATGTCTTGTGATATAAATGACCAGTGAAAATGAATGTGTGACTGTATGTCACCGACATGGATTTGGGGTACGGTGAACCCACTGGGTGAAAACAACGATGCCAATACTCTTTATTTAACTCAATCGGAAATTTCGGACCTAGTAGAAAACGATAGGCTTAGCAATCTTCCTGTCAAGGTCGAGCACTCTGGGGATAGTATAGGGCGGGTGGTTTGCGCGTGGAAAAGTCAACAAGGTCTTGATGTATTGGCTGAAATCAACTCGTCGCTACCGGGAGCAGTAGCTTCTACATATGTACGGAACAAAAGCTTACAGGATTTTAGTCTGGGGTACAATGTTTCAGTACAATACAGTGAACGGGCTGGCACGTACCGACCCTCGCACAAGTCTTTTACAGAGGTTTCCCTCGTTAAAAACGGCGCGAGAAGGGCATGTCACGTGCACGCTATTTCGGTAGAGGACGATGAGAGAATGAACGCAAAGGTTCAGGAGTGCTTGAGGAGCAACAGGTTGAATACTCTGATGAAAGCGTTTTCATCGACGGGATGACGAGATCGAGGGGACAATGTCTATACATGATATCGTGTAGCTGTACCGGTGTGATGATCTGGATATATGTTTGGCGCAAAGCGAAAGAGATTGGTCTGCTGTTACTCAAGGTCGCAAGGAGAATTTTTGAAATAAGATGGCTGTCGTACATTGTTCCATTGAATTCGAGTGTGTATATAGTTCCGGGATCATTGAATGCTTTTAAGAAGCGGTGAAAAACTCTGGGAATTCTGGTAAAGTTTGAGCGTTCCTTGATTTCAAACAATCCCATTTGCATGCGTTTGAGCACATACGACATTATGAAAGTCAGTCGTTCCTTTTCCTCGAACTCGAGCTTGAGACAAAAAATCCAGGGACATTTTGTGTGATTACAATATAACCAGGTGAATCTTTTCAAGGCCTTGATTTCTTCCCCGTTAGATATAAAGATAGATCCATCATATTTTCGGCGTAGGAGGATTAGGTTGGGATGACATGGCGAGCCGTCGGTTGCCTTGCAAAATGTGATGGCCACGTATGTGGCCATAGGTTTCTAAGTCTTTTCATACAGTCGTATAAATGAAATCTAAAAATATTTTCACTTTAACATGTCATGGCCCATACACCCAGTCCACATTGTGTTTCGTCGAGAAATGTTTTTCACTGATAGAATCTTGAAATCACTGGGCGGGGGGCCCTACTTGCACTGCGAGGTCTTTATCCCCGAATACAACCAGGTCTTCGCACTATTCTGGGGCAATACACCTCAGATGCGGAGAGATTTGTCGTCACTGTACAATACACAGTCAGAATTGTTTTCATATCATCAAATTAACATGGATGAAGACGAGTTTTCAAGATTCATGAATTTTCAAATAGGTCTGGTAGAGAATAAGAACTCGTACAACGTATCAGACTTATTTTTCCAGCTAGTACCTTTGCGCGTTGCAGAGACGTTTTGTACAGACATTCCGCCGCATCAACAGGGGGGCAAGCGTTTCTGTTCTCAAGCAATCTGGCTGGGTCTACGAGAGGCGATAAGTAGTACATCACGCAACAAGGCCCTGAAGCCGGTACTCGATAAATATAATTCGCGACTGATGACGCCATCGCATTTGTGTGACATTCTCACATGCACCTTGAATACGATGCCTAGTGAGATGAAAACCCTCTCTGGAAACTCTCTTTTAAATATAAAGAAATAAAGCGATTTTTGCTTCAGACATTGTGAATGCAACATAGATAGATATAGGATACCATGGGCAGTCGCCCTTGTATCTGCGGAAGTGGGCAAGCTTCATATCGGTGCTCCCAATGTAGGACAGGGAATGGCATCTGTGCTGCCCATGGACGTCGCAAGTATCGCTGTACGCTCTGTACAGACAATGAGCGCTTAAAACCCGGGACCGGTGCCGAGGTATGCAAACATCTGATCCAAAAAAAATACTGTAGACATTGTGGAGGCACCCATTTATGTAAGCATTGTCGGTTGGTATGTGTAAGACGGAAATTTGAAGACTGTTACACATGTTCAAAATGGATGCATGGAGACCCTGTATACAGGAAAGAACAAAAGATAAAACGGCTCTTGAATCGCGCAGCAGAGGAAGGTATTTTCCCACTGTACGACCGACATAATCGCCGCGTTTCGGCCGATCTCAACATAGATGTGTATGGCATGGCAAGACCCGACTTTCTCTGGCAAATGCCATCTTTTGTGATACTTTTGGAAGTAGATGAAATGCAACATAAGACATACGACATCACGTGCGAGAAAAAACGCGAACTGGATCTTCTGAATTCAGCGAAAGGGAAGCCTGTCTATTTAATCAGATACAACCCAGATTCGTTTTCGACTGCATACAAGCACAGCACAACGCCTTTCTATGAAAGAGAAAGGCGGTTGGTCGACTTGCTCGAGCATGTACTAGTCGATACGCCCAAAGAAACTCTCTTTGGGGACAATATATTTGTGAAGAGTTATTTGTTCTACGACTGTAAATGTATCGAATGCGACTTTATTCACACGGAGTGCTTTGTACGCGACGTTGACCTCCTAAACTCATAGCCGTGGCTCTCGTCACATGTAAAGTAAACCCTCAAAATATTGTGAGCATTTATGAAGCGAGAACAGTGGCAGCACGGAAGACTATTTCGTAGCCTCAAGCATTTTTCACTGTGACTGGACCCTCGCATGAGCCGGATGACGTACATACGTGTACCATGGAAATCATGTCCCCTTTGCTTTGCATCTTCGATGGCACTTACTTCCGCGTGCGTAGAGTATTGATGGTGTTTGGGCCGTTTCAACATCATGTTGTAGCCGGATCCAATTATTCGATTTCGTTTTACTATCACGCTGCCATGCCTGTGAAACATATTCGACTTGAGGGCACATTCAATGGCCGCTTGAATAAAGACAAAATGCTTTTTCATGTCCTAAACATTGATTTCTTACACTAACCTCCCTTATCGACATACATCGTTTTTTTTTCCACGATTCGTTTAAAAGATACATACTCGATGAAAGCGGATGAAATGCTCGCCGCGGTAGCACAAACTGTGATCCTTCTTAGCAATGGGTGTTTCACGTATGTTTACACCCCTCAAAATGTCAACATCTACAAGGACCTTTTTGTTGTGAGTATTGTGTTCTTAGTTTCTCTTGCAGAGATTTTTCTGTTGGCATTTTTGAGGATCTTGTTCAGAAAGTTGTGCAGGTTTCACACAAATTACGGCGTCCACATGTTATTCAGGCCACTGACCACCGCCATTCAAACACCGAAAAGTGACCGCATGGGGGATCTCTCACAAGTAAACAAGAACACGACCGATTATACTATTGAGAAACCACAGTCCTCACAAGAAAGTATATCCGACGTCGATCTTGAACTATCCGACTTAGATTCTAACGACGCAAGGCCAATTGTTGAACACCGAAACACCTATGTTGACGTCTATGGCCTTGGATGGGCCTGCTTTGCGACTCTGTACGCCTGCGATACGAGCAGTGAGCTTCCAAGTATTTCGTTTGTCTTTACTCTTCTTACACTACTTTTCATGCAGGGCTTATACACACTATCAACGCTCTTTCAAAACTATCAACGGGGATTCGTTGAATCAGAGGAATACAAAAAAATCAACACAAAGAAGGCCTTAATGATAGGCTCCACCTGTATGTGTTTGATTTCCTTTTCAGTGTTGACCGTTTCACTCGGACAGAATATTCTACCGCGACAGGACGCAACGATCGCTAGTACATTCCTGTCAATTATTTTACCTAGTACCGCCCCAATTCTTTTGATTTCGGTGCCACCAAGCTCCACCCCCCTACGGTTACTTGCTGAATGTCTTCCATTCGTGTTGACACTGAGTCTCAGCTATATAATGTTTTTCATTGGGACAAAGGGTGAGCTCAGTGCGGCAATCCGCCAAATCAATGATATGCAAATCATAAGCAACAGCACGAATTTTACTGAACCAACAAGCCCGTTTTATCTTCCGTCATTTGAACTTGATGTCCACTTTCAATCAAACGAAACTATACACTTTTCGGCATCGATGGATACGAGTGTGGAGGTGAATAATGTACTATTACTTTTGATTGCCCCAATTTTCAAGGTGCCGGCGCTAATTTGTATTCTTGCATCAATCATTTCAAGGCAATTGTTGACGGTTACAAGTTGCCTTCTTTTGATTCTCAGTATGAGAATGTTCGCAATGAACAGTCACAATTTTAGCGATCACGCAAACTCACTATTTCTTGTGTCTTTTATTTTTGCTTTGTTAGCAGTGGCAACAAACAACATAAAACACTTTTTTTTCTCCTAAAACCCCGTATTTTTGGATAAAAAAAAAGATGGAACACATCTTTTTAACAAAGCCCATAAAATATAAATGATACTCTGATATCCGGCAAAACAGCATACAAGTCGCAAATATGTCCATGATGGTGACGCATGTGGACGGGAATTTATTTGATATTACCTTTCATAACAGAAACAGCAAGTCTCATCTATGCAGGGGACCGAAATATCATACCAAGATACATTACGAGCTCAACAAAAACCTCCGATCATTGGTGCTGCAATACGGTTTGGAGTATATTGTGCATACAGGCGTACTAAAGCATTGGTTTAAAAATCTCATCGAGACCTCGGTATTCACATTGGCGGAGGCTACTACATCAGGCAGTGTTCTTCTTATTTGTTTAGAGAGTTACCCACAGCTTGCGTGTTTATTTTCCCAATAAAGAATTTACGCTACCACCGTCCACGAATCACTGTTTGACAATGCAATGAAGTAAAAGAGTTTTGTGAGGACAGAGCCGAGGGCGATGATCACTATATTGCCACCGAATCTCAACGATGATGAGAGATCATCTTTGTCAAACCATTGTATCGATATAACAGTTCGTCCGACATCGGCCAGTAACACTATCATTGTAAGTAGCATGAATAGTTGTCCTACCTTCATTGTATTTAACGCGTCCGAAAAGTACGGAAATCGACCAGAGGAAAAAATGATCCTTGTTCCAAGCGCTAGGACGGTTTGAATGAAAACTACAATCATTGAAAATGCAATAAAGGCGATGGCATTTACGCAGGCAAGTTTCTCATCTTCGTGGTTTTTGTTTTGCTTTTGCGTTTCGCTTTTGCGTTTCCAATAGGTCTCTACAAAACGGTAGAACATCCCATACAACGCGAAAAATGCCCAGCTGGTAAAGAAAATGGTCTGTAGACGCCACTGGTCCATACCAGCGTTGCCCTGCAACAACGTACTGATAAAGAAAAGCGGAAATGTCAGACTCATCTCCTGTACGATGTTTTTGCGGACAGTGTCTGCTGCGTTCTTGTTTTTTTCTTCTTTTGCTTCGTCTGATGAATCTTCGTCCATATCCCCGCCAAGAGCTGCCCAGGCATGAGTCGCATCAATCATATGCCAATAGGAATAGATCCAAGTCAAACCCACAAGACCAAGGGAATAGAAAAAGTTGGAGAGTGGGACATGTCCCCAGTACGTATATGTTGTGTAAATTATCACAACCGCGACCAAACTCAACAAATTCCAAAGATGCACTATCAATACACGTGACATGGAGAAGTGGTGTACATCACCGGATGGGGACGTCCAACTGGTCAGTGCAAAGCAACTCGAAATGACCAAGCTCGAGAAGAATAGGAACTGTGGGTGTACAGCCGCGATTGTCAAGTATCCATCGTTGGATCGTGACACCTCGATGAGGGGGATATCAGATACACCAGTCTCAGTGGCGTTGGACATGACCCGAATAGTGTTTTCTAGTAGGGGATCGTGAGTCTGTTGAGAGATGCTAGTATGGAATATTTGCGCCCCAACGCGGTCCTTGTTTGTAGACAACGCAATCATCCATATCGTCAATACCACACCGAAAAAAAAATTTCCCCCTATCACTACGGAACGGATTAATGATTGGGTGTCCATCTTTTGTTTGTATTCGTGATACACTCGGAGTTTTTATATGGTATGAACAAAAAATATCTATGAATTTTCCTTGTCGTTTTTCGAAGACTTTTCAACAACTTCCCCACTTTGTTCACGTGTCTGTAATTCTTCACTAACCAATATCAATTGTGATTGTGCGGACTCGAATCGTTTCTTACTTTTAGCACAGCGATGTGTTAGTTTTTCGTGCATTTTCTGAAGCTTTTCACTCGGTAGTTTCCGCAAACGCCGACTCTTGGTGGTTTTCATCTGAGAACTGTTCGAGATCTTTGTCTTCATCGCACTGTAAAACTGATGTTATTATAATTTGCCTGGAACACGTCAAAGATTTTTTTCCCATCGTAAATTGTCAAATTATCTATTTAAGAAGAATATGTTTTCACTAATGGCGTACAATTTAGGACATTGTTGCCCCCCCCCCGTTACTTCGATGACTGCTTATCGCTCCGACTCGATCATTCTCGCAATGGCTAATGACTTTGACCTATGCCCGGCACCGTCGTATGACCTGAAGGTCAGCTTATCGTTCATAGAAACCAATAGCAACCCTGCCCTATTCCTGGTCGCCTACATCGGGTTTATAACCTGGATGGCCCCTTGGCTTCCCTTCGGTAATCTTTTAATGGTTGCCCACGGACTTGATTATTGGGCAAGG
>Ga0115557_1000670_pt1 | contig 23961 bp, 13 predicted proteins | sample COGITO_mtgs_1104_FD_87280 | JGI IMG/M metagenome (GOLD analysis project Ga0115557, IMG submission 87280) | Pelagic marine microbial communities from North Sea - COGITO_mtgs_110421 | ecosystem: Environmental > Aquatic > Marine > Epipelagic | place: Germany:Helgoland, sampling site Kabeltonne...
AATGGACTCGAATCGAATCATAGGATCGAATTAAATCATCGAATCGAAGAAGCTATGCGAATCATCGAAGCGAATCAGCGAATCGAATCATCGAATCGAATCATCGAATCGAATCATCGAATCGAATCATCGAATCGAATCATCTTTCATCTTTTTACCATCTCATTTATCAAAGATGGTTTCTCACTTTATTTTTGCTCTTAATAATTTCATTCCTTCTATCGATCCATCACTTCCCCCCCCCCCCCAATCACCTGGACGTTGGCTTTCTGCGCACATTCCGAGTAGATACGAGGCAAGTGATAATCCAATGCGTCAAACAACTCCGAGTAATCAAAGCCCTTAGGCAAGACACTGTTGGTTTCCATCTTGGATATTTTCAACCCGTCACTGATGTGGGCCTTGGTAAGCAACATGCTGTCGTCCTCCCCCTCGTCGTAGTCTACGCTTTCCAACTCCTCGTTCACGACAATATCGCCAGTCTCGATGTTGTTAATTTTGAAGATGACAGGCCGGCCAAAGTGATGGTAACCAGCCGAATGTGCAGGGACACAGGGGATCATGTCATTGTTGTTGGTCACTCTGTACACCCTGATTTCACCCTGGTCCTCGAAGAGCTTCTTCTTCTTCGCAAGTAATTCGCAAAAAACTATGTTTCCCACCCGAGGAGCTCCAATCGTGCCCAGGGTAATTTTAATACCCCTAATAAGCAGTTGGAGCCCAAAGGGGATCATCATGAAGTGCGCAAAGCAGAGGTTGCTGACAGCTCCACCTAGCGAGTGCCCGCAAAATATCACCTCCTTGACGTCTCCCTGCTTACATATTTCCACCATCGTGTCCTCCACCGTGTGTTTTAGCTGAAGAAATGCTTTGTAAAAACCCAAGTGAACCATTGGTTTCCCTTCGTTATTGCGGCAACAGGAGTCACACATGGCAAAGCAGCCCGCATTTCCTGCGCTGTCGAGCTTTGGCTCCCATCGTGTTTGGAACGTCTGCGCATTCATCGCCCAATCTCGCAGCGACTCAGACCCGCGAATTGACAGAACAAGCTTACTCTTGTCTTCTGATTGTGCCAGGTAAGCCTCGGTATCCGTCCTCTCTGCATGTATCCACTGCAGAATTTTAAAACTGTCAGTCCTTCCACCAAACCCCGATTCTAAAGTCTCGACTAAACTTCCTGACGTCGAAAACATGCTGTCACTCCCTATCTTGAAGAATTCTGCATAATCAAGGTTACTTCTTGTTTTAGATTTGCCTTTGACCCCCCCCTCATATTCCATGTAAGATGCCCATGAATGAAGAAGGAAGCTTTCGATCTCTCTACGAGAATCAGGCGATGCATAGCTTGTGGTTTTCCGGTCCCTTGCCATTTTTCCTGGTGTTTTAGGGGTTACTATTTTGAGCTATTGGGTCCCACAACAATAACTATTTTCCCACAGATAGGTGGTTTAAAAAGGGGAAAGCTCGCTCCATCTTCGATACGATTATCGATCGTTGTCGCTATCGTTTCGAAATTCCCGTGGCTAGCCAACGAACACTCCCATCAGGGTCGCAAAACTTGGTCCCCACCACTTTTTTTATCGGAGTGTAAACCATTCGTCTTACATATCTGTTATAATGCCTGTTGGTAACGAGATCGCTAATTGTACGTCTCATGTGGACACACTGTTCAATTGTTTGACACCGCACCATCAATCGTCACATTATTACCGCTTGGGGACCTATGACACTTGCCAGCGAATCAGGAGTAACCTCTGGCAGTGCATGCGGGCGAAGGTGATTAGCGACGAGCACAGAGCGAGAGAGATCGTACAGAAGATTGAGGTAAGTGCTGGGTACGCGCAGACTGATATTATAGGTTTATACCAAATACCCGCTCAAACTCACACTTCTGTAGATCTTGGATGGGTCAAAGCTGGAGAACTCACCTACAAAGGATGTGATTTGGACGTTTAAGGAGAAGGGAAGCTGGGAGGAATAACCTGTCTGTAGAGAAAAATTAAACTGACTTGGTAAGAATGGTAAAAAAGTAGAACACACACAGAGATGGATATTGCTTCTCTCTAATCCTAATCGTCCTATTTCTTATTATGCAACTTATTTTTCAATACAATAATCAACTACTAGCGGCATTTGTTTGGCCTCACAAAGTATTACATAAAAAATCAACTGCCATGCTGGCAACCCCGTCAGTTTGGTCCAATGCCTCTCTCACCTTGTCCTCTGCGAAACCCATTTCAAGCAGCAGTTTGACATTCTTTTCCAGTTTCTGGGGTGCAGCATCGTCAGGTTTATCTGCAAGAGCAGGTATCGCGACAATAGTGGGCAGATTTGTTGCTTCTTCCAATGAGAATTGGTCTTCAGCTGAGATTTTGCACTCGGCTGCAGTGACAGCGACAGCAGCTGTGACCTCATTACCGGTGGCAACAACGCCAAAATTGCCCCTATCCTCCCCATCCTTCACGGGAGTACTCCAAGTCCTCTCCTCGATGTTGATGAATATACTATACGCACCGTCATAAATGACGGTCGAATTTCTCCCGATATGAATGCAGTCTTTTAAAAGTTGTGAGGCTTGTTCGTCAAAGGGGATCCAACCGCCAACAGCGCCCTCGTTGTTTCCCTCGTTATTGCAGTACTTGTAATACCACTCGTTCTCGTCGGATTCCTTGCCGTCGGTGTCGCATTCAGTAATCTGCACTACACGAATAATTGGCCGTCGTAGACCCCTCCTGTCCTTCTGGTACATTCTTGTCAAGTCAATCTTTTTGTCATCTCCCTTACTTCCATTGAAGAGCATGACTGACTTTTCCCCCAATTGCCAAGCTTTTTCAATTTCTTCCGAGTGGGTACGACCAAATTTCATCCATTTAATGTGATCTGGGTTGGATGACTCGCTCGTGGCGAAGTACCAACCTTTTTCTTCGGGGTGAGGGTCAAGGGAACTCGCATTCTTTAAATATTTTGACGCCTCCATCTGGTTTTCACCGTTGCTCACTGTCCTCTCCGCGCACAACTCTGTTATGGGGATAGCCTCAAAAACGTTTCCGTCCCTCTCGTCGATCCTATCGGCCTCGTTGACCATTACAGCCTCCTGAATAAAAACGGGGAGGGATGAGTGAGGCATAGGCATAGGCATAGGCATAGGCATAGGCATAGGCATAGGCATAGGCACTTGTAAATCTGCAGCATTGCAGCCATCTGCAACCGTTGCGGTGACTATGGGAGCGCTGAGAGGTGGCAAATCTGGTGTTCCGTTGTGAGGGACGCTGTTGTTATTTACGATGTTACTGCTGCCACCACTGTTGCTTCCCTCACGGTAGCTATTCTGCCAGACGTCTTCGAGACTCCGCGGTTCGATGAGATGATAGTCGCCCCTTTCGTCGAACAGTGGCGGTGACCCGACTGAACTCGGTGTAGCTCTCTCCTTTGAGTCAACACTGTGCTCGTCACTGTGTCGCCATGAGAAAGCATTGCTAGGGCGGTTTGTCATGCTCCCAAAGTGAGTCGGTAATGCCTCCCTACTGCCATCTACACATGCGCTTGTCGCGTTGATCCTTCGGAGAGCATTGTAGCGCCTGTCCCGCTCATCTTGATGATCAGAAGCTTGCAATGATGAAACTCCAGGGGACAACATTAGCGGAGATCTGGTTTTTGATAACCTTTTTCTCTGATGCACGCCCCATGCGTGGCTAGGAGGGGGCATTGTGGTTAACTTTTACTCTGAAAATTCAAAGCTGAGTGCTTTCTGTAATTCAGAAGCCATGAGTTCCTTTGGATTTCCTGATTTCCTGTGCATTTCTGTCGAGTCGATTTGTCGATTAGTCGATTGTCAATGCTTCTGCTATCTTTTTTCACATTGCTGCCTTGCGCACAAGCGATCAGTGGGTCGCGCATTCCTGTTGCAACTCCTGAATTCACCTCCCGAGTGTACAATCTTGCCTACGACTTCGCCAATCACATTCAGCCTGACTTGACAAAGATTCAACAGCAACAACTCATCGATGCTTTAGAGATTGATGCCACTCCTTCGTCGTCAAAGAAGTATATCCCTCGGAAATCAGGAAATCGGGGAGGATCGTCATCCTCTGAAGGAGTTCTTTCTTTAACAGTTGACCCTTCGATCAATGAAAAGTTGGGTGATCCTTCCAGAATTGACTGGGAAACAGTATTTCCAACTGTTGAGTCAGCTCTTTCTCACGCTCGAAGTGTTAGGGCTGCAGACCAGCCCGTAAATATTGCTCTGAAAGCGGGTACAACTCATTTTGTTTCAGATCCTATCCGCCTAACTTCAAAGGATAGCTTTATTACTTTTGATGGGGGTTCTGATGCAGGTGAAGACAACGCTGTGGTCTCCGGAGGCGTTCCGTTGACCGATTTGGTGTGGTCTCCCTACAAGCAATCTGACGATAGCAACATATATGTGGCAGACCTTAAGCAATCTGTCGCCGGCAAGTTTGAAGGCCTGAGAGTTGATAGAAAACGAGCCGTTCGTGCCAGGTATCCCAACGGCGATCCCGAATTTGACATTTTCCCTACAGGTTGGGCCTCTTATACTGCCGGCACTACGTATAAGAAGCCGCTCGATCCCGCAGAATCTCCGTCAAATATTGTTGTTGACTCGCCGAACCGTGCTGATGAAGCCTTCTGCACAGCCTATTCTTCTGATATAGGCAACTGCAACTATGTTACAGGATTGGGCGGTGGTTGTGATCGACTCCAGTTCGACCCTCCGAGTGGCTACTGGTGCAACAGTGAGTGCCCTCGGGGCCGTGAGTACGTCGCGAGGGTTCCCTCAGGCTTGACATGGAGCGATGAGGACTCTTCTGTGCTCAATGCAAATGGTCCGTTCAGATCATTTCTTCCCAATCAGACGGCTGTGGTGAATGCATTCAGAGAGGGCCACTGGTTCAGCTACGTATTCCTCGTCGATTCAATTTCGCAAGACGATAGAAGTATGTCCTGGACGTACGGAGGATTTCAGGGAGGGGAGGGCGCTGATGATGCCAACGAGTGGATTTTAGAGAACCTGTTGGAGCTACTGGACGCACCTAATGAATGGTTTTATGATTTTGAAGACGAAAAGCTCTATTATGCCCTCAATAGCACTGATTTTACTGAACTGCCTCCGTCTTCAATGGTTGCGACCAATAAAACTCAGGTTTTCGAGGTGGTGGGGGATTCTATGACGAATCCTATCATGAACGTTACCATTCAAAATATCGCCGTGGTGGATACTAAACTTTCTTACTTGGAACCGCATGGCTTGCCCAGTGATGGGGGAGGCGACTGGGCTCTCAGCCGCAGTGGCGCTGTGTTTGTCGAGAATGCCGAGAACACAATCATAAGCAACAACAAATTCACGAGGATTGATGGGAACGCGGTATTTATCTCAGGCTATGCGAGACACACTCTTGTGGACAGCAACGAGTTCTACCTCATCGGTGAGAACGCCATCGTATCGTGGGGCAAAACGAAAGACTTCGACGATGCGAAAAGGGCGGTGCCAATACCTGAAGGCCAGGGGCCTGACGGGACGGCTGGTTCTCACCCCCAAAAAAATGTAATAAGAAACAATTTCATTCACGAAATCGGCCACTTCCAAAAGCAAGTAAGCTGTTATTTTCAGGCACAAACTCAAAAAAGCAGAATTGAAAACAACATCTGCTTCAATGGGCCTCGCGCTGGCATCAATTTCAACGATGGCATGGGTGGGGGAAACATCCTGGACAGCAACCTCATTTTCAATATGGTGCGCGAAACTCAAGACCACGGAACGTTCAATAGCTGGGATCGACAGCCATTCCTTTCCCTTGACGATGAAGGAAAACCCACTTATGTTAGTAAGACCAACGAGATTACTAGAAACTTTATGATCAATGACATTAATAGCCAGGAAGCAGTCGACAATGATGATGGGTCTGCATACTACGACACACACCACAATTTTTTCCCGTTCAGTAGCGGAGGTCAAAAGAATGATTTTGAGGGCCACGACAATTCACATCATCATAATATTTACTACAACACAGGCAACTGCATGGCCATCAACCAGCAGAGAGAGGGTCATGAAGACAGTTTTTACAACAATACTTGTATCCTCAACAACACTCAAAGCACAGAGGTTGTTGACTATGCGCTTTTCGACGGTGTAGGGTTAGACGACGATGGGCAGGGCTCTCTGCCCAACATGGGATACAATACTGTCATAACAATGGATGGTAAAGCGACAGAAAACGGAAGGGAAATTAGTGACTGGCAAAAAGAGGGTCATGATATAGGGACCACGGTTCGGCAGTGGAATGGTGAAACTGATGAAGATATGATCATCGAATTGGCAAAAGAATACTTAGAATTTTGACGTGTTTATTATGGTACATATTTATTTATTATGGTACCCTAACGTTTCGGATATATCCAGAATATACCGTACGGTACGGTAACGAACGGTTCTGGAACGGTAGTCCAACGAAGCACCAAAAATCAAAAATCCTTTGCATGGTAAAATCCTTTGCATTTCTGCCATGCTTAGATTTTTTATCCTTCTAGGCAGTTTCTGTTGTCATTGCGTTGCCGATCGGATACTGGCCCTCACTATTTCTTCTCGGACCACTCCAATCTTCTTCCCTCTCTCTGACTTCTCTACCTCACCAGATGCAATCATATATTCTTCTCCCCAAAGCCCCACCGATCATCACTCGCTAAGTGCCTATCCTGGCGGTGGTAATGGGTGGGTTGTTGCTGATGGCAATGGAAAGTGGCTTTTTGTTCAAATGAACGAAAATGGTGACGAAAGTGGCAATGTTGTTGAGTGTGTTGAACCCACTGTTAACTCACCGTGGATTTCGATGCAGGAAGCGGTTGTAACATCCTCGGAGATTCTATCATACGATGACGTTTCTAATAGCCTCCTGTTTGCTGACTATTTAGCGTCCCAATACCGCTATTCGGAGGCAATGCAGCAACTCAACTCCTACGAGATGAAATCCCCTTCTGATCAAGTCCTCATCGTGTACAAAAGGGCTTTCTACCTCTTCTGCGCTGGCAGCGCTAATACCGCATACAAGTTCTTAAGCTCTATTCGCCCCGCTCTACACTCTGACATGACGAAAGACCTTCAATCTTTGCTTGAATTCTTGATGCAGATCCGCCCAGAATCAGTAGAAAATGAGGTTGATCTCGAGCAAAGTCCGAACAACACAACGCGATTGCTCTCCCCGATTCAGACGGTCACAAACAAAGATGTGTTTCCTCACGCGCGCCATTTCAAAGAGCTCTACCAGCTTTACTCGTCCCTCTCTAACATGAAAGCGAGCTGGCTTGAGGTATCCAAGTTACTCGTCCTTCCCCTGCAAAATATCGGAGCTACCGATATCGCAGAGATGCATTACGGCAGTATTGATATGAAGGCTTCGCACCCAAATGATGAATGTACGGACCTCGGGAGGATGATGAACAGCCAATTGGTCTTTAGCAGTTTCTCTGAGATGGAAATCCTGCGGCGTAAATTTGGCGATGATTTGGGGCGTTTCTACGACAAGTATGGTGTTGTTCCCTGGGGCGAGCAGAGGAAGGCGAACGAACAAGTACCAGGTTGTTTTCCTGCGCTTACTCTTGCCTTGTGCTACTATGGTGAGAACGACAAAAGTTTGATAGAAGAGGTGGGGAAAGTGTACTCTGTGGTATCGCCAAATCTGGTGAAGGGCTTATCAGCTCACGAGGCAAAACGAGAAACCACCCCGCATCCTGAAGGTACAAAGCTACCGGTACGCGTGGCTATCATCTCTTCGCACTTCCGGGATAATTCCGTCTGTCGAGCCTTCTGCCCCACGATTCGTCGTCTGGCTGCTGACAATCTTCATATTTCCCTTATCTTTCCTCCAGGGAACGCTCTTGTGCGCGATTCGCTTTCAGTCTATGTTGAATCTGGGGCGAACGAAACATTGCAACTGCCGAGTTCAGATATTGAAACCAGTCAGCGCTTTTTGCGGAGCCGGGATTTCGACGCGATAATCTATACTGACGTCAACATGAACCCGTTCACCACTTTGTTGGCCTACTCACGGAACGCTCCTACTCAAATCGCTCTTTGGGGACACCATGGAACAAGCGGATTGCATTCCATCGATTACTATCTTGTTGGGGAAAGCTTAGAAGATCATAACACATGGGAGAGCAAGTACTCGGAGCAGTTGGTCTCCGTTGGTGGAGAAGGTTTGGGGGTGATCGTTGACGATGCACTATTTAGCTTTGACGCCCCTGAACCCAGCATAAGCACAAATGTCGCAAGGAAGCATCGCACTTATCTTATCCCGCAATCTCTCCCAAAGTTCCATCCCAAATTTGACGAGGCGCTTTTGAAAATTCTACAACTCGATGAGTCAGGAATCATTCAAATCGTTGCTCAGCTTGATTATTCTATCTACATCAATAAGTTGCGAAAGAGATGGGAGAAGGCTGGCGTGGACAATGAAAGGATACAATTTTTGCCATCTATGGAGCGTAGCAAACTTTTGAACTTGATGAAAGATGCAGATGTTGCGCTCGACCCATTCCCAGTGGGGGGTGGCGTAACCTCGATCGAGTTGATCAACGCAAAAACTCCGATTGTCACATTTGAGGACTCCTTATCGGTGATCAGAACTACGCCCGCCCTCGTTCGACAATCGGGTTGTGGCAGCGTCGTGAAGTCGGTAGACGACTACGCACGCGCAGCTATCGAACACGCACACAGTGATAATGATTACTGCAATTATTCTCTTGGTGAAGGTGACGAAGATGACGCGATAATTGATGATTGGCGTCGATTTATCGTCACCGCAGCTAAATCGATGATACCTTTATAGCCGCATAAATGCAATCATGTCATTGTTACAGTTATTTTATCAATTGACGGCAAACGACAGCTCGCTAACGGAGTCGGTTACGCTGCTAGCTATTTGCCGGAGCCTTGTCAGCTCATCCATCATTTCCTGCATCTGCCTATCCTTCTCCAACAGCATCTTCTTGAGATTCTCATTCTCCGCATTGGAATCTACGGTAAACTCCGACTTCTCGCCGCCTCCTCTTTTCCCGACCACATTCATTGCCGTTTTGCTTTCCCACTTGCCTCCGTCAAGGTTGAATTCAAGCCCGCTAGGAGCAGTAACAGGTCTACTCACAGGCCCTTCGCCTCCAGATAATCCCTCCTCGTTCTTCCAAGGGTTGGTATCCAGAAATTCCCCCCCACCTACAGCAGAGTCGTCCCTTGTAGTAATAGTGAGGTCGTCAACTTGCACCACATTGCCGTCAATCTCGGCTTCAACTATGCCCTCAGCGCGTGCATCGCCTTCTGTCGCGTTGTCTTCGCCCTCGATGCTGATGAAATAGCGCTGTTCAAAGCTGGCCACAGGGGAGCAGACCCCCACCTTGACCAAGCCATCAGCAAAATCGAAGTCGTCTACGAGGGGAGTGTTGTCCTCCTCCTCGGTGATAATGCCGCCCATGGCGCTGCCACTCCGCGCTACACCGCTCGATCCGAGGCGAGAATTGACGTCACGAGAATGTCCCCTGCTCTGTCCCCTGCTCTGTCCCCTGCTCTGCCCCCTGCTTTGCCCACGAGTGCTGACTGCCGACTGACTAGTAGTTGGTCTTCCTGCCTCTAACACGTCCTCGTCGGTCTCGTTCTTGGCCGTTTCCGACTCTGAAAACGGATTCTTCTGATAAATTCCTACATGGTCGGAACAATCATTCTGGGACAAATACATTGCTTGACGCCTTACCAGGTCTTCCAAGAAAAGAGAGTAGATTTTGTCTTTGCAGACTTTATTCTTTATGGAGTCCTCGCTATTTTCCTTTTCTTCTCCTTCTATTTTTCCCATATCATCCTCCGCTTCCATTTTTTCGTCTTTATTCGCTTCGTCCAACCCCTGCCCTGTCTCGTCCGTGTCAAGCCTACCCTTGTTTGTGCAAAAGTCAACAAAGGCCTTCACCTCATTCTCGTTGAAAATAATCCTTCCGTTCTGCTGCTGCTCCCATTTGAATCTTCGGTGGACGCGAATGGCGTCTTCAAGTTCTTTTGCATCTATCTCTCCATCGCCGCCCTTATCTAAGTAATCCATCAGACACAAAACCTCTTCGTCTGTCAGAAAGAGTTTCTCCTTCTCCAAAGCAATTTGTAGCTCCTCCGCGCCGAGCAGTCCATCACCGCTATTGTCCAGGGTGCTAAATAGGTCAGTTAATCGCATTTGCCGCTTCCGCATGAAGCGCTCTAACCGGTTAATGACCTTATCTGCGCCGCAACGCTTGGCGTCCTCTATTTTGCCCAAGAATTGGTTCATCAATAACTCCTTGTTCTCTTCTTCTTGGACCTCCCGCAGCCTCCTCTTCTCCTTGGCCAACTTGCTTGCGGCGATATTTTTTGTGGGCTCTATTAGTGCTACCAGACCCTTAACAAGCTCCTCTCGACTGATGACACCATCCCCGCTCTCGTCCAACTTATTGAAGATGTCATGGACCCGAAGACCCTTTTCCTTCATCAAGGTCTCCAGACTTCGCAGAACATCCCCCGCCCCACTATTCTCTAGTTCTTTAAACTTATCATCGCGTTTTTTTGCCTCCGCCATGCGCTGATAGGTATCTTCCTGCTCCTTCTTTTGCGACTCGGCCAGCAACTCCATCGCCTCGTTTCGATCCTCCGTTGACTGCCCGAAAATCAACCTTTCAAGACCACTGCGGAGTTCATCATAATCAAGCTTTCCGTCGCCGCTGCGGTCTAGCCTGTAGAATAGGTCGCTGAGCCGCATTCCTCGCTGCTTCATGAAGAGCTCAAGTTTAGTCATGATGCCGGGAATGATGTCATCAATTAGGCTAACTCCACCGTCCAAGCTACCACCGTCGTCGAAGCTTCCTGCATCATCTAGGCTCCCTCCGTCTAAGCTAATACTGGCATCTAAAGTCGCACTATCGTCAAGGCTGTCGCTGGCGGGAACGTTTTCTGCCTCCCTTCCCACCCTCGCTCTGTTTGCCCTGTCGAAAGCATCCAAGACCTCTTCCCTGGACAAATCGCCTTCCCCACTTGGATCCATATACCGCAGCAAGAAAACTAAATCGTTATCGGGAAACTTTTTCGCTTTAGTTTCCGCGCATAAGCCGTTTAGACCATCTTTGAATTCCCTGCTGGTGAGCGTTCCTACGCTGTTTGACCCTCCCCCACTATCTAGCTTATTGAACAAGCCGTCGATGTCCAAGTCCAATGCCCTCATTAGCTTCTGCACCCTTCTGAGGACTTTCATAGCCTTTTCGTCGAGTCGCTTCTGGCTGTTGGCGCGACGATTCTTCCGGAAAAAACCCTCCAGCTCGGCCATATTCACATTTCCATCTTCTGTCTCGTCGATGGCGCTGAGTAAGTTTTCGATGTCCTGGGGCGTGATATCATCCCTCTTGGGAGCCTCAATTTCGGGCGCGAAGTCGTCAATGAGATTGAGGTGGCTGTTCTGATCGCCAAATTCCTGGAGATGCGTCTCTTCGGCGGCTTTCATCATCCTCTCAATCTCGACAGGTGATTCACTACTGAAGAATGCAGCCTTTAATATACTTGCTGTCATCTGTCCAGCGCCAGTGGGATCGATGTATTTCAGCAAAGCGACGATATCCTTACTACTGAATTTGAGGTGCCGGTGCTTCTTGTCGAGTTCCTTAGTGAGCTTTTGTAGTCCCGCCTTCATCTCGCGCGAGGTCACAACTCCATCGCTTATTGCAAGTCCGCTCGTGGAAGACCCAGTTGCGCTGTCTAGCAACTGAATGAATTTGTCCAGAGTCAGTTTCTTAAAGGCGACGAGTCGACGAAGTCGTTTCATCAACTCCACGCCCTTCTTTTGCGTCTTCTTCTCGACTTCGGCTCTCTTGGCCATTCTGAAGGCGCTTTCCAGCTCGTGCATCTCGATCTCGTCATCTCCTTGAGCGCAAAAATTTGCTACCGATTCAAACTGCTCTCTAGAGAGCGCCCTAATTTTCGCGGCCGCAATCTCGGCCTCCTTCTTGCGCTGTGTCGTCGGACTGGCCACGGTGTCCATGGTGAAGTCCGTCAACATAGATGCCAAACTGCCAGTGTCATCAAACCCTCCTCCAGTACTCCCCCCCCCAAATCCATCTCTCTTATTGGGTTGTTTAGTTGCCCGCGCGCTCGCCAAATACTTTGCTAAGTCAGCAGCGCTGATCCAAGAGCAATTTCCAAAAATAGCGCCCAGAGGGTCCTTCGGACCACGCTTACCCATTAAAATGTCATTGCTGCCTGAGGAGAGGACATGCCTAGTGAATTTTTCAGTGCACCCGCGTATAAGGGCCATGTCCTTGTTGCTGTTTACCTTCCTCGCCTCATAAACGACTAAGTCGTCCCCCCTGAGACGCATCATTCCGACCTTTACATCTTGAGAGGTCAAATACTCTGAATCCTTGTCGAAGAGGTCAGAGCTATGGAATATGTCCTTCAAGCTCCCAAATTGTAGGTCGAGAGGAGAGCGTAAATCGACGTCAGTGTCAATCGTCTTGGCTATCCAGCGGAAGCGTCGAAGGTGTCGAATCGCATCTTGCAACTCCTGCGCCTCGATTGTGCCAGTGTTGTCCGCGTCGAGGAAATCCATCAAACAATCCACTTCCTCGGCCTCCATCTGAAGGTGAACGAGCTTGAGCGCTTCGCAAAACTCGTCCTTCGATAAACTCCCATCTCCACTCGCGTCAATTGCTCGAAACATTTCCCTTACGGTCACCTTGCTGCTCTTCAGGAACTCCTCAATGTGCTCGAGCACCTTGTTTGCGCCACTTTCTTCTGCTTTGCGCTGCGTGCTCAGAAAGTGACGGAGCTCTGCTCTCTTTTGTATTTCGTCCTGCTCACTCTGAAGCTCCTTCTCCATCTGCTTTTTCTGAGCAAAGAGGGCATTGCTGCAAGGCTGGGACAACTCTTTAAGGCCAACTTTCAGTTCTTCCCTCGAGATAAGGCCGTCTCCGCTCTTGTCCAACTTTCGGAAAAGATCTGCTATGCGTAACCCTTTCTCTGTCATGAGGTCTTCAAACTCTCTCAGCACAGCTGCTGCCCCGCAGTCTTCCGCCAGTTCTATTTTTTTTAGCTCAGCCTCCAGACTTGTTCGCACCCTCTGTTCCTCGATTTTCATTCTTAAAGCCGCATCCAAGGCACGCTTCTCGTCACTGCGCGCCTTGCCGCTAGGTTTGCCAATGTTGACGAGACCCTGAGTCAATTCATCCCTGGTAATAAAGCCATCGTCGCCTCCAAATAGGATGAACATGTCGAACAAGCGAAGGTTCTTCTTATTCATCAGGAATTCGAGCTTCTTGAAGATGGGGCCTACTCGCGCTTCAATCTTTTGAGCCTGAGTGAGCTCTTTGCTGCTACTGATGGCTTTCCTGAGCTCGTCCAGTGTCAAGTCGCCGTCTCCGCTTGGATCGGCAACCTTCATAAGGAGAACAACCTCTCCGGGAGAAAGGGGCTGGTAAATGCTCTTTGCCGCCTCCTCCTCGCCCTTTTCCTTCAAAAGTTTTGCCTTCACCATCTTGCTCATCTTTTCGACACCGATCTGTAGCTCCCTGCTACTGATTTCGCCATCGCTCTTTCCCTGTCCAGCGCTGTCTAGTAAATCAAAGAACTTGTCGAGCGTAAAACCGAGTGTTGCCATTATGTGGAGAATCCTGTTGAGGACCTTCCTCCCCCTCTTCGTGTCTTTTTCTGTTGCCTTGGCGCGACGTGACCGTCGAAACGCCATTTCCAGCTCATCAAAGGAAATCTGGTTGTCACCTCCGGGGTCGAGGAACGCGACGAGAAGATTCAAGTCCATGGAATCAAAGCCGACAGATTCCGCCTTGGCCGTTTTGCCGCTTAGTATTGCCAGAGTATTCTCGATGCTGTCGTGGATGTTTTTGTCCTTGCCGCGATACATGTTCTCGAGCTTACCGAAGTTCGTTGCGATGTATCCCATTGCTGCATGTTTCTCTTTCATATTCTTTGCTTCTTCAATCTCCTTCTTCTTCTCTTCCTGCAATTTGACCTGATCTCGCAATATCTTTTCCCCCTTCGCGGCAAGAATCTCCTCGCGGGTAACAGCGGAACGAGTCTTGAGCCGAGACATAGCCTCTTGCCTCCTCTGCGTACCCGCACGGCCTCTCCTCGTTAGTCTGAAGGCGTCTGACAGCTCTGCGATGTCGACTTGCCCGTCATTGTTGGGGTCCAAAAACTCAATAACCTTCCTGATCTGCTCATCCGATATTGTGTGCGAGCCACTCTTGGCTATTTCCAGTCTTTGTTGAATATTGTTTTGTCTTTTCGTCCAACAGTCATTCAAGTGGTCGATGACTCTCTTCACGTGCGTTACATGCCCTATAGTGTCGATCAGGTCCTGGTAAGACACCGGGAAATTGTGTATTCGCTCAATTTGGCCCAGCAGAGATAAAATTTCATCGTCTGTGATATCTAGGTAGATAGGTTCATTTACGAGCAAAGAGTGGTTATGTTTCCCTGCGTTGTTTTCCGATGCCTCCCCCTGCCTTTCTCTGTCTGTCTCGGCCTTGCTATTCAGCCTATATATCATCTCATTGTGATAGCGCTCTTGTAGCAGGGCGGAGTCCTCGTCAAGAATTCGGATTTTTATGATTGCCCTGGGTAGGGTCACCGGGCCCCTCCCGTCGACACCAGTCTTCTTCGTCGCCGCTACTTTCTTTCGCATGTTTAGCCGCCCACGTTTTGTCGGATCTGCGATTGTAATCAAACCAACTTTAAGCTCTTCCGGGGACAAAAGGCCATCACCACTATCATCAAGCGACTCAAAAAGGTCAGACATTCTGATTCCCTTCTTTTTCATGTACTCTTCCAGGCGGCATATCACCCCTGAAACCTCGTTAAAGAGCTTCTCAGCCTCGCTCTTGATACCTGTTGTCTTCTGGATGGCCGTCTTTACCTCCTCGATTGATAAGTCGCCGTCTGCATTTGGGTCCATGTATCGAATCAATGCGACAATCTCATTTTCGGTGAAATGCCAGCGTGCCTTGCCCTCTTTCTGGCCGACAGTACTTAATAAACGCAAGCCTCTGCGGAGCTCGACAATCGTGATCTTTCCATCTCCTTCCCCGGAGGCGCCGCAAGAGTCCATCAAAGAAAACCACTCGTCCACAGAGAGTTTCTGTAGGCAGTAGGAAGATGGATGTGAAGAATTCGGTGAAGTGAAGGGAGGAGGTAAGTTGTTGTGTCGTGAGGGTGAAAAAGCGGGATCGGGATTTTAAGATGCTCACCTTTTCTTTAATTATGCTGTTGATACGCAACAGCATTTCCCGGCCCTTTGCCTGGATCTTCTCGTCGGCTTTAGATCTCCGAGATCGCCTAAAAGCCTCTGAAAGCTCCGCGAAGCTTATCTCCCCATCACAGTTCGGATCCATGAATGTTACCACGCTGTCCAACTCTGCTGAAGTAAAACCGCCAACCCTGTGCTGCTCTGTGTTTGGTTCTTCCGTGTGCTGTTGAAAGCTTTGTTTTTGCTTGGCAGCACTTTCTTCTTCCGCTGCTGTCGGTGTTTCAGGCTTTTCTTCACCGTTACTTAAGCTGTCATTTTTGCCGTTTTCGTCTGTGTTGCCGTCGCTGGCACCGCTGCTACCGTTTTCACTGCCGCTTCCTGGTACTGCCTTGGGATTTTTTATCGCCCCACCGATTGGCGGCAGCAAAGGAGCTGAAGATGATTCCACTAGCTTTGGCAAGGCCCCTCGCTTCTCCACCCAGAGGCCAACAACAGTCTTGTTCTCTCGGGCTTCGTCAATGACGTTCGGTCCGTGCTCTCCGGTCACCCTATCGATGGCCTCTTCCCTTGAATCTACAAACAAGAAACCTGTTGTGTCCGGAACCTCTCCTTCGCTCAGGATCGATCGGAGGTAGCTCAGTGAAGTGCCACAACGACAAACCAACGTTCCAAGAGATTTGTTTGATCGCTCCTCGACGATCTTTACGGTCATTTTGTCAGCAAGCGAATTAAATCCATGCTGGCGGGGTCTAAATTTGTTTGGGAGAAGGTTTTTCTTCTGGGTGCTGACATTGTTGTTATTAATGCTAGATTTGTTTTCCTCCACACCACCATTCAACTTCCAAGACTTCGATAAGTTTTTTATCCGTTTCCGCTTGTTGTTGTGCGTGATTGGCTGACCGGTTAGAGGCGAGCTATGTTCCGTTCGGAGCATGGGGAGGGAGCGTTGGACATTATCGCCCCATGAACGCATGTTAAATGATGTCACGTGAGGGAATTTTAATGATTTTGCTTTTTGGAGGTGTATACTACAGAACTTTGTCTGTCGTTTGAAAAAAGCTAATGATCAAAAGACTCAATTTGAGATGCACACCTGACAAATTTCCTGTTTCTAACCAACTTCTTCCGTGTCCGCGCCGTTGCCGGCCGGTGCCGAGAACAACAGCTATGGAATAAATTACATGCTATGATTATGTATAATAAAAAATCGTAACTTTCGGTATCGAGTTTCGATAATAACGTGGCAGTTCTCGCAATATTTTGGTTTAATTAAATCACTTGAATCCCTGGCCATGGGAGGGTCCTCATCTAAGAAGGTCACAGCTGAAAACATCAAAAATCAGGGCTCACAAGGACAATTAGAAGATCGCGCTGACGATCTCATGTCAGTAAAGTCAGGTATCACAATTTCGAGCGATCAGTCAAAATCAAACTTGTCACAATCAAGACTGTCTTTAAAGACTACAAGGAAATCCTTGGTAATGGGAGGGCAGGCAGGTGAGGAAGCGAGGAAGAAGTTGTTGCAGATTCCCCAAGGCCATTTACGGCGGATCTCCGCAAAAAATTCCGTCATGAAAGATAATGTCGTTCTCGACAAAGACTTTTCTGTGGTGGGGAGCAATGATGAGTGCTGCAGGCAGGATGATGTCGAGTTTTTGTCCTTCAAGGATGACCTGCCATCTATCCTTGATTCCCCCCCAACTATGAGAAACAGTATCATCGTCCAGAAACTATATATCTGTGCTTTGGTTTACCCCTGGCACAAACCGAAGGAGTGTAAGGAGCAGAAAATTATTCAAATGAAGACGATCAAGGAGATACTTGACTACGTAACATCGCCCCCTATTGGAACTCCAGACTTCTATACCGACGTGATCTTCGCCAACCTGATTAATTGTCTCGAAAGGCACACACTGCGGAGGACTGTCGGTCCTGAAAATAGGTCTGAGATGTCTGGTGCGAGCTCTATCCGGTTTACTCCAGACCAAATAAACAATGCAAAGGATCTTCCAAGCAGCCAGACAGACTACAGTGACCCTTCATTTGGCTATACCAAATATGTATACGAATTATTGCTGAAGTATGTTGCCGCAATGAAAGTTAGCGATAGCAAGCACTTCATTGATGAATACTTTTGCACTGCTGTCCTAGCAAAGTTGGATACGAGTGATGCGAGGGAGCGAGCTGTGCTGAAGAGTCTCTGTTTGAAGATCTACATCAAGTTTACCGAGCATCGGAAATTGCTCAGGAATTGCATGAACTACGAATTCAGTCGCTTTAGTTATGAAAGCGGGCGTCACAAAGGGATTACCGAACTCTTGGAAATTTTGGAGCCGATTGTGAAAGGATTTAAGGTGAGTGAGGGCGGTTGGGTTTGGGTTGTTGCTGTTGAAAGCTACGAATCAGCCGACGAAATGTTTCGGTCTTTTCTCACTCATATGAAATAAAATCAATGTGTAACAGGCTCCTCTGAAGAAAGACCACCTTGAGACATTGGGAAAGGCAATCTTTCCTCTCCACTCGGCAAGTTATACTGTTCTGCAGGACTACCATGATGAGCTGAGGAAGCTGGTCATGATTTTTATGGACAAGGAAAGCAAAGTCATAGGCCCAATCGTTGTCAAGAAAATAAGCCATTACTGGCCCCATAGGGACGGTCCCAAGCAAGTGCTGCTCATCACCGAACTTGAGGAAATTCTTGAACACATTGAGATGCACCAATGGGAGCTTGAAGAATTTCATACTGCGCGAGATGAACTTTTCTTGCTCCTCGGCAAAATCATCAACAGTGAGAATTATCAAGTCTGTCAGCGAGCTCTCAAACTATGGAGCAATGATTTCCTCACTGGTGGCTGCCTTCATTACCAGCGATTCGGTCCTCAGTTCCTCGAACACGCTTTCGAGCCGATGTACTTTAAAAGCCATGACCACTGGCAGAACAATAGCAATCTGGCCAGTGACAAGGTCGATGACGATGACGAAAAAAGGGGGAAAGGGGGCAAAGGAAAGGAGAAAGGGTCGAGCAAGAAGGAAATCGGCAATTGCCGAGTCGGCCAGATTGCCCTAAACATTCTATACAATTACAAGAGGTGCAACTATGACATATATGAAGAGCGCAAGAAAAAATATTTGGAGAAAAGGAATGGTGTCAGAGAAGAGCAGCAGCACAACAACTACTTCATCCAAGATGATCGGTGGGAAGAGGTCGAGCGACAGGCGAAAGCCTTCCGAGACTCGATAAGCCGTCAGTAAATTTTTGAAAACGAAATATTGAACGGGAATTATTTAACGCAAAAGCAAAGTCTCTTTTACCATCGGTTGTTGTTATTACCCCCGCCCCTCCTGCCACCGCCGCCGCCGTAATTATTGTAATTGCTGTGGCCATTGTTGCCACGATAATTGTTGTTGTTGTTGTTGTTGTTGCGATTGTTTCCTCTGTAGTTGTCGTGGCTGTTGCTGTTCGGGCCGCCATAATTGCTGTTGTTATTGCTGTTATAGTTATTGCTGTTGCCATATTGGTTGTTATTATAGTTATTATAGGTATTGTTGTTGCCATATTGGTTGTTGTGGGAGAATCGTTCGTGGTACCCCTTCCTATTGCTTTTTTCTGCAGAAATCTCCTCCCTCTTTGGAGGCTGGTATTCAGGTGGTGCTAGAGGTCCCTGGAGCACCCGCACCTCCCCTCTAATATCTCCGTGCTTTTTTCGGAGCTCGTTCAACTTCTCCCGGACAATTTTCCAGCCAATATACTGCTTACCAGCGTAGTGAGCAGCGATCCTCTCATCAGCGTCCCTGGAACTCATAAAATTACCCGATACTTCGCAAACGACCATGTCCGCACTTAATGACTTCCCAAAGTAATTGAGGCCGTTTAAGGCGTACGTGATTCCCTGTTCGTCGCCTCGGATCGTCTGCATCAACCGAATTATTTCGGGGACCGTGTCTTGGAGATTGGCCTCGTCGGCAATCATCTTTTCAATCTCCGAGTGAGCGTTGTTATTCCGAACTTGCATCCTGGCAATAGTCCCAACTTTGCCTTCGTCAAGATTACCTGAGACGAGCATCTGCTCGTGGTTCCCGTCTTTGTTCTACGTGACGTGAGCGAGGGGTGTGTGGCATGTGTGGGATTGTGTGAGATTGCAGGGGAAAAGGAAAGAAAGAAATTTCCCTTGAAGCTCATTATTGCATACGGTGTACCATATTCCTCGCACCCCTCACCTGCTCGGCAAGCATTTTTTCCTTGTTCCGGCGAATAATGCCGTCGCACCGTCGCACCATGTCAGCCAGCTTTACTAGCAGAGCCTGCTCCCCCCCAAACTCGCGCTGCTCCTTGTCACTCAGTTTCTAGACAGACAGAAATGGGTTAGTTTCACCGACTATAATTACACCCCCGACTAAATCTGACACCGCAACGCTCCAACAACACCGCGCCCTGCCTCACCTTGTAAAAGTCGTGGCTTTTATCGCTAACTTTTTTGGGGTTAACACCCCCAATATCACTTTTTGTGTTGACAAATAGGTCCCACAGATCCACTCCCCAAACAGCATAGTAGGGGCACACATCGGGATCATAGCAGGTTTCTTCCCGCTTTTTGTTTACGTTCAGGTCAGAGGATAGAGCGGCGTTTCGATGCTGCCCCATCAGTGCATCCATCATCGCCTTCGCTTCCGCTGCCATCGTGGGACGGGTTGGGTGATCGCTGGAGCTGGCTGTTTGCCTAGGGCTAAGAAAGTATTAGTGCTGGTATGCTACGGCGTGGTGCAAAAACTGCGTAAGTCTTAAATATTCTCCCCCCTATTACTGTGATTCTGTGCCTCTCTCGCTCTTCCTTTTTTTTTCGATATCTCGTTTAGAGAGAACCACGGATTAGAAAAATAGTTTGTTTAGCTGCGCAGCAGTCGCGCGGGAAATATACTCGCTACAGTGGTGAATAAAATGTTCGCTGTTGAGCTCCGTCCCTCTAGAATTAGTAACTCTTCCTTGGATGTTTCTTTGGGGGAACCCTTGATCACCGGCAATACATTCAACGGGCTCGCACTTCGCTCAGGCGGTAGTGTCGGTGCTGGTCAGTCAATATTCGGTTTATCATACTGCACGACGCAGTCAACAGCAAGCGGGGGGATGATTCTAGCGCCGAGCATGAGATCGTATTCTCCTGTGAATGATGAAATGCTTGATCAAAGCCCGTCTGTAGAGCCTGATTTGAAGAACAGCTTCGACTGTGATGCAGATAAGAATGACAAGTTTGCTATTTCTGATGCTAGTAGTTTTTCCATGTGTGTTGACGGGGAAGGCCGCAAATTTGTTGTGGCTCACAACAATGGAAAGGTGAGGAGAGATGGTGTGGTATATATAATACTCGCTTGCCGTTATTGTTGCTCGGCACGTTTTTGGCTCTCATCCTCCTAACACATATTCTGTCGCGTCGTGCTTTGCAGTCGATCAGCTTCCGATACTTTTCGAATCAGCATCAGTTGATCCCGTCTAATGATTTTTTCGTTCCCAAGGCTGCTCTCGGCCAGCTACAAGCAGTGACGATACGTCACAATCCCTACTGCGGCTTCGTCGCGAGTTCGGGAAGCTGGTTGGGGGTTGTGCCGTTTCCCTCTCGCTCGTCGATCAGCAGTGATCGCGACGTATTCTCTTGTGATAAACTCCCTGGAAATGTCGCTCCTGGCGGTCTCTATTTGTTGTCAGCATCATCGACAAGTTCTTCGGCGTTTGGAACTGGAAATGTGGGGCCGGTTGTCATCGCTGTCGCTGTGCTAACAAGTGGGAGTGTCTATGCGGTGCCTATGCTTCGGCAGAATAGCAACAACGCCAACAGTGGTAGCAGGATGCAGAGTATCACCAAGCTAGGTGTAATCGAGAATTCCAACAACAACAACTCCAACAACGGCAACAGTTATAATGATGCCACCAAAAGAGCGACGATAGTGAACTTGTCGACGCCGACATCATTCAATAGCAGCGGTCAAACATCTTCGAGAAGGTACCGCAAGTATGGCGATGCACTCAAGACGACCTTCACCGTGTTTGCCGGCATGAACAATGTGGGGATCAAAATTTCCTTCACTTACGGTTTTAATGGGCACGGCATTAAATTAGTGGGGCGTACTGACCCCAGCCAAGTTGGTGACCTTTTCGTCTGCGGCAGTTCTTCCGACGCCATCGTGAGCGCCACTGCATTTTATCAGATTTCCAACTGCGAAACGAACGCTGAGAAGAAGAGGAGTGTCACACAGCTAAGTAGCAGCAACAACAACAACAGCAACTCGTCAATGACCGACTCTCCTCCAAAACTGCACGGAAACGAGACGCAACTCCTCGCTATCTTGACCTCCACAAATTCTGCCGACAATCGGAGCATTACAGTGGTGGATGCAAGGTTTTTGACCGTGCCATTGTTGAAGGTTTGCCTAGACGTCGGGATTAGGTACGAAAATATCTTTAGCGCACTGAATAACGGTGTTCATGGAAACGGCGGCGGGAGCAACAATCTTTTTATTGTTGCTGCCAATACAGATGGTCTGGGGGAGGGGAGGCTTGTCCCATTGCAGCAAAATCTCCGTTGCTTGCGGTCGGAGAGCGACAGGATTTTTTCCCTGTGCATGCTAGCGTTTGGACGCGACGGTTTTGACCAGAAGGGGGTGGCCACAATTCTTGATGTTGGGGTCTCGACTGCGGGCGAGGGCAGCGATGATAACGATGACAGCAAGGACGATTACATCGTTACCAGCAAACACAGTGTTGAGCTGAGGGGTTATTTAGGTCGCGTGGTGTTGAAGCTCGAGCAGTGTGTTGATGGCTTGGGAGGTGGGAACGAAGACGACAGCGACAGCGATTACGAAAACGTCAACAGCAGCAATAACAACAACAACAATTTTGACTCGCAACATTTCGACGTTGACGCGGCACTGACCACTGTGGGTGGTCTCTTCGCTCCGGACAGCGTGCGCGTGATTTATGCCCTCTACTGTCTGGCTTGCATCTCGAGCAGTTCGCAGACAGGAAGTGGAACCCGAGGGGCCAATAACGACGATCCGAACGAAGTGCTTGCGGCCGCTTGTCTGAAGGGTGCGAGAGCTGCCCGGTCCTTCGATGAGTATGCCAATTTTAGACTCGATAGCAAAATCAGCAAGGTCGCAAGCAGAATTTGCGGGTCGGTAGGAGACACTCTCCTCGGCTTGGGAGCGGGTGCCACCGACAACGTCAGTAGTGGCGGTACGGTGGGTGGCAGGGGCACGGTCGCGAGCAGGAAGAACTTCACAGAGGCTGCCGTCCATATGTTCGCCGTCGCTGGCCTGTTTGGAAGGAGTATCGCTGCCATGGAAAGGCTTAAGTCACCAAAATTCTCGTGTGCTTACTTAGAGGGGCTTTGGGGCGGTGGAAAAAAGGGCGAGGAGGCGGCCAAGCTCGCTTTGAGCGCCGCAAGAAATCTGATTCAATCGAACCCTCTGTTGGGCTTAGATGTATTCATCAGCCAACACGACAAAGACGGCAGTGATCACCCTCTAAATCACCCTGTGAATCCCATGGAGGTCGTCGTCTTCTTAAAATCTGTCGTTCCCGTCAACACAAGTAGCAGCAAGTTTGTCTCGCCGCTCACGAAGCTGCCGCTCACGACTGGAAACGCCCTTGCTAGCACTTTTCTGATGTCAGCCCTTCGGGTTGGCAGCGACGCGTCGTCGTCGGCAGTGGGTAAAGGTAAAGAGACAGCAGTGCAGCCGCCACTGGCACGCGAGCTGCACAATGAACTCTGTTATTTGTTGCTTGAGGGCGTTGTCGGGGAGATGGGCGACGAAGATAATCATGATAATTCAGCCAGAGCTGATGGTGTTAGCGAGGACAGTCCGCTTGCGGCAATCTACCGAAAAAATCTGCACGATTTCATCAGCTGGCCTCAGGCTCTCTTTGACGCCAAGAACATGATTGACTTTTTTCCCTCGAGCTTTAAACTTGAGCAGGCATTGTTGCTCGGGAAGCTGGGAGAGCACGAGAAGGCTTGCACAATCCTTTTGGGAGACCTTGACAGCACCAAGCTTGCTCTCGAGTACTGCGATCTTCAGCACAGCAATCAATTGAAGCAGAGGCAGAGGCAGAGACATAGGCAGAAGCAGGAGCAGAAGGGAAGAAAAGATGAACAGAAACAAAAGCAGAATTGCCCCTATTTGCCGCTACTCTCCGTTGCCCTACAAAAACACAACTATGACCCCTCGCTTGCAATTACCATCATGCGTTCACGGATGGACAGAATCGACAAGGCCGCCGCTTTGCGTCTGCTGCCCCCTGAAACGTCATTGAGTGCCGTGAACACAAGTTTTCTCATCCCCGCTTTAAAGAAAGACGAGAGCGAGCGGAAAATGCTTTTGGTGGGCTGCAATTTATTGCGGGGCAAATATATGGAGCTGAAGCGCGAATTATTGGAAGCTCAGCTTTCGGCACAGGGCTCCATTGGAGATCTGATCGCGAGTAAAAGGTTGGGTTTGGGTAGCTTTGTTAGATCGAGCCGCTCGTTTGTTGTCAATTCGACCACGCACGTTAATTTCCAAAATGTTGTGCTCAAGAAGGTGAGTTTGTGTTGTGTTGTGTTGTGTTGTGTTGTGTTGTGTTGTGTTGTGTTGTGTTGTGTTGTGTTGTGTTGTGTTGTGTTGTGTTGTGTTGTGTTGTGTTGTGTTGTGTTGTGTG
>Ga0115557_1000690_pt1 | contig 23723 bp, 21 predicted proteins | sample COGITO_mtgs_1104_FD_87280 | JGI IMG/M metagenome (GOLD analysis project Ga0115557, IMG submission 87280) | Pelagic marine microbial communities from North Sea - COGITO_mtgs_110421 | ecosystem: Environmental > Aquatic > Marine > Epipelagic | place: Germany:Helgoland, sampling site Kabeltonne...
AATTTTTAGATTAAATACTTTATTAAAAAATGATAATGATAGTACTTGATACTAATTTTTAGATTAAATACTTTATTAAAAAATGATAATGATAGTACTTGATACTAATTTTTAGATTAAATATTTTTTTAACATTAATTATTATTTATTTTTTAGATTAATAAATTTATTTATAGGTTCATTAAATAATTGAAGAATGAAATTTACTATATTTATTTTTATTTTAAATTTTTTTAAAAGCATATAAATATGTTTTTGATATATCTTTATAATCAATATAATCTAATTTAATATTTTTCTTACAATCTATTAATTTAAATCCTATTTTTTCACATAAATCAATTATATATTTTTTTGAAAAAAAATGAGATGTATATGAAAATATAAATTTTTTATAATATTTATTAATTTTATCAAAATTCCATTCAGGATTATGATCAATTATATATTTTATAGTTAATACAATATGTTGTATATTAATAAATATATCATTTGAATAATTATTATGTTCTCTAATAAATAATATTCCATTCTTTTTTAAAATTTTAAATGATTTTTTTAAACTATCTATAATATTATCTATACTACCAAAATGATGTAAAGAATGATTATACATAATTAATCCTATTTTTTTATCAAATTTATTATAAAACATTTTATTTAAATTATTTCCATGATAATATATATGTTTTATATTTTTACAACTATTTGTACCACTTGAACCCCAATTTATATCTGATTTTATATCAATACCAACAGGAATCATATCATTTGAAATAGCAAAAGCTTTTGTTATTTGACAATCACCAGAACCTATATCAAATAATGTTTCATGTTTTAATTTTTCTAAATTTTTTTTTTTATAATTTTATTCATATAATTTACTTTTGTATTAATATATTCTTCACTAGTTAAAGTAAATCCATTCTTATTTTTTTCTGGAATATTTTTATACCAATTGTAAATTTCTTTTATTATTATATGATCATTACTATTATTATTTACTAATTTTTCTATTTTTTTAGATATATTTTTAGATTGAATAATATTTATATCAGAAAATGAATATCTAATTAATTTATAAATATATTCATTTAAATTTTTTTTTTTACACATTTTTTTAAAACCAATAGAAATATAATTATTTATAACTATATTATGTAATAAATTTTTCATTATATATATATATAATGAAAAAATTTTAATATATTTTTTATTTTTTTAAATTTTATTAATATTCATACTAGATTAATAATATATATTTAAATATTCTTTTATTTTATTATTAAAAAATAGTAATATTTGTTTTTTTAATTTATTCTCTATTATTTTTATAAATATATATATATTCTAATTTTTTTATTTTTTCTTAACTTATAAATTAAGCTTTTTTATATTCAAAAAAATTTATTCTGAATAGATGATAATTTAATATTCAAAAAATATACTTAGTATTATTATTTATATGAATTGTAAAATATTAAAAATAAATATGATGATTTTAAAAATGATAATGATAGTACTGGATACTAATTTTGGATTAAATATTTATTTTTAACATTAATTATTATTTATTTTTTTGGTTATGAATATATTTATAAGTTCATTAAATAATTAAAGAATGAAATTTACTATATTTTATTTTTATTTTTATTTACTATTTCATTTATTTTTTAATCTGAATGATTCTTTTTTTTTGAATAAATTAAAAAATTCTAGATTTTTTTATAATAAACATATTAAACAACTTCATAAAAAAAAAAATTCTTGTAATAAAAAAATAAATTATATTGTACATCACAACTTATTTAATATTCAATTAGAATATAATAATATAACTGACTATTATTATGATAATAAATTTATAACAGGTAAAAATATTATTAATATTTATCCTGCTGGATTAAAAGGGTTTTATGAAATGGGTATGACTCTTTATATAAAAGAAAATTACAATATGGAAAATTTTATTTATAGCGGTGCATCAGCAGGTGCATGGAATACTTTATTATTAGCTTATAAAGGTAATATAATTGACTTTAAAAATATGATTAATGATTTAAATTTTACAAAATTACAAAATATTTATGAACTTCAAATAAAATTAAAAGAAAAAATATTAAATAGATTTATTGATAATGATTTTGATTTTAATAAAATGTATATTGGTGTTACTGTTTTAGAAAAAATGAGATTTAAAAATTATATATTTACTGATTTTGAATCACTTGAAGACGCATTAGATTGTATTATTGCTAGTTCTAATATTCCATTTTTAACAGGTAAAATTATTTATAAATATAGAGATAAAATATGTTTTGATGGATGGTTTTCAAAAGATTCATATATTCATCATCCTAGTGAAAAATTAATTATTGATTCTAATTTATTTAGTGAATTTAATAAATTAGAAACTATAAATAAAATTGATGAATGGGTTGATTTTAATAATAAATGGGTTGATATTCATAATAATAATATATTTGATAATAATTTTAATATATTATTAAAATTATTTGAAAAAGGATATTATGATGCTTCTACTAATAAAGATTATATCGAAAAAAATATATTAAATATTAATTAATATTAAAATTTAAAATATTTTTTATATTAGACATTATCCCATTTTGTTGGTGGTCTACCTACTAGTGATGTTGCTGCTCTCATATTTCCGAATTTTTTTTTATATCCTGTATTTTGTCTAAACTTATTAACAGTTATATTTCCCAATGAACTTATACCCTTTTGATCTAATCTATTTAAAAATTTTTTTATATTTTTATTATACAAATTTTTTCTACCATTTTCTATTCTATTTATTATTTTATTATATAATAATATATAAAAATTTTTTAATTTTATATTTTCAATTTCAGTCCTAATATCTTTATTTAAAATATTCATTGCTTGAGGCATATTTATTTTTATTTGATGTATTAGATATGGTCCTGAAGTCATAGGTTGTATTTCTCTTTTTAATATACTATTTATATTATTATTTTCTGGCTTTATATTTTTAGGTATTAGTGATGGTCCTGAAGTTATATGTTGTCTATTTAATATACTATTTTTATTATTATTTTCTGGCTTTATATTTTTAGGTATTAGTGATGGTCCTGAAGTTATATGTTGTCTATTTAATATACTATTTTTATTATTATTTTCTGGCTTTATATTTTTAGGTATTAGTGATTGTCCTGAAGTTATATGTTGTCTATTTCTAGGTGCTAGTGATGGTCCTGAAGTAATAGGTAGTTGTTTTGAATTACTTTTTTTTATTATTAAATTATTTATAATATAAGGAATTCTACTACTTTCTAAAGAAATAATTTTATTATTTTTATTATTGTTTAATATTTTAATATTTTTTGCTATTTTTATTAAATGTAAAATTGGTTTATTATTAATAATATTTATATCTTGAATTTTAAATATACAACCTTTATTATTTCCTTCTTGTATATAAACAATATCTTTTATTTTTAATTTATTAAAATTATTATTATTAGCAATATTACTATTATTATTACTATAATTTATTTTAAAATTTTTTATAATACTTGATTTCTTATTATTATAATAAAAAATTTTAATATTATTTTTTAACATTTTAACATTTTTTGCTATTTCTATTAATTTTAATTTATTATCAGCTGTTTTTTCTTTAACTTGATAAATATAACCTTTATATTTACCATCTGGAACATAAACAATATCATTTTCTTTAATTTCATTAAAATTAATATTATTACTCATTATAATATTAAATAATATTTTAAATTAAATTAAATTAAATTAAATTAAATAACCTAATGATTGTTCTTGTTTTTTATTTAATATATCTTATAATATAGTGTATTTCTTATAAAATTATTAACAGTTATTCCTCCTAATGAGATTATACCTTTTTTATCTAATTTATATAAAAAAGTTTGTATATTTTTTATTTAAAATTTTTATTCTAATTTTTTTATTTTTACATTATTATGTTCTATTGATAACTTATAATATAAATCTATATAAATTTTTATTAAATCTTTATTTTCATTTTTATTGTTATTATTTAAAATTTTTTTATTTTTTTATATTTATTTTAGGTCTTAGTAATTTTCCTGATGTCATAAGTTCTTTATTTTTTACAGTTATTACTCCTAATAAAGTTGAACCTTTTTATCTAATTAATCTAAAATAGTTTATATATTATTATTTTTTTTTTCTAACTATTTACTTTTTTCCTTTAATTATACAACATTTTTAGATTTTTAAAGTCATTAAACATTTTGTCATAATAATATCCTGTGAATTTATATGTAGTAGTGCAAGTTGGGATAAAAGAGCGAATATCTCGACATTCAGTAATATATTCTAATACTTTCGAAAATTGAATTAGTTCACCGTGATATTTCATTGGAATATATTTATCATACAAACCGAATTCTAAGTATTTATTATCACTTTCATCATATGGTATAACGTATATTGGAACTATCAAATTTTCCTCTTTCACTGACTTTGCAAAAACGTATTCTTTATTATTTTTAGGCGTATATTGATGTATTAATTTTGGTATTTCTAAATTGCAACTATAAATCATGTAATAAAAAATATATTGCTTTTCCTTGTGTTTTAACCCCACACTATATATTGAACCGTGTAAATCGATTATAGTATCTCCATAATCTAAAGTTGTATCAAATAAAATCTGACTTTTTCCTCTTGGCCATATCTGTCTTTTGTTATGTTTATTTAATTGACTATATTTATGCAAGCTATTTTTATTTAAGTAGATACTTTCATTTATTGGATGTGGATTCGATAAAGAATTGATATATTCATAATTTCCAATTTTTTTTTCTGTAGAAATATCGAATTCACAGTTTTCAATATCAATCGGAATTCCTTCTCGTTTTGAATTTTTAAGAGTCTTATTTATTTGGTTATATTGATTAATACATGGTTGAATATCTTCTACTACTTCAGGTAGATTCATTAATATTGAATTCAAAAACATTTGTATTTCTAAAATAATGAATTCACTCATTGTATAATGAATTCCTTTCTGTAAATAAAAATTTACATCAATATTTTCTGGTTTTGTAACACAAAGTCGCCACATACCACATTTACTTCTTGAACGCGCAAAAATAATATTTTTGGATGTTTGTTTTTCAGTAGGTTTTTTACCTTGGACTATTGTTTTCAATTGTTTTGATATAACATTAACATTCACAAATGTAATTTCATTAAATAAAAATTTACTTTCAAAAATAAAGCTAGTATTATTTAATATAAAGGTTCTATTTTTTCTGGAAATATTTATATTTTTTTTATTTTTTAATAAATTTGTATTACTATTTTTTGTAATTTCATTTATTTTAAATTTATTATTAGTATTAGTAGTTTTACTGCTTAACATTATATAATATTATATTTTAAATTAAATTAAATTAAATTAAATTAAATTAAATAACCTAATGATTGTTCTTGTTTTTTATTTAATCTATTTTTTATATTTTTAATTGTATATTGCTTTAATGTTATATTATTTTCTGTATATTTTTTATTTTTTAATCCTTTATAACTTTTAATTTTAATAAAAGGTGTTTCTTTATTTATATTATTTTTTCTTTTTAAATTAAATTTTTTTTGTAAAAATTGTAATGTTATTTCATAATTATTATTTAAATCTTCATATCTTAACAATAAATAATTTTTTACTCTATATTTATGATTTATCAAATATTCATTTTTAAGATTTCTTAATTCAAATATATTTTTGTATTTTTGATTATTTTTATAATTTCTATCTTCAGGAATTTCTTGATTGTTAATATCTACACTATAAAATTCATTATGCAGAAAATTATATATACTTTCTTTGTTTTGTTGTGGAATATGGTGTTTATTATTATGAAAACTATTTATCCATGAAATAGGTTCTCTTATAATACCTAAAAATAATACTTCATCATCATTTTCAATAATTGGATTTTTTTTTGAATAATCATAAAATCCGAAAAAATGTTTATAACCATAATGCCATATTAATTCTACTTCAAAATTTTCTAAGATTGCTTTTTCTAGAAAATTCGTTCCTGAGCACCGTTCGCCCATAATTGTAAAATATTTTATCATTTGTGTTTTAATATTAATTGATTTTTTAAATATTTTTTATAACCTAAATATATGGATAAATCTTTAATTTTTTATCAAACAGATAATTTTATTAAAAAATTTGATTTAATTGGTAATAAAAGTAATAAAAGTAATAAAAAAATTATTTTTTATAAATCAAATGATCCTTATCAACTTATGAAAGGATCTATTTATAATCCTCCTTTTTTTAAATTTTTCGTTTATGAAGAACCTAAAAATAAAGTAGATGTTGAAATAGCATGGAATTCTACATTAATGAATGGATATTTAATTATTCCTGAAAGTTGTGGAAAATATTTAACTAATAAACAGAAAAACTATAAAATTGTTAAAATTAATAATAAAAATTTTTGTATGTTTCATAAATCAAATGCTGATGTTTTTATTTTTTACGATAAATATAGAGTTATTGATTTCAGCATTATTGGAGTAGAAAAAGGAGGAACTACTTACTTAATGAAAAATTTAGCAAAAGTAAAAAGTGTTAATATGGCTATGCCTAGTCATCATCCTGGTGGTGAAATGCACTTTTTAGATAGTCATATCATGAAAATGCATGGTTCAATAAAATGGTTGCAATCTCATTTTGATTATAAAAATAAGTTAGTTGGATATAAAAATCCTAATCTAATTTATTTAGATTATACACATTATTATTTAAGTAAATTAAATCCTTACTTGAAAATGGTTTTAGTTTTAAGAAATCCTATTGATAGAGCTTATAGTGAATGGCATATGTTTAATCATGGTTCTAATTTTTGGAAAAATTCAGGAAATTTTAAATCATTTGAAGAATCTATTCATGATGAATTAAATTTGCGATTAAATGAAATACCTACTTTAGAAAGTGCTAATTTTCATCATTTGCAACGTGGATTGTACTATAAACAAATTAAAAATTTATTAAAATATTTTCCAATGGAAAATTTATTAATACTACTAAATGACGATTTGAAAAATAAAGAAAAAGAAACTTTTCAAAAAGTATTGGAGTTTATTGGAATGAAAAATTATAATTTAAATAATTTTGTTTTTGAAAAAAAAGTATTGGAAGGAACTTATACTAAAAATCAAAAAGAAAAAGATATAAATGTTAGTCTTCGAAAAAAAATGATTGATTTTTTCAAAGATGATGTTAAAAAATTAGAAAAATTATTGAAAATTAAATTGGATTGGTTTTAGATATTTATTTATTATTTATTTTTGTTGATTTTCTTTCACAAATCTATAAATTTTTGATATATCAATAAAATTATTTTTAATTTCTTCTAATCTTGGCTCGAATGATTTTATTTTTCCACTAAAGAAACTGTATAATGATTTTGGATGATGACCACCAGGACAATTCTTATTTGTAAAAACATTTTTTAAAACTTCTAATTCATTTTTATCTTCGTTTTCTAATTTTTTTATATTTATTGTATAACCTAATCCTAATGTATTATTAATTGATTTTTTATATCTTTGAATATGACTTCTATTATGATAATGTATTAAACATAAATCACATACAAAATATTTTACACTTGCCATATGATTACCATGATCTATTTTAACATTATTTAAATTATTATTTAAATTATTATATATAAATGTTTTTCTTGAATCTCCATAAGTATCGCATAAAGAAGCATGATTAAATTTTTTTATTGGATTATTACTATTTATTGTTTTTTTAGGATGTAAATAATCACATTTAAAATAATTAAATTCATTTCCTTTTTTAACTAATAAACTTTCTATATATTTATTAATATTTTTAATACTTATTTTATTCTTTTTTCTATTATAATAAACAATAAATTCATCAATGTCAATTGGAAAAAATATATCACATTTATTTTCATTAAATATTTTAGTCATAATTATTCCTTTTTCTTTATAGTCTTCATGTTTTTGGATATTAACACCATATTTAGAATTATATTTTTTACATATATTATATGTACCATCTGATGACATATTATCAATAATAAATAAATTTTTATATCCAAATATTTTTCCATGATATATTATCCATTCTTCAATTATATCTACTTCATCTTTTACCATTGTTGCTAGTATTATTTTCATATATATATATATAAATATAAATATTTATGTGAAAATGTGTGAAAATGTGCGAAAATGTGTGAAATTTTTAATTCATATTTTATTTTAAGAAATAATAATAAATTGATTTGTTTGAATTTAAAAAAAAAATAATTATTATTTATTAAATGACACTTATATTATCAATAGAAGGAAACATTGGTTCTGGTAAATCAACTATTATTGATTATTTAAAAGAAAAATATAAAAATGATACTAATAATGAAATAGTATTTCTACCTGAACCTGTTGATGAATGGGAGACTATTAAAGATGAAGAAAATAATACAATTTTACAAAAATTTTATGCTGATCAAAAAAAATATAGTTTTACTTTTCAAATTATGGCTTATATTAGTAGATTAAATTTATTAAGAAAAACAATTAAAGAAAATCCTGGAAAAATTATTATATCTGAAAGATCATTATTTACTGATAAATATGTATTTGCAAAAATGTTGTTTGATAGTGGAAATATGGAAAGCATACAATATCAAATTTATAATAAATGGTTTGAATCATTTTTGGATATTGCACCAATTAGTAAGATGATTTATTTAAAGACAGACCCTAAAGTTAGTTTTGAAAGAATATCAATTAGAAATAGAAATGGAGAAGAAAAAATACCTTTTGAATATATTGAATCATGTCATAAATATCATAATTCTATGTTTGATATTATTAAATTTGATAAAAAAATTATTGATTGCACAACTGATTATAAAAAAGACATTAATTATTTTGAAAATGTAACAAAAGAAATTATTGAATTTACTCAAAATTAGAATTTTAAATCTTCAAGAGTGTAATATATCTTAAAAATCATTAAATTATTATTTTTTTATAAAAAATCATTTATAAATTCTGTATTTTCTATAAATTTTATATTATTTATTTTTTTATTATATTCATCTTGATTATTTAAATAAAAAAATATACTATCTATCATTTCATGTATAGTTTTTACAAAAACTACACTATTTTTATAATATTCACAATTAACTATATCTTGATTATTCGGATAAAAACTAATCACTAATTTTTTACAACTTTGTACTTCATTGATTCGATAACATTCTAATAATGCATTTTCATAATATGATATATTTAATATTATTTTTGATTTTTTTATAAATTGAAATAAAGTATATTCATAAATATTGGAAATAATCTTCATTTTAAATTTTTTATCTAATTTATTTTCTATTTGATTTAATATTTTTCTTCGTTTTGGATTCATGACTCCATAAAACAATATATCAAATTCTTGAATATGTAAATTATTTAATAAATTAAATTTAGTTATATTGTTTGATGGATGAAAGTTATTTAATTCTAATATTAAATTATAATCTATGCACGGTAATCTAAAATAACTTAATTTTTTTTGTACTATAGCATTAAATTTACTTATATTTACATGACTATAATCCCATGATTTTTTACTATGAATCATTGATAATTCATATTTTTTATTTATCCACGGAGATATATCTTTTTGTTCCAAATTATATATAATGTAATTTTTTGGAAATGTCTTTACTTTTTGTGAAAATAATATAATATATAGATTTTCATTTTTTAAATCTATTTTTTCAGCTATATTTACTATATGTTTTTCTTTAGTTAATATATATTTTAATACATTTGATAAATAATACCCTGTTTTATTTGTAAATATAGTAATTATCATATTATATTTAGTTTATATAATTTATATATAATTTAAATATAAATATTTTTATAAACTAAATATAATATGATAATTAATAAGAATAAAAATAAAAATTTTAATTTTTTAGATAATATTGAAAATGTTAATATTTTAAAAAAAAACATAAATATTACTAAAACTACAAAAAAATACAAAATATTTATTATAAAATTAAAAAATTATAAAAATGGTGAAATTCAATTAAAAGATTTAATTGAATCTTTTGAATTATTTAATAAAAAATCAAAAATAAATATTTTTAATGCTATAAAAGGCAATGAAGGTCATAAAGTATTAAATGATTTTTTAAAAATATTTAATTTAAATAAAAAAGATTTTTTACCAAAATTATTACCTGATAAACATAAAGGTAGAATAGGATGTTTAGCTAGTCATTTAATATTATGGATTATGTGCATAATTAAAAATAAAAATTTTATAATATTAGAAAATGATTCATTATTAGTAAATGATTATCAACCAATTTTAAATAATATTCAAAAAGATGTTATTTTATTAGATCCTTTTTGTCCATATGATATAAATTATAATAAAAATATTAAAAAAAATAATAAAATAGATTTAAAAATAAATGATAAACATACAAAATTTAATAATTTTAAAACAAAAGGAGCATATTCATATATAATGACTCCAAATGGAGCTAAAAAAATTTTAAACTCTATTATAAAATCTAAAAAATGGCTTCCAGCAGATTATTATTTAAATGATAATTTATTAAATATTGGTACCACTAATAAAACTATATTTAGAATTAATAATAATTTTCCTGCAGGAGTTATTTCTTCTACAAAAAATTTATAATATAATTATAAATATTTATTACACCTTTTAACATTTATCTTTTAAATTAAATTAAATTAAATTAAATTAAATTAATATTTTATTTATTATGGATAAAAATTTAGATAAGATTTTTAATTATTTGTTTTATATAGATTATTATGAAGATTTAAAAAAAAATAATATTAATAACTTCAATAAAGCATTCAATCACTTAAAAACAAATGGATTGAAAGAAAATCGTTTTTATTCATTTGAACATTCTAAATTATATTATGAAAATTCTTGGGTTTTATATAAAAGACAAAATAATGATTTAAAAAATATTAATACTGAAAAAGAAGCTTTTGAACATTATATGAATTATGGAATTCATGAAAAAAGATGTTTCATTCCATTAGAAATAAAAAATATTCATCAATACAACTGGGATTTATTTGATACTAAATTTTATATTGAATTTAATAATTTAAAAATAGATGTTAATCATAAAAAAGCAAAAGAAAAAGCAATTCATCATTTTAAAACTATTGGTTATAAATTAAATTTAAAACATAGTACAAATTACTCATATTTATATTATAATATTGATTGGGAAAGATATATAGCAGAAAATGATGATTTGAATTTTAATGACTTTAAAAAAGCATTTATGCATTATATAAATTACGGTAGTTGCGAAAATAGATTGATTTATAAAAAAAATGATGTATCTTCTAAATTGAAAATCTTTAATTGGAAATTTTATTTAGAATTTAATTCCGACTTAATCAATAATAATATTTGCACCAAAGACAAAGCTATTTTTCATTTTAAAAATAATGGTTATAAAGAAAATAGACTTTACAGCAATTATCATTATTTATTGTTTATGAATTATGATTGGAATAAATACTCTTTATCTTATCAATTAAACTTGAATGAAAAAAAAGCATTCAAACACTATTTAGAAAAAGGACGCCTTAAAAATTACAATATTTTTTATAAAATTAGTGAAAAAAATCTTTGTATGGATTTCTTTAAGTCATTTAATAAATTAGATTTTTTAAAAGATTTTGAAAAATGCAAAAAATATTATTTGAAATTAGAAAAAAAAATACCATATTCATATGAACATTATTTAATATATTTATTATTTGATTGGAATATGATGTTTAAAGAAAATGAAAAATATTTGAAAGTGTTAAATATAATAAATAGTGAAGATTTTTTTATTGAATATATTAATAATTATAAAAAACATAAAATAAATTTATTATTGAATAATGATGAAAAATTGGAAATTATATATAAATTTGAAAATTTAGATAATTTATTTATTGATTCGGATTTAATATTATCCATTATTAATTATAATTTAATTGATTTTAGCAATACAAGTATATTAAAATTAATTGAAATTCAAAATAAATTAAATACTATTTTAAATTTTCATTTTTACTTTATTGAATCTATTCCTGGTTTTGAGTTTCATCAAATGAATAATACTAATAATATTTATGATACAAAAAATAAATTATTTTGTTTTGTTATATCATCCTTTAATAATCAATCAAATATTTATTATAATTTATTATCTGTTATATATCAAAATTATAAAAATTGGTTGATTTATTATACAAATGATGCGTCAAATGACAATACTCATGAATTATTTTTAGAAATTGTTAAAAAATATAATATTGAAAATAAAGTAGTTTATGTTAAAAATATTACAAACATGAAACAATCTTATTGTAAAAATAATACTTACAAAAAATTAAATGATTTTGATATTGTTGTTTTATTAGATGGAGATGATTGGTTAGCAAGAAATAATGTTTTAGATTTATTATGTTGCGAATACAATAAAAATGAACATTTATTATTATATTCTAATTATTTAGTTTATTATGATAATGAAATTAGTAAAAATGTTGTTGGTAACGAATATCCTATTGAAGTGAAAAAAAATACATCTTATAGAACCTTTCCATCTTGGCTTTTTACTCATCTAAAATCAGGTTACGCTTGGTTATTTAAAAAAATACCTGATTCATATTTTAAGAAAGACGGAAAATGGCTAGATAGATGCACAGATTTAGCTGAAATGTATGGAGCTTCTGAAATTGCAGGAAATAAAGTAAAACATGTAAATGAAACTTTGTATGTTTATAATAAACAAAATTCTTTAAAATATGTCAATTCATATTATAATGATTATCAAAGTGAAAATAGGAAAAATATTGAAAACCATGTTAAATCATTGAAACCTTTGAAATTTGTTTTACCTAAAATGTATATTATTAATTTGAAAAATAAAAATGAATTACAAGAAAATATGATAAATCAAATGAATCAATTATTAATTGATAAAAATAAATATGAATTTTTTGAAGCATTAAATGGTTATACTGAGCAAAAAATTATTGATAAATATGAAGAATATAATTTAAAATATAATAATAATAAAATAAATAAAACTACTTTAACAGTCACAAAAAAGCATATTAACTCATTGGGTGCTTTAGGAATTATTTATTCAACAATTGAATTATACAAGAAAATTAATGGAAATGGAAATGGAAATGGAAATGGAAATGGAAATGGAAATGGAAATGGAAATATTGACCACGTTTTAATTTTAGAAGATGATGTTTATTTTCATAAAAATTTTTATTTGTATTATCAATTATTGGACAAAGATTTAAAAAATAAAGATTTTATTTTTTTGGGTTTTAATTCAATTGGCAAAAGATTTATGAATGTTATGGATCAAAAAAATGTTAAATTAATAAATATTAAAGATATTGATTATTGTGATGATACAATTTATGGAGCATATTCTTATATTTGTAGTCGAAAATATAGAGATTTTATTATAAAACTGGGAATTGAATTTTTTATAGAAAATAATGTTAATTTAGATGCTGCACTAAATATTTATATTAATAATAATGATGAAAAATATGTAGAAAATGATTTGAACTTTTATTTATTAAATAATCATTTATTTATTCCTGAAGTTAGAAAAAATGGTATTAATAAAATGCGAAATACCAATTATTATATTGAAAGAAATATTCATTTAACTAATTATTTAATTTAATTTTTTTTTATATTATATTTTTTAATTTATATGAATTCTGAAATAAAAAAATTAGAAAATGAATTTGACCTAAATTTTTATATTTCTATGAATAATGATGTTGCTATTAAATTTAATTATGATTATGATTTAATAAAAGACCATTTTTTTAAATCAGGTTATCAAGAAAAACGTTTATATAGTAAAATTGAATCTAATTTATTTTATTTTCATGATTGGATTAAATATTTGAATATGAATAAAGATATTGTAAAACAAAAAGTAAATAATGAAGTATTAGCATTTAAACACTATTTAGAACATGGAATTCATGAAAAAAGAAATATTTATCCTAAAAATATTATTAAATATGAATCTATTAATATTCCAATGGAAAATAAATATGAAATAATAGATATTGATTTTGCTAAAGAAATGAATGAAAAATTTATAAATTTAGAAAATAATGAAATTATTCATTATATTGATTCTCATTTTAAAAATGAATTTTTATTATATTCATTAAATCATAAAAATTTATTTTTAAATTACGATTGGAATCAATATCTTCAAGAATATCCAGACTTAAAAGTAAATAAAATTTTTGATACATTTTCAGCTATTGAACATTATATTCATTTTGGTTCTAAAGAAGGAAGAATTATTAAACCTAACAATAATTTATTAAATACTTATTTTACTCATCATGAAAATAATAAGACTGTTATAAATAATGTTGATGTTGATAATAATGAATCTAAAAAAATTATCAATAAAAATAATTGCATCTATTTTAACGATAAATTAGAAGAAGAATATAAAAATCTATTTGTAGATTTTAAAAATAATATTTTAAATAATTGTAATGAATTGATTTATGAAAAATATTTAATTAAAAATAAAGAAGATATAAATAAAATATATGAATGTTTATGCTTAGATTTTGACTATAAATATTATTATTTATTAAATAGTACTAAATATGAATTATGCAATAATGAATTAGATTGTTTAAAACATTTTTTCCATAAAGGAATACAATTAGCCTTACCATATTCTAAAAATCATTATTTATTATGGATTAATTATGACTGGAATGATTATGTAATTAAACATAAATTAACAAATGATTCATTTGAAGCATTTTTAGATTATATTAAAAATAAATTTTATTTACATAAAAATTTAAATTTACCTAATGTAAAATATCCAATTGAAGAATTTGTTAATGAGTTTTATTGTTATATTTATGATAGTGAAAGCAATTTAGAATTAAAAAAAAATGATATATTAGTCAATTATAATAATTTTTTAAAAAAAGATATAAATAAAATATTTCCAAATATTTTTAATTATTTTTTAAGTATTATTATTAATTGGAAAACATTTGCTTCATTAAATAATGTAAATGGTGAATTAAAAATGTATGAACTTATTCATTTATTTAAAAATAACGGATACGATTTTGTAAAATATAAGGTAGAATTTAATTCTTTGATTAATTTGAATATTCCTGATAAAAATACATTGATTCATTTAGAAGAATTTAATGAATTTTATTATAAAATTATTCAATATACAAAAAATAATAAATCTATTTTTAATTTGTCACAAATAAATAAGCAATTCAATAAATTATTTAATAAAAACTTATTTGATATTCCTAAACATTTTGATTTTATTAATGTTCATCCTTATGCAAATGCAAATGCAAATGCAAATGCAAATGCAAATGCAAAATATGGAACTAATATTAATGATTTGGATTTACATTTTAATTTTATTATTAATTATATTAATAATTATGATGAATTATATTTGTTATTAACAACAATTTTTTATCAAAATTATAATCAATATAAAATATTTATTTTAAATAAATGCGATGATCCATTTTTAGAAGAAAATATTCATAAAATAAAAGAAAAATTAAATATTAATAATGAAATGATTATTATTACAAATAGTGAATTAAATGACAATTTACTGATTTATAATAAAAATAAAAATCAACAATTAAATGTTGATGATATTAATATTGATAAAGAATTATATAAATCGAATATATTAAAATTAAAAAATAATTTTAAAAATTATGATATAAATATTTTTATTGATACAAATCATTATTTAAAAAATAATAATATTCTTGAAAATATATGTAAATTATATAATAAAGATACTTTTATTTTTGAAAAAATTTTAATTCAAACAAATAATATTGATAATAAATTGAAAAATGTTTTTATGATTATTAATACAAATAGTTTATTAAATAATTTATTTTTACTAGTTAATTACCATAATTTTGTTTTTCCTGAGAAAAATATAAAATTATTAAATAATTATTGTGTTTTAAATAATCATAATTATATTGATTCTGGATTTTATAATGTTGATTTTAAATTAAATACTGATTTTATTTATCAATTACCAATATTCATTTTATATGAAAATGAAGAAAATTTAAAATTTATGAATGAAATATCGAATTATAATATTATTCAAATTAAAAATTTAGAGGAATTTAATAATTTTATAGAATATATAAACTTAAATAATATTTACAATAATATAATACTTATTTTAATTGATAAAATAAATTCTAATTTTACTAAAATTAATTTTAATTATGATTTAAACAGCATTAATAATTATAATTTAATTAATATTTTCAATAATTTTGATAATAAAAAGAAAAATATTAAAAAAGGTTCAAAAAGTGTTTTTAAAATTTTTAATTATGAAGCAATGATTATCAATCATGAATTTAGAATTAATTATTTATTATCTAATGACAAAAAATAAAAGGCAAAATAGAATTTGGAATTTGGAAACAAAAGAATTTATAAGAATAAATTTAATATTTTTTTTAATTTTATATTATATTTTTATGAAATATTTAATATACAAAGGAACTGGTGGATTAGTTCATATGTTAAATGGTATTCAAGCTGCTGTATTATTATGTAAAAAAGAAAATAGGATTTTGATTATTGACACTGACCAATTAAGTGCATTTAAAAAAAACTTTTCTGAATATTTTTTTATTTATGATAAAGAATTAACTTATTTTACTAATTATGAAAATATAGATTTAAATTTAGAATTTAATGGAATGAAAATAAATGATATCATTCATAAAAAAGCTCAGTTTAGGGATGGTAAATATTATTTAGAAGGGTCTGATATACGAATTCAAAAACATGTTGATGGAAATGAAGAAGATGTATTAAGAGTATATGCTGGTCACAGTGAATGTTTTATTGAAAATATTAGACTTCAAAATAATATATTATATAACATTTTTGATTCTACAATTAAAACTATTGAACAATATAATCAATATATTTCAGTTCATTTTAGAAATACGGATATGAAAAATAATATGAAAGATTTTATTATTAAAATTAAAAATGCTTGTGCAAAATATAATATTTCAAATGTATTTATTGCGACGGATGATTACTATGCTTTTAATACATTTAAAAATTTTTTACCAAAAGTAAATTTTTTTAGAATGCATGAAGTTCAAAATTTTAATGGTAAAAATATACATTATAATATTCAAGATAAAGATTTATTAATTAAAAATACATTGATAGATATTTATATGATTATTAAATCTAATTATTTTATTCCTTCACTAAATTCTGGTATTTCTAAATGGATTATTTATCAAAAAGAAAATACTGAACACCGCATTTTTGATGACGAATTTAATTTTGAAGTACTTTAATTTTTATTTATTTTTATTTATTTTTATTTATTTTTATTAAGTTTGACTTTATTTTTTATTTTTTTATTTATTATTAATGACTAAACCTATTCGTATTATTCAAGTAAGTCATCCTGGTTCAGGAAGTACTGTATTAAGTAACTTATTAATGGCTTTTTTACAACCTTATGAAAATGTTATTTTTATGGGAAAAAATTTCTATAAAGAAGAACTTGTTCATAATAATATTGTTATAAAAACTCATGATAAATTAATTGAAGAATGGAATAAAAAATATGAAAATATATATGACTTATATTATATTATTTCAGATAGACATGATTATGATTGGGATACTTATAAAAATAATAAAAATTTTTTATTTATAACTTATGAAGAATTATTAGAGAATGATAAAAATTCAATAGAAAAAATATCTTTAAATGTTTTTAATAAAGTAAATGATTTTTTACCTAAAGAATATATGATTTATAATAGAAAAAATGTTAGTATCCAAAATGGAATTAATAGAATTAATAATATGAATAAAAGATATAAAGAAATAAAAGATAAACCTTTTGAATTTGTTGATAAATATTACCAAATTCATGGAAGTCACAGAAATAGAAAGAAATAAATTTTTTATAAATAAATATTAATTAGTTATTTTTTTTTTATTTTTTTATTTTATTTTTATAGTATGATTTTTGAAAATATAGATGATTTTTTAGATAATAATAATGATCATTTAGTTAGTTTTACCGTAAGTACTTATAATAATATTAATTTAATTAGAAATTTATTAACTAGTGCTTTACAAAATAATATTAAACTTATTTTTTTTGCTTTAGATAAAGAAATAGCTGATTTCATACATAAAAATTTTAATTCATCTGTTACTATTGTTTTATATAATGTAGATGTATCAAATAAAAGTAAAAATAGTGATTCTTCATCATCATTAACAATATATAAATATGGTTCTCAAGAATGGGCTTCTATTGTATATTATCGTTATTTTATTTGTCATCGATTATTAAAAGATGGAAGAAATATTGTTTATATGGATACAGATGTTTTTATCAATAGAAACTATTTAATTGATATTAAAGAAAAACTTCGTGTTAATGATATTGTTATTCAATCAAATGGTAATGATTGTTGCACAGGTTTTTTTGCTATGAAATCGAATAAAAAATTAATTAACTTTTTTAATAAAAAAAATATGATAAATAATTTAAAATGTTATGAATTTGGTGGTAATGGAGGACCAAGTGACCAAAAATTTTTTAATCATTATATTGGAAAACATATGAATGATTTTAATTGTGTTTTATTAGAAAGAAATTTTTATCCAAATGGAAATTATTTTTATGAAAATTCTGAATTAATCAATGATTATTGTTTTATTATTCATTTTAATTGTCTAAAAGGTGAATACAAGAAAATAAAGAAAATTATTGAATTTGATAAATTAGTTGTAAAATTAATTGATTATTTGCCAAATGATGAAGAAACTTTGGCTCAAAAAGATATCATGGAATATAAAAATTTACTTGATTCGATTAGTATTTATGATGATTCAGAATCAATGGATTGTGATTTTAATAATGAAGATGAAAAAGAATTAAATGAAGAAGGAAATGGAAATCAAAATGCTAATATCCATTTAATGAATCAATTTGAAATTGATGATAATATTATTGATAATGAAGAAAATAATATTATTGATAATGAAGAAAATAATATTATTGATAATGAAGAAAATAATGATTTTCAAATAAATATTAACTTAACTGAAGAAAAATAATTTATTCACCAATATTAAAAGTTTTATCCATATAAATTGAATCTTTTTTTAATTCATAAATTTCTAAATGTTTATCTTTATAAATTGAATTTAACGTTAATATTACATAATTTTACATAATTTTGTGGTCTTCTTTCAAAATTTGAATATTTACCTTTTAATGGTACATTTCTAGGACATACTAAATAACCAATTCCATTGGTTTCTAATAATTCTTGCATGTTTGTTATTATTTCTTTTCTTATTTTACTATATACAACATTTAATACATTTATACAAACAATATTTTCGTATTTTTTTATTGGATAGTTATCAAAATAATATGGATCATATTTATACCATTTGTTATAAATTGCGTCAAAACCATATCCACATCCATAATCTAAGGTATTTTCTGATAAAATATTTAATTGTTCAAATATTGTTGATGATTTACTTGGATTTTTACGTTTTAATGCTCCTCCAATTAAAACTTTAGTTTTATTGACTCTGATTTTTGACATTTTCTTATTATTACATTTTTGTTTTTATATAATATTATTTTCTTTATTATTTTGAAAAACATATTTAACATAAAATTCATTTAGTGTTTTTGTAAATGCATTTAAAAAATCATTTTCTGATGTATATGTTTCTACATCTGGTAATTTATAGATATTTTGCAGTTCTTCATCTATAATTGCCTTTAATTTATATCCTCTTATATAATTTATAGTAGATGTTAATTTCGTTTTGTAATATTGTGGATTTGTTTCTTTTAATGTTAAAGAAAACATTGCATAACAATCATTAAATTGTTGATGATAATTATTGAAATCTAAATCTTGAACAAATTTAATTTTATCTTTATGTTTTTTAAATTCTTCTGGTATTTCTCCTCTGCCAACAAATCTTATTAAATATTTTTTTTTATAATCATGTTCTAATATTTTTAATAATAAATTTAAATTTCGTCTTTTTGAATGAACACCACCAAAATGACCTTGAACTACATATATTGGAATATCCTTATTCATGTTTTTTCTTGTCATATGAGGCATGACATCCGCATATAAAAATCTCTTTGCTAATGGTGTTAAAAAGAATACATTTTGTAATTGTTTAATAAACATATCAATATCATGTGATATAAAGAAATATTTATTTGGGTTATATTGTTTTATTTTATCAATATGTTTAGGATAAGCTGTGCAGTTAATATAAAAATCAAATGTAGGGTTTAGATTAAATTCTATTTCTGGATATTTTTTTTGTATATAGATTTTAAAACTTTTATCCCAATCATTTACTTTTAAATATATTTTTGTTATTTTTTGTTTTCCAATAATTATTTGATGTTTTATTATAATACTTTCTATGATTTCATAATGACCTTGTATATCATTTATTATTTGTAAAATCATATATATTGTTTAATCATTATTTTTTTTTTATTATTTATATTAATTTCATGCATTTAATTATTTCGTCTTTTTCTTTGCATCATAAAAATTTTTTTTTAAATATGAATGGACTTCAATATAAATTTTTAGTTTTTGATGACTTAATTAAAAAAATTAATAAAAAATATTTATTTTCATGTAAAATAATATTTTTAACAGAAAATGAAAAAAATCCTAAAATTGATTCTATGAAAGAAGAAAAAACAAAGATTAATTCTATGATTCATCTTATAAAAAATTATAATGAAATGATTCATTTATATATTTTAAATATTTCTGATTTTCATATTTGTGAATCATCTTTATTTTTTATAAATGAATTTACGAATCAAAAAATTGACTTGAATCAATTAAATTCATTATTTTCGAATGTTCATTCTAATCATTCGAATGTTACTAATACTTTTAAATTACCTCAAATCATTATGAATAATCATTTTAATTTAAATGTTGTTATATGCGGAGTTTGTAGAAATATTTCTGAATTTATTTTTAATTCCTTTCATAAATTTATTTATTTAACTTATTATTTTAAACATTCAAAAATTATTATTTACGAAAATGATTCAAATGATAATACACTAGAAAAACTTAATTTTTTTAAAAACCTTTTTTCTTCTTTCAATATAGAAATTATTATATTAACAGAAAAAAATATTCAAGGTTCTATTACTCAAAGAATTTCTCATGGTAGAAATTATATTTTAGATTATATTTATATTCATCAATTAAATCCTGATTATTTGATGTTTATGGATATGGATGATGTTTTAATTCAATTTAAATGTGATTCTATTATGAAACCTTTTAAATCTAATTTTGAATGGTCTATGCTTGGGGCTAATTCATTGATTTATTATGATATGTGGGCACTGCGAACCATGAATAAACCTAATGAAGATTTTTGGATTGGTAAAAAAGAAAATAATAAATATATTGTACCAAAAGATAAAATTTTAGAATCATATTTTATTGTAATAAGTGAATCTAAACCAATACCTGTTTTATCTTGTTTTAATGGTATTGGAATATATAAATATAAACATATAGTAGATTGTAAATATGATGGTTCTACTACATGTGAGCATGTATCTTTTCATCAACAAATGATTGAAAAATATGATGCTAAATTATTTATTTTTCCTAATTTAATGGTTGGACCTCATAAAATATTAGGAAAAAATATGGATACTTATAATACTAAAAATTTTAAATTAGTAAAAAATAAATTATAATTTTGATTTTTTATTTTATTTAATGATTATTGCTCACGTATTAAATCCTGTGAAAGTCAATGAATCAAATCCTAGTTATTTATATTATACTCAACCCGTTAGTTTTGATTCCATGTATGTTTCTAAGAAATATGCTGAAGAAAATCATGATTCCTGGAAAATAAATTTATATTCTGTTCATTATCCTGAAGATAATGTTATTGTTCCTAATTATTTTATTAAATTACCTTATTTAACTAGATCAATTAAAGATAAATATCCTGATATTTCTAATAAAAAATTACCATTTGTTCAAGATATTTTTGATAGTATGTTAAAATATATTAAAGCGGATTATTATATTTTTACGAATTCTGATATTATTTTAAATGAAAAATGTTATGATTTTATTATTAAAAAAATAATAAGATATAATTATGAAGCATTGATTATTAATAGACGTGACAATATTCCTAAAATGATTAATAATATTCGTTTAGGAAGTGAGCATTTAAATTTAATTAACATATTAGATGGTGAAAGGCACATGGGAAAAGATTTTTTTGTTATGAAAAAAAATATTTTAGAAAAAATTAATATGAAAGATGTTTTTATTGCTCATCCTCCATGGGGTGGTTTATTAACTAAATATTTACGTTCTTTAACCAATCAATTTAAATTATTTGGTTTTGAATATTTTACTTATCATTTGGGAAATGATAATAATCACGGTAATTCCAATACTAAAAATGAATTGACAATCATTAATACGGAAAATGCCAAAATTGTTGAAGATTTATATTTGTAATTGGGAATGCATTTTATTTATGGTTTCTACAAAATGTATATTATCATAAGTTTCTAATATTTTATTTATACAATTCATTCTTCTTTGGAGAGGTGTTTTACCTTGCGTTTTTTTAGAATGTATATGAATCTTTTTTTCTATAGATAAAGCTTCACTTTTTGTTAAATCTTCTATTTTTCCATAATAATTCCATGTTCCATTTCCTTTTTTCATTTTTGTATATTTAGCTCCTCCTTTTATGATACCATTATGCTTTCTTAATCTTTGAATTGGATTATTTGTTATTCCTATGTATGTACAATTATTGTTTGGGTCAGTATTTGTTAATAAATATACTATATAATTATTCATTTATATTTTTATATAATATATAATATATATTAAATATTTATATTGAGATTGAGATTAAGATTAAGATTTATATTAAGATTAAGATTTATTGATTTAAATTCATTTATTTTAATAATTCTTCTAATTCATTTAATCGTATTCTATTTTCTGTGTCTAATTTTTTAGCTTCTTCTAATCCAAATTTTGTTGTAAATAAATTATCTTCAATAAATTTACCCATTCGTACTTCATATAATTGTTTTGTTTCTTCAAAAGCTTGTTTATAATTTAATTTTTTATTCAATAAACTATATACCATACATCGTTCAACATCATAACCTGATAATAAATCTGCTTCTCTTACAATGTGATATTCTTTTTGATATATTCCTAAATTTGGAAATCCATTTTTTTTTACAGTAGAATATGACATTGTATTCATGATTTGAATAATATTATTGATGTCATTTTCTTTATATTCTGTATTTTCCGTATTTTTTAAAAAATTTTTGATTTCATTTAATCCTTGAGATTGATCCATATATTTTTTATCACACATATCATGC
>Ga0115557_1000699_pt1 | contig 23622 bp, 20 predicted proteins | sample COGITO_mtgs_1104_FD_87280 | JGI IMG/M metagenome (GOLD analysis project Ga0115557, IMG submission 87280) | Pelagic marine microbial communities from North Sea - COGITO_mtgs_110421 | ecosystem: Environmental > Aquatic > Marine > Epipelagic | place: Germany:Helgoland, sampling site Kabeltonne...
CCAGAATCGAGGCGAATCGTCTCGCCATTGAGGTAACCACAGTTGACGATATGAGCTACTTCCTGGGCAAATTCTGCCGGATTGCCGAGTCGCTTCGGGAACTGCGTAATCGCAATAAGTGGTTCACGAACCGCGTCTGGGGCGCCCGCCATCATCGGCGTTTCGAATACACCCGGGGCGATAGTCATGATACGCACGCCACGTTTTGAGAGATCGCGCGCGATGGGTAGCGTCATCGACACAATGCCGCCTTTAGATGCCGCATAACCTGCCTGACCAGTCTGACCGTCGAAAGCTGCAACGGAGGCGACATTCACTATCACCCCGCGCTCTCCATCGGCAGTAACAGGCTCATTAACCTGCATGACCTCCGCACAGAGGCGCAGCACATTAAAAGTGCCCACTAAATTAACGCGCACGATATGCTCGAATTTGGCGAGCGGCATAGGGCCGTCTTTACCAACAGTGCGGGCTGCACCGCCAATGCCTGCTGCGTTGACGTTCACATGAATAGTGCCAAATTTCTCTTTTGCTATAGCGATCGCCTCGCTTACGCCAACCTCATCGGCAACATCACCCGCATGCCAGGCGACAGCAGGGCCTAGGCTCGCCGCTGCCGCTTCGAGCGCATCAGCGCGCAGATCGTAGAGCATGACATTGGCGCCGGCGGCGATGAAATTTTGAGCAGTCGCGAGGCCTAAGCCTGATGCGCCACCGGTGATGAAGGCAGTCTTGTTCTTAAGATCCATAGGGTTATTTTCTCTGCTTTAATTGACGTCTAGTGCCAAAAGAATAGTGCATCCCCGCAAAAAGGGGAACCATTAAGGCAACGCACAAACTAGCGCGTTAAATCTATCGCTTGATCGGCCTCTAGGGGTATCAAACCGGCTCACGCATAGCCTATTATCAATGCGGTGTAGTTTGACCCAGCTGCCCGCTCTGGTCAGGCAACTCACCGGATCGATCCAGCGATGATTCAGGCAACAACCCAGAAAACAAAGAATGATAGAACAATAAGACGCACGGCGCAGGAGTAACTATGGGACCGCTCAAGGGTATTAAGGTAATCGAAATGGCAGGTATTGGGCCGGGGCCTTTCTGCGCGATGATGCTATCGGATATGGGCGCCGAGGTTATACGTGTTGACCGGCTAGCGCATAAAGGCAGCGGACATAAAGCGAATGTCCTCAATCGCGGCCGGCGGTCAATTGCCGTAGACCTCAAGAATCCAGAGGGTGTTGCTACTGTGCAGCGCTTAATCGACGGCGCCGACGTGGTCATAGAAGGCTTTCGTCCAGGCGTGATGGAACGTCTCGGACTTGGTCCCGACGCGTGCCTCAAACGCAATTCGCGACTCGTTTTCGGCCGCATGACCGGCTGGGGTCAAGACGGCCCGTTAGCATTAGCCGCTGGCCACGATATTAACTACATTTCGATAGGTGGCGCGCTCGGCGCGATGGGATATGCTGACAGACCCCCAGCTCCGCCCCTTAACCTAGTTGGTGATTTTGGTGGCGGCGCCATGTATCTCCTTGCGGGCGTGCTCGCCGCGCTTGTGGAACGCGGCATGTCAGGCAAAGGGCAGGTGATCGATGCTGCGATGACCGATGGCACGGCCAGCTTGCTCAGCCCCTTTTACGGCATGATGGCGATGGGCATGTGGACCAAGGAGCGCATGGACAATCGCCTTGATGGCGGCGCTCACTACTATGGCAGCTATGCCTGCGCCGACGGCAAATTTATTAGCATTGGCTCTATCGAGCCTCAGTTCTATGCGCTACTGCTCGAACTATGTGAAATCGACGACCCAGAGTTCGCCAAACAGAACGACAAACAGCATTGGGCAAGCCTGCGAGGCAAGCTCGAGGCACTATTTATCACGCAGCCTCGCGACCACTGGTGTGCTTTGCTCGAAGGCACCGATGTTTGCTTTGCGCCTGTGCTCGACCTTCAAGAAGCACCCACGCATCCACATAATGTCGCGCGCCAGAGCTTCGTTGAGATCGACGGCGTCACACAGCCGGCACCGGCGCCACGCTTTAGCCGTACGCCTTCATCTGTACAAGCGCCGGCAGCCATCGCAGGCGAACACAGTGAAGCAATACTTAACGACTGGGGATTTAACAGCAGCGAAATCTCCGCTCTCAAGCAAGGTGGGGCTATTTAGCGCTCATTCGACTTAAGCTCATGTAATCGGCGAGAATACCTCTTGCTCTATTTTCTCATTCTCCAAGACCATAGGACGCGCTCATGAAGTTCAACACGTTACTCTGGGAAGTCGATGCTGGCATCCTCACCCTCACGCTCAATCGCCCCGATCAGATGAATTCTTTTACCGTTGAGATGGCGAACGAACTCATCGCCGCATTCGGCGCTGCGAGCGAAGACGATAGCGTCCGCGCAATAGTCGTCACCGGCGCTGGAAGGGCATTCTGCGCAGGCATGGACTTATCCCGTGCGGGCAATGTGTTCGGCCTGCAAGAGACGCTCGAGCCGACTATGGATGATATGCGCAACAGACTAGACGACCCCGAAATAGAAGCCGGCGTTCGCGACACCGGCGGCCAAGTAGTCCTCGCAATCTACGACTGCAAAAAGCCCGTGATCGCTGCGATTAACGGTGCCGCGGTCGGCATAGGCGCGACGATGACTTTGGCAATGGATATTCGAGTGGTGTGCGAACGCACGAAAGTCGGCTTTGTTTTCAACAAAATCGGTATCACGCCCGAAGCCTGCTCGTCGTGGTTTCTCCCGCGCATTGTGAACATGGGTACTGCGCTGGAGTGGGTGTATAGCGGCGATTTGATCGAGGCTTCAGAACTCAAGGAACGAGGCTTCGCCAATCATGTAGAGACGAGCGAAACGCTTCTCGAGCGCGCGTATTCGATCGCACGCCGAATAACCCAGCACAGCCCTGTCGCCATCGCCCTGAGTCGGCAGATGATGTACCGAAATGCAGCAGCAGCCCATCCAATTGAAGCGCATCGGGTTGACTCGCTCGCGGTTTTCTACGCGAGTCAGACAAGCGGGAAAGAAGGCGTAGCGGCTTTCCTTGAAAAACGCGCAGCGAATTATACCGATAAAGCGTCGATCGATATGCCTGGGTTCTATCCTTGGTGGTAGTCGCATCCAAGCAAGTCGCAGACGAAAAAACATGACAAGTAAAGCGAGCGAAATAATGAATAATGCTAATCAACCTGCCTTTCAGGCACTCTGCGAGACCACCGGCCGCGTGATGCTCGGCCTGTATTTTCTATTGCCTGGTGGCATTATGAAAATGGTTAACTATCAGGGCACGGCCGACTATATGGCGAGTCATGGGATGACTTACATCCCTTTCTTTTTGATTCTGACGATCATCATCCAGACCGGCGGCGGGCTTGCGATGATTGCCGGCTATCAGACTAAATTCGCTGCGTTTTTGCTCGCCGGACTTACGCTCGTGATCAATGCAGTGATGCATGACTTTTGGACACTGCCCGCGGGTGAACTGCAAACGGCACACGAAACCCAGAACTTTGTGAAAAATCTAGGCATCGTCGCCGGCCTCCTCGTCGTATCAGGCTTAGGCGCAGGGCGCTGGAGCCTTGATTCTCGACGCTAAGCCCCCACTAAAATGCAAGATGCAGTTTTTGTATTGGCTGCGTTTTGCGTTTAAAGTAAGAGCCGTAAAAGTTAATCGAAGTATTACTAGGAGAACCCGCGATGATCATGGTGCAATCTACCTTCTTTCTTGTCGACGAGACCAAAGAGGACGCCCTCGACTTAATGCGCGTAATGGTGGGCAATTCGCGCAAAGAAGACGGCTGCGTAAGCTATGAGTATTTCGCCGGTGTCACCGAAACCAATCAGGTTGTGCTTCTGCAAGAATGGACCGACGCTGAGTGTCTCCAAGGGCATTATCAGAGTTCACACATGGAAGAATTTCTGTCCAAACTCGGCCTCTATCTCGAAAGCGAGGTTATCACTCGTACCTACGCGTCGCCCGACGAGCCCGTCGCTCAGCGCGCCGATGCCCGTGACGAAGCCGAGCGCAAGCGAACTGCTGCTTCGAAGGCACCGCAGACAATTCACTAACAAACCTCCTACACTTCTCACCCTAAGCCGAGCCTCTGCCCTATGTTCTACACTCAATTAGAGGGGCAGCGCGCTCCTGTCAGCGCGACCGATTCTGCACGACTCATCAAGTGGCGCCTCTCGACCTTCTGGGTCATGCTCGTTGGCTACGTTGGGTATTACATCTGCCGCGGCAACCTGTCGGCTGCGTTCCCATTGCTCGAGCAGGAATTCGGATATTCGAACACACAGCTTGGCCTTATCGTCTCGCTATCGGAAATCGCCTACGCCGTAGGCAAATTTATTAACGGGCCTTTGGCGGACCGCATCGGCGGCCGCCGTATTTTCCTCGTTGGCATGGCCGGCGCAGTTTTCTGGAACCTTATTTTCGCTCTGTCGGGCACGCTCACCGCATTTATTGTTGTGTGGTGCTGCTGCCGCTATTTCCTTTCGATGGGCTGGGGCGGCCTCGCCAAGACAATCGGGTCATGGTATTCGAGCGATAAAAACGGCCGCGTCATGGGCGCGATCAGTGTGAGTTTTCAGTTCGGCGGGGCTATAGCTGCGCTCTTCGCGGGCTTTCTCGTCTCGATGGGCGTGAGCTGGCAGGGCGTATTCGTCTACCCCGCTATCGCGCTCAGTGTCATAGGCGTTTGGGCGTTCTTCGCCTCGAAAGGCACACCGAGCGACGTCGTGCCCGGCGCGATCGCCGTAGAGGGCGAGTCGGCAAAGAAGCAGCTGGCCGACTATGGCGACGACGAGTCGCCCGCCGTAATGACCATCTTAAAAACCCTGATCAAGATGCCAATCTACCGCCAGCTTCTGGTGTTTAGTTTTCTCACGACGCTTCTGCGTTCGGTCTTTCTTATCTGGACGCCGAAGTTTCTGTTCGATATCGGTCAGGGCGCCAGCGCTGCGATCCTAAAATCGGCCGTGTTCCCGCTATTGGGCGTCGCCGGCACGCTATTCATCGGCTGGTATACCGACCACTACGCCCGCAATGGCGATCGCGCCCGCATGATGTGGATCATGCTCGCCGTGCTCGTTTTATGTACCTTCTCGATCTCGGTGCTGAGCGCGGCAGAAAACCCTAATTACAATCTGATTATTTTCTTTTTGGGCGGCAGCGGGTTCTTCCTGCTTGGCCCTTATTCGATGAGCAGCGGCGCGCTGACGCTCGACATCGCGGGTGCCAAGGGTGCAGGGTCGTGCACTGGGATAATCGACGGGATGGGTTACATTGGCGGAGCGATTGCCGCATTCGCTGCCGGGGCCATGTCCGACAGTTTGGGCTGGTCGCAGGTGTTTGTGGTGTTAACCGGCTTCGCGGCGATCTCGGCGCTTAGCGCCTACGGCATGAGCCGCGGCTTCCAAAAACTCGCTAAAAACAGCGAAGCTTAGTCGAATTCACCGGCATCTAGTCTGGCGAAATATTTCGTCGCGACCGCTTTCACTTTGGGTGCAAGCAGCAGCGTCGACACCATCGTCGGTATTGCCATCGTGGCGTAGGCACCGTCGAGCAGATTAATCACGATATCGAGCGAGACTACCGAGCCCGCCACGATCAGCAGCATATAAGCCCATAGATAATATTTTTCGCGGTGTGAGCCGAACAAGAAGCCCATGCACTTACTGCCGTAATACCAGTAGGTCAGCACCGTAGTCATGCTAAGCACGAACACCATAATCAACAGCAGATAAGAGCCAAAGCCTGGGAAGACCTGCTCGTAAGCCTCAGCCGCCATCGTGACGCCCTGAGCGCCGCCCTGCCATACGCCTGTCACCAGAAGCGTTAGCGCGGTGCATGTGCAGACGATTAACGTGTCGGCAATAGGGCCTACCATTGCCACTAGGCCTTCACGCGCAGGTTCGTTGGTTTTGGCTGCGCCATGCGCCAGCGACTCAGTACCGATGCCCGCCTCATTCGAGAACGCGCCGCGCTGCACGCCAATTAAAATGACCGTGCCGATCACACCACCAGAGACAGCCTCGCCACTGAACGCATCGGTCACGATGAGCCACAGCATCGCAGGCACTTGGTCGATGTGGCTGACAAGAAGAACCGAGGTCACCGCGAAATAGAAAATCACCATCGCCGGCACCATTTTGCCAGCCACTGCCGACACGCGCTTCACGTTGCCAACTGTAATCGAAAAAGCGATCACAGCAAGTACGATGCCCATCACTAAATCGAAATTGAAATGAGAATCCGCCGTAGTTAGCCCATTGGGAATCGCGACGGTGTCGCGAATAATTTGCACGAGTTGATTAACCTGAAATACCGGTAACGTGCCCACCATGCCGGCAATCGCGAAAAGCCACGCAAGGGGCAGCCATTTACGCCCCAGTCCCTCGCGAATAATGTACATCGGGCCGCCTTGTAACCGGCCGACGTCATCGGTCCCGCGGTACAGTATCGACAGCGTTGCCGTATAAAACTTGGTGCTAATACCGACGATCGCGGTGACCCACATCCAAAAAATTGCGCCGGGACCGCCGACGGTCAGCGCGACGGCCACGCCGGTAATATTGCCCAGCCCCATGGTGCCAGCGAGCGCGGTAGCTAGCGCAAGGAAATGCGAGATATCGCCGCCGATGCTGTCTGAGTCGTCGTGAAATTTGCCTCGAAGCAGGTCGATGCTGTGGCGAAAATAGCGGAAATGCCTAAGCCGCGAATGCAGCATGAAGAAAAAGCCGCCGCCGACTAACAAGATAACAAGCGGCAGTCCCCACATAAAACTAACGTAGGCCGCAATAGCCGCTTCGATCTGAGTCATTGGCACGCGGCCCTCGATGGTCTTCTAATTTTTATCAGCGGCAGTAGGTGAACCTGACGCTTTGTAGTCTCGCGCTCGCCGGCTATTTCGCGTCGGCTTCTTGCCTACGCTCGCCCGCAAGGATTGCGCGCATCGCATAGTTACCTTCGTGGCAGGCATACTCGTAGAGCTCGGAGTCGCCATACATCGGCAGCTCCCCGGTCCACGGCTCGGAGTAGAGTTCGGGATCGTCGATTGTGAAGGAATAGTGCAGCTTTTGATCTTCGACTCGTGTGAAGCGCTCGGTCAGGTGAATGCCTTCCGAGATCAAGCGCTCTTTTTGCACCTGCCAAGGATTGAAATTTTTAGTCTCAACCACGAGCATGTCGCCTTCGTAATAGCCGATGGAATCCCCCAACCATTTGTCGTAGGGCAGATCTTTAAACTCTTGGTCGATGCTTACGATGCGTGCGTTGTGCACCATCTCGGCGAGCAGCATCACATGCGTCGGCGACTGCACAATTTGCATATTATTATTGTAAAGACTGCTCAAAAAAGGCGCGGTAGACGAAAAACTAACGAGACAGCGATCCGATAATGTCCGGCCTTCTGGGCCATCGCTTTCGGCGCGCCCCATCGGCAGGTCTTCCTGCTGCGAGGCTCGCACGGCCTTGCCTTCTTCGCGCCAAGGAATCCGCCCATCGTCGGGCTGAGTGATTATCGACGTTCTGTAAAATCCGTTCATAAACGACAGCGTGTCGCCCGGTGTAATCCAGAATCCGTTGTAGCCACCGACGTTTTCGGGGCCCGGTGCTTCGGCACCGGTTGCTTCTAGGTAGGCGATATAATCGGGCGTGGAGACCATCGTTTCGAGCATTTCTTGCTCGGTGATCTCGAGCTTGCCGTTATAGTTTGCGGGACGCTCGAGAGACGAGCGCGTCTGATAATTCCAAATACCTTGAACATCGGGCACGCCCCAATCCAGTTTAGGTGGCTGCCAGTCTGCCGCGTCTTGCGCCTGCGCGACTAGTGGCAATGCGCCTATTGCTAGCCCTATCGCTAGCCCTGCGGTCTTCTTTTCGATTCGGATCATTGTCTGTCCCTTTTACTAAAATCGGCTGAAATTGATTTAGCGACCAGATTGGCGCCTCTCGTTATTATTCTTATTTGGCTCATTCGCCCTCATCAAGCGCGCCTTGAGGCTACCCTAGCGCCAGCGTCTGGCGCAAGTTTCAACCAGCAGGTTGAACCTTACGATAGGCGCTTCGACAATAGTTTTCGCCGGTTGCTAGGGGATATTCGCCGCAAAGCGGAATTCCGCTACCGGCTCAACCTGCGCGAGATGACGCACGAAATAGTCCCAGCGCTTCTTCATAAAGTAGCGCGAATTACCAAAGCCATGGCCCGCCTCTGGCAGCAGCAAGAGGTCGAAATCTTTCTCCGCGTCGATGAGCGCCTGCACTACTAGCAGCGTATTCGACGGATGCACATTATCGTCCATCAGGCCGTGCGCCAGAAGCAGCTTGCCTTGAAGTCTGTCGGCGAGAAGCTGATTCGCTTGGCCATCGTAATTCGTCGTCTGGCTGGCTACTGCGCCCGCCTCTTCAACCAGCGTTGTCTCTAGCAATCCTTGCCATTTCTCACCCCAATCGTCTTCGTAGTTGCGGTTATCGTGATTTCCCGCACCCGACACCGCGACCTTGTAAAAATCGGGATAGCGGAGAATGCCCGCAGTCGAGGCAAACCCACCGCCCGAATGGCCCCAGATTCCAACGCGGTCAAGGTCCATCCAGCGGCGCGACTCGGCGAGTTCGCGAATCGCGGCAATCTGATCCGGCAGTCCGTTATCGCCCATGTCGGCATAGTACGCATCGTGGAATGACTTGGAACGGCCGGGCGTACCCATTGCGTCTAGCTCAACAACGATAAAGCCTAATTCGGCCACGGCCTGCTTATCGCGGCGCGCGGCACTAAAGGCGCGGCTGCCAACGCTGCCTGTCTGAGGGCCTGGATAGAGGTAATTCAGCACCGGATACTGCAGCGATTCATCGAAAGTAGATGGCCGATAAAGCAGTCCGTGAATATCGCTGAGTCGGTCGCGCGCTTTTGTCACAAACGGCTCAGGGGCAACCCAACCCACGTCTCTCAAAAGATCGGTTGAGGTGTCGGCGAGCGTGAGCAATACCTCGCCAGTCGCGCTGCGCAGCACAGTGACCGGCGGCGTTGTCGGCGTCGAATAGCTATCGAGGAAGAAACGGCCGCTCGGCGCAGGGCTAATCTCATGGTGAGCGGGTTCGGGCGAAAGGAGCTGCGGCTCGCCGCCATCGATACCGACTCGGTACAGATAGTGAAAATAGGGATCGCCGGCTTCTCGATTGGAGCCGAGGAACGTGATTGTGCGTGCCGCTGCATCTACCTCGAGAATCTGCAACACGGCCCAGTCACCTGCCGTTATGGGCGCCTTGATCTCGCCGCTGGCGAGGTCGCCCAAATAGAGATGCCCCCAATTGCTCCGTTCCGAAAACCAAATAAACTCATTGCTTGCATGAAGCACTTGCCAATTCTCGGCATCGAACCCCGACTCGTAATAGGTCTCGGTCACCTCTTTGTAAACATCACGCACCGCGCCTGTCTCTATATTGGCTAGTCTGAGCTGCGCAATTTTGTGATCACGAGACGACGACACGAACGCGAGCGCGGCGCTGTCTGCGCTCCACTCGACGTCTAAAAATTCGCCGTTGCGGCCTGCAATATGGTCAGTCGTTGTCGAGCGCTGCGGCTCTGCGGGTATTGCGAGCGGCACGAGGCGCGGCTCGTCGAGATGTATCACGACGCGCTCGAGCATAAACACATGCTCGTCACCTGGCAGCGGGTATTTCCATGTGTCTACCCTGCCCCGACCTACCGCAGTCTCGACGAGTGTTAACGTCTTTACCTTGCGAGAATCTTGTCTAAAGGTCGCGATTTTGGAAGAGTCAGGCGACCACAGCAGCACCGGGCCCGGGTCTTGGATCCAGCCCGCACTGTTAGTGGCGTAACCGTAGTCTGCTTCTCCATCAAAGGTAAGCTGCACTTCATCGCCATCACCAAAGTTGCGTACCCACAGGTTATGCTCGCGAATAAACGCTGCGCGCTCGCCGTTAGGCGACAGGTATTGGTGCGGCGGTGGTTTTGGTAACGGCGCGAGAGCTGCGTCGAGCGTCGGCAGGTTTTCGAGATCAAGTGCAAAGGTATCGCCTGCGAACTCGAATCGAAGCGTCTCGTTTTCTAAGACAAGATTGCGCAGGTTTAAATCGGCCGCGTCTATTTCATCTATTGCGTTTGTCTCTTCCGAGCCCTCAGCATTAGCGGCGCCGTCTTTAACGACTTGTTCGAGAAGCGCGGCGACGCGCGCAGAATCGAATAGCTCGCGAAAAGACGCTGTGGCAGGGTCAATGACGACATACTCACTGCCGCCCTCGGTTCTACGGCGAATAATAAGCCTGTCGTCTTCTTGCCAATAATGCGCGCGAATCTCGCCGATTAAGAGCGGTGCTAGATTGGGTGCAAGCATTTGTTCGGCGCGGCGATAGTCGTCGAGAGTGGGTGGAAGCGGGCGCGTGTCGGTCACAATATTCCCTTGGCTTGGCTGCGATTGGGCAGAGGTTGAGGACGCGCTATTGTCACAGCCGCTCACAAGCAGCGAAGTAAAAACCGTCGCCACAGTAAAAACCCTGCGTGCAGTGAACGGTCTTTTTTTCGGCAAGATAGGCGTCTTTGTAGAGCGCATATTGCTTCCTAATCAGGGTATAGAAAGGGGCAAGCTAGGTTAGCGAATCCAGAATGAGATTAACCGATTCAACCAGACGTTCGTCACGTGGTCTTAAATCGGGAACAAAGGCGATGCCTAACAAATGTTGCAAGCCTTCGATATAACGGACGGCTATTTCATTCGCCTGCGTCTGAGTGAATTGCTGATCGCGTTCGGTCACCATGCCCCGCGCGAATTCTTTCGAGAACGACACGGGCTCGCCATCGCGTGTAAGCAATTCGCCTGCGTCGTCGAGCCGCCAGAAGCGCGAAGAGTCCATCGTGTAAAGCTCATCTGCCGCAACAATCTCACCCTCTCGATTAATGCCGTGTTCGGTTTTCGTGTCGACAAGCACCATGCCGCGCTCGCGCAGATGCTCTGTCACGATGCCGAAAGCCATAATCGAAGCATTACGAATCTGTGCGTATTGTCCCGAGGTGCAAACGCCCATCGCAACCAGCTGTTCGGCATCCATAGTTTCATCCACCGCCGCCTTGCTGCTTGGCGTGTCGAGAAGGTACGGCAGACAGCCATTTGGCTGCAGGCTGTTTACCGTAAGCTCGTGGCCGGCAAACCTCAGCACGCGCGCCCCACTCTCTTTCGCCGCAAGCCAGTGTTGATAGAGCGACGTCGACGTCGAGCTCTTTGCCATATAGCGGCGCAGGACATTTTCGAGCATAACCAGCTCGAGATTCTCCGCGGGGATCACAGTAGAGGTAGCAGCAAGTCCAGGGACTTCACACTGCGAGGAGCCTATCGCGCCGCTAACAAGCCTACGCATATGGTCGTGATTGAGCGCCAGCACTTGGTCTTTGAACGGAATAGCGCCTCGGTTTACGTCATGAGTCGATATGCGATTATTACGAAACATCAGCCTAAGCTCGCGCCCATCCGCTGTAACCAGCGACTCGCCAAACACCGAGTCCGACACTTTGCCCTTGAGCACCGTCGCGTCGGCAAGGCGCGGTAGCTCTCCGTCGGCAATGAGTTCGCCGATAGAGCGCCCTTGACTGACGGACGCGCCATGCTCGGCGACGAGTTCTTGAATTTCGGAAATACTAAGGGGTGCTGTCGCGGTCATTTCGGCCAGGTCTCAAGTCTAATAGCGAGCCTGTTAACTCGCGAAAAAGTAGGACGGTAAGTGTAGATCAGTGGGCGTCTTTCGGCAAAGAACCAAGGAGGCTGGGTTTGGAACCGGATTAGGGACCAGACCGGGAACAGATCGAGAGAATTGAGAGTGCAGAGAGTACAGAGGAAAGAAGAGCGTGAAGCAAGAAGGAAAAAAGTGGTGCCGCCACCAAGAGTCGAACTCGGGACCTGCTGATTACAAGTCAGCTGCTCTACCACGGCTGAGCTATAGCGGCACAATGTTTGATGAGGCTCGATGTGAGCTCCGTCGAACAAGGCGCGCAGTTTAACCACAAACCTCGAGCGGTTCAATAGCCTAGTTAAGGATTTTTTCTAAGGACATTTGAAGGGTTGAAGATTCTGCGGTCTCCCGTCTATGCTAAAGTAGGTTGCGGGTCTGGACGGCTTGGCAGCAAACGATTTCTGAAGAGTCGCTGCCGCATGAGGACTTTGGCATTCTGGGCAATCTGAAGAAAATCGCCCGCCACGATTCAAAGGCATGTGTATGACATTCAATAGAGACCGTGTGGCACTCGATGCGCTTGATGCTCGACTCACCCAAATCGCTAGCAGACTTCTGCCTGGCGCTACCGGCGCCGCCGAGGGTAACTCGGTCACGCTGCAAGCACTGTTTGCCGACGACAGCGAGCGCACTGAGCGGCTTAGCCTGAGCGTGGGCGAGCTTCACCTCGACTATTCTAAAAGCCTGATTGATTCAGAGGGGCTTGTTGCACTGACCAAGTTTGCCGAGGCGAGTGGCATGCAAGGCGCTCTTAATGCCCTTTTTCGTGGCGCAAAAATAAACCAATCAGAAGGACGCGCCGCGCTCCATACCTCGCTACGTAGTCCCGAGTCAGCTAATGCACCGCATTCGGCGCTCGTTAGCGAGACGCTTGCCTCCTTGCGCGAGTTCGTTGACCGAGTTCATTCGGGCGAGTGGACAGGTTATAGCGGGCAACCAATCGACACAGTCGTCAACCTTGGCATAGGCGGCTCCGACCTCGGGCCGGCCATGGTCGTTGATGCCCTCGCCGACTTCGCGCTAAACAGGCCGCGCGTTCGGTTTGTCTCCAATGTCGACCCCGCGCATCTTGCGCGCACGCTTAAAGGACTCGATCCCGCGACCACTCTGTTCATTATCGCCTCAAAAACGTTCGGCACGCTCGAGACTCTCGCCAATGCCCGAGCCGCGCGCGATTGGCTGGTGGCGGCGAGCGACGAGGCAGCCGTTGCTCGGCACTTCGTGGCTGTGTCTGCCAACATCCAAGCAGCGAGTGGCTTTGGCATCGAGGCGTCTAACATTTTTCCCCTATGGGATTGGGTCGGTGGGCGTTTCTCGCTGTGGTCGGCAATTGGCCTGCCCATCGCCCTCGGCATTGGCTTCGAGGCGTTCGAAGAGTTACTGGGCGGTGCCTATGCGATGGACAGGCATTTCGAGACCGCGCCGCTGGGCGAAAACCTGCCCGTGGTGTCCGCACTGCTCGCCTTTTGGTATCGGCAATACGGCGCAAGCCCAAGCACCGCCGTGGTGCCCTATAGCCAAGACCTAAGTCTTTTTCCGGCCTATCTCCAACAGCTCTACATGGAAAGCTTGGGCAAATCGATGAGTCGCGAGGGCGCGGCACTCCCATTTAAAACCTCAGAAATAATTTGGGGCAGTGCCGGCACCAATGGCCAGCATTCGTATTTTCAGCAGCTCCACCAAGGCACCGAGTTTACGCCGGTCGAATTTATCGCCTGTGCTACTGCGAGCGTCGATGGCGGAGACGAGCGACACCGTCAACTGCTCGCCAATTGTCTCAGCCAGAGCATGGCACTCATGAACGGCGATGAAACGAGCGCCGACGTTGGGGCGGATAATTGGGAGCCGCAAAAAATTATCGCAGGCAACCGGCCCAGCACCACGCTGCTGCTCAAACAGCTCAACCCGCACAACTTGGGCGCGCTAATCGCTCTTTACGAACATAAGGTGTTTGCGTTGAGTGTGCTTTGGAATATTAATGCATTCGATCAGTGGGGCGTGGAATTAGGCAAGCGGCTGTCTAAAGAGGTTTACGCAGCGCTGAGTGAATCGGCTGGTTCTTTATCTAATCAAGAAAACATCGAAGCCGCAGTATCTGTAGGCAGCGCGTCGACGCTCGATGCGTCAACGCGTGCGCTTGTGCAAAAAATTAGCAGTTGGAATACGCCGCGTTAGCCCGCTGCTCTGCAAATTGGTCTGGCAATTTATCAGCTGATTAGTCGTCTAAATAGGCGCAGCAGTAATCGGTCACAGCCTTTACGTTAACCTTAAACGAAGCATTGGCAGGCACCTCGAAGGACTCTCCTCCCGAAATTTTTTGCCACTCGCTAGCGCCAGGCAGCAACACCTCAAGTTCGCCCGCCATTATCTCCATAATCTCACGCTTCGCGGTACCAAATTCATATTCGCCCGGCTGCATAAGGCCAAGTGACTTGGTAGAGCCGTCGGCGAATTTGATCGTGCGGCTCGTCACCTTGCCGTCGAAATAGACATTAGCGGCTTTGACGATGGTGACGTTTTCGAATGTAGACATGCTTTTATCCTTGCCGCAACCAGATGCTAGTCGCTGGCGCTTAGCTTGTAAGTTAAATGTTAGTGAGGAAGTAAAGCGCGAGATTCTAGCGGCAACTTACCACCTACACCAGCCGATAATGCCACAGGGGTTGGCAATCGCTAGGGCTGCTCCATCAGTGCGAGCAGCTCAGCTGTTTTCTCCCGCATCAATGCCTCGTTGCCGCGCGATTCGACATTAAGCCGCACTACAGGCTCGGTGTTCGACAGCCTTAAATTAAAGCGCCACGACTCAAAACTCATACTTAGGCCGTCGACATTCTCGACCACCAACGCGTCGGCTTCGTAGCGCGCCCGAGCAGCGGCAAGCAAGGCTTGGGGGTCTGCGATAGTGCGATTGATTTCGCCGCTGGCGGGAAACGCCTGCATGCGCTCGTCTACCAACTGCGACAACCGCTTACCTGTTGCGGCCATCAGCGCGGTGACTAAAAGCCATGGCACCATGCCACTGTCGCTGTAATAGAAGTCACGAAAATAATGATGTGCGCTCATCTCACCACCATAAACTGCTAGGTGTTCGCGCAGCGATTCTTTCATGTATGCATGCCCTGTCACGCTCTGAATGGCCGTACCGCCTGCCGCTGCGACAATCTCTTGGGTATTCCACGTAAGCCTTGGGTCGTGCACGATTTTCGCGCCGGGTTCGGCCTCTAGAAAGACCTGTGCCAGCAGACCAACTAAATAGTAGCCTTCGATAAAGTGACCGTTCTCGTCAAAGAAAAAGCAGCGGTCGAAGTCGCCATCCCAAGCAATACCAAGGTCGGCTTTGTGCTCGAGAATCGCAGCGGTCGTTGGCGCACGATTCTCCTCGAGCATCGGGTTGGGCACACCGTTGGGGAAATTTCCATCCGGTTCATGATGAACTCGAATCAATTCGAAAGGCAGCAGCGATTCGAGCAAATCCACCGTTGCGCCTGCGCCTCCGTTGCCTGCATTGCACACAATTTTTAATGGCTGTAGTTTTTCGACGTCGACAAAACTCAGCAGTTTTGCAAGATAGGCGCCGCGCAGATCGGCAAAATCGATGGAGCCTCGAGTCGCCGGTGCGGTAAATTCGTTTAACTCGGCAAGGCGTTTTATCGCGAGTAGGCCAGTGTCCGCGCTGACGGGAAGCGAGCCTTCGCGCACGAATTTCATCCCATTGTAGTCGGCGGGGTTATGACTTGCGGTCACCATAATGCCGCCGTCGCAGCCTAAGTGACTCGTCGCAAAATAAATTTCTTCGGTGCCGCATTGACCGATATTGGTGACATCGGCACCGCCCTCGGTCAGCCCGCGACTCAGCGCCGCACATAGCTCTTGGCTTGTAAGTCGAATATCGAAACCAACAACGACACGAGAAGGCTGCAGGTGCGCGGCGAACGCGCGGCCAATACGGTAGGCAACGTCAGCATTTAACTGTTCGGGCACGCGTCCACGTATGTCATACGCCTTGAAGCAATCCAGTTGTTGAGTCATTTATTCGTCGCTCTTGTTTGTGGTTGCGCGCTGATTGTTCGCAGCCTGATGAGTTCTCGGCGCTCGTTTGATAAGCAGGCCAACCCTATTGATTTTTTGAGCGCTGATACAGCGCATTCGTCGCCTCGATATAACCATCGACACTGCCGCAGTCGAAGCGTTTGCCGTCGAAGCGGCAGGCCAGCACTTCGCCTCGCGCTGCGAGAGTTTGCAGCGCATCGGTCAGCTGAACTTCGCCATTTCGGCCAGGCGCTGTGTTGCGCAGCACCTCAAATATTTCTGGTGTTAAAAGGTAGCGACCGATGATGGCTAGATTGCTCGGCGCTGCCGCCGGCTCGGGCTTCTCTACCATGTCGGTCACTCGGTACAATCCTGGTTTTTCCTCTATGCCTGCGATCACACCGTAACGAGACACCTGATCAAGCGGCACTTCCTCAATAGCAACGATGCAGCAGCGATGTTGTGCGTAGAGAGCAGTCATCTGGGCGAGCACCGAGTCGCCTTCTGTCAGACAGTAGTCATCGGCTAACAGCACGGCAAAAGGCTCATTGCCGATCAATGTTTCACCGACAAGAATCGCATGACCCAAACCGAGCATCTCGTTTTGGCGGGTGTAGGAGAAGGTGCAGCGGTTGATCAGTTCACGCGTCCCATCGAGCAAACTTTCTTTGTCGGAACCTGCTATCTGATGCTCTAACTCAAAACTGATGTCGAAATGATCTTCAATCGCGCGCTTACCTCGCCCCGTCACAATCGCCATGCCTGTGATGCCAGCGGCTAGCGCCTCCTCTACTCCGTACTGAATAAGAGGCTTTGTCACTAGTGGCAGCATCTCTTTTGGCATCGCCTTGGTCGCTGGCAAAAATCGTGTGCCGTAACCCGCCGCAGGAAACAAACATTTATTAATGAGCCCCACTGTTAACTCCTCGTTCCAATGAAAGCCTTTGCGGCTCATAGTAGTTTTGCGCTTCGGCTGCCTTACTGTCGCTAGCGTGGCAACCGCCCATAATTATCTTCGAAACGCTCAATGTCATCTTCGCCTAAGTAGTCGCCGACCTGCACCTCGATTAGCTCGATAGGGGTGTCTCCCAGATTACTGAGCCGATGTTTACTGCCCTTTGGAATGAACGTCGACTCGTTTGGCTGCAGGTCGATCACATTATTGTCGCATTCAACCCGACCAACGCCACTGAGCATGACCCAGTGTTCTGCACGCTGCTGATGCGACTGCAGTGAAAGCGATGAACGTGGATTAACGAGGATTCGCTTCACCTGAAACCCGATCCCGCTTGCAAGGGATTCGAAACTGCCCCAAGGGCGCCTCTCGCGGCGATGCGTAAGGCGCTCACTGCGCCCTAGAGCCTCCAGTTGATCGACAATTTTCTTGACGCCTTGGGCATCTTCTCGGTTTGCCACCAGAACCGCATCGGGAGTCTCGATGATTATCGTATCCCGCATGCCAACCGCAGCCACGAGTCTGGATTCGCTCTGAATATAGCTTCCATAAACCTCTTCGATTAATACATCCCCGCTCATCACATTCTCATCGCTGTCCTTGGCTTGAACCGACCACAGCGCGTCCCACGCACCTAAGTCGTTCCAACCGGCGCTTAAGGGTACAGCTACAACACCACCCGCTTTTTCCATCACCGCATAGTCGATTGAATCGGAGCGACAGCGGTGAAACTCTGCGTCGGGAATACGGGAGAAATCCGAGTCTCGCTCGAGCGCTGAGTGAGTAGCCATGCAGGCCGCGTGAATGTCTGCGGCATGAATTTTAAGATGATTTAAAAATACAGACGCACGGAATAAGAACATGCCACTGTTCCAAAGGTAACCGCCTTCGTCGATATAGCGCTGCGCCGTAGCAAGATCTGGCTTCTCGATAAACCGCGCAACATCGACACCCCCACCCGCTATTTCCTCGCCTTGCTTGAGATAGCCATAGCCGGTTTCCGGACAGCGAGGCGGAATACCAAAGGTCACAAGGTGAGAAGCCGAGGCAAGGCTCCGCGCAGTCTCGATCGCGGCAAGGAGAGGCTTTGTGTCTTCAATAAGATGATCTGCAGGAAGGACGAGCAACAGAGGGTCTTCGCCCAATACCATTGCCTCCATCGCCGCCAGCGCGATAGCTGGCGCCGTGTTGCGCCCGTAAGGTTCGAGCAGCAAGCGTGCCTCAACTTCGATCTGACGCAGCTGCTCGGCGACGACGAACCGATGATCTTCGCTGCACACAACTATCGGCTTACCTACCTCTTCGAGGCCTTTCAGGCGCTCGAGCGTGTTTTGAAAGAGCGAGCCATGCATGCCCGGTATCTCAATATACTGCTTTGGCAGCAGCGCTCTCGAGACAGGCCACAGACGCGAGCCCACACCGCCGGAAATCACTACAGGGATTAGGCGCGCAGACACCGCGGCGGAGGAACCAAACGAAGTTTTATTTTCAAGCACGGATTTTTCTACCCTGTTGCGGCTTGCGAAGCGCCGCTTTTTTTCTAAGCGTGTACTCTAGCAGATAAATCGATTCACCGATAAACAGCGGCACGGCGATAAATAGCCGCAAAATATGCGAGCTTAAACCAGTGAGGGGCCAAAACCACCGCGTTCTCAAGACTCTCGAATTTCAGTCGATTATTTAGACCTGTCGCGATAACATCATCCGTGAAAATTAAGCCCCTAAGGGCGCCAGAAGGAAAGCACCGAAATCATGTCCAATGCCTCATTCGTGTTCGAACCTAAGAACGCCTACTCACTCGAAGAGCTTGTCGAATGTGGCTACGGCCGCCTCTTTGGCCCTGGCAAAGGCGTTTTGCCTGTCGATAACATGCTCATGCTGGATCGCATCACTGTGATCAACGAAGACGGAGGTGAATTCGGCCGCGGTAAAATTATTGCCGAATTGGACATCCGCCCCGACCTTTGGTTCTTTGACTGCCACTTTCCTGGCGACCCCGTCATGCCAGGCTGCCTCGGCCTCGACGCCCTTTGGCAGCTTGTCGGATTCTGGCTCTGCTGGAGCGGCCGCGAAGGCAAAGGCAGGGCGCTTGGCGTGGGCGAGGTTAAATTCAGCGGTGAAGTTTTGCCCACCTCGAAGCTCGTGACTTACGAGCTTGATATCACACGCACGATCGATCGCAGGCTGACCATGGGCATTGCCAATGGCACAGTCGCCGTCGATGGGCGCGAAATCTACTCGACAAAAAGCCTAAAGGTTGGCTTATTCCAGCCCGGCGCTACGTTCTAAATAGATATACTACCCCGTCTAACTGCCTCGTTTAAACGGGGCAGCTAGCGAAACAGAAATAATAAATTATCGAAACGAGTGGGTTCCGCCAACGGCTGAATTTCCACCTTTAAAGAGATTGGTGAATATATGCGTCGCGTTGTGGTAACTGGTATCGGTATCGTTTCTTGCCTAGGCAATAACAAAGAGGCGGTTCTCGACTCACTTCAGCAAGGCCGCAGCGGCATTAAGCACAATCAGAGCTATGTCGATATCGGTATGCGCAGCCATATCAGCGGCAGCGTAGATATCAACGCCGAAGAGCTTATCGATCGAAAACTCTATCGTTTCATGGGCGATGCCGCTGCCTATGCCTATCTGTCGATGAAAGAAGCAGTCGAAGACTCGGGTCTGAGCGAAGAGCAAGTCTCCCACTTTCGCACCGGACTCGTAGTCGGCTCCGGTGGCGGCTCATCGGAACAGCAACTAGAGTCAACCGACATCATGCGTGAGAAAGGTTTGCGCCGCGTCGGCCCTTACCGCATCACGCGTATAATGAGCAGCACGGTGTCGGCCTGTCTTGCTACGCCGTTTAAGATTAAAGGGGTGAATTACACGATCTCGTCGGCGTGCGCGACAAGCGCCCACTGCATCGGCCATGCAGCCGAGCTAATTCAGCTAGGCAAGCAAGACGTCGTGTTTGCTGGCGGTGGCGAAGCCGAACACTGGACCATGTCGCATATGTTTGATGCGATGGGCGCGCTTTCAACCAACTACAATGAAACCCCCGAAAAAGCGTCACGCGCCTTCGACGCGGCCCGCGACGGCTTCGTCATTGCCGGCGGCGGTGCTGTCTTGGTGATTGAAGAGCTCGAGCATGCAAAGGCCCGCGGCGCCAAAATCTACGCAGAGCTCACAGGCTATGGCGCGACCTCGGACGGCTATGACATGGTCTCGCCTTCGGGTGAGGGTGGCGCGCGCGCCATGCAAATGGCCATGCACGGCCTCGAAGGGTCAGTCGATTACATCAATACTCACGGTACGAGCACACCAGCCGGCGACGTATCGGAGTTGCGCGCGATTAAAAATGTCTTCGGTGACGCGGTGCCAATACTCAATTCAACCAAATCGCTCAGTGGCCATTCCCTCGGCGCCGCTGGGGCACAGGAGGCTATCTACAGCCTACTGATGATGGAAAACGACTTTATCGCAGCTTCGGCAAACGTCGACACGCTCGACCCCGAGGCGGAAGGGCTGCCAATCGCCGTTGAGCGTATTAATGACATCAAGCTCAATCGTGTCATGTCCAACAGTTTTGGCTTTGGCGGCACCAATGCTTGCCTGGTGTTCGACAAGTTCACCAGTTAAGTCATGAGGGGAGACAGTCATGCGCTCCACGTTGAACACCCAAATATGCCGCGGCCGCTGCACACAAAGCGCCTCGAATCATAATTTAAAGCAGGCGCTCTGTACTCTATTGGCGGCCGCGCTAGCGTTGAGTGCGACTCTCGCCAGCGCGCAGTTTGGCGACCGCAAAACATCCGCCCTTGACCTAAGCAACACACCGCAGGTCCTACCCTCTGAACTCGCGTTCCCTTTTCATGTCGGCCCTGTAGAAAAAGGCCAACTCGCTATTACGTGGACGCCGGCGCCTGAACACTATCTCTACCGACACCGGTTTGCCTTCTCCGCGAACGGGATCGACTTGGCTTTTACCTTGCCCAACGGTCTTGCGATGGAAGACGAGTTTTTTGGGGCAATTGAAGCCTATTTCGGCGCAGTTACCACCCAAATCGATCTTTCTCCTGCACAAGACCTGCCGGCTACCGCTTTGTTGAGCATTCGCTATCAAGGCTGCGCCGCTTGGGGCTTCTGCTATCCACCCCAAACAGTCGACATTCCGCTCCAAGACCTGATCGATTGAGTCAATTCGAGTTCCTTATCACTAATATTAGTGATATTCGGAATAAATTCTGCGAAAATGCATTGAAAATTGGCAATCTATCGGGAATTTCGCGCAAATTGCGATGAATGTGGCAAAACTATGGCATCGATACTCGTCTTAAACGGACCCAATCTCAACCTTCTAGGCAGCAGAGAGCCCGATATATACGGCTCCGATACCCTCGACGACATCAATATCCGTCTTGGCACCGCCTGCATCGAGGCCGGCCATACCTTCGACAGCTTTCAAAGCAATAGTGAAGGTGCGCTAATCGACCGGATTCACTTAGCAAGATCGGCGAAAATCGACTATATGCTCGTTAACTTCGGCGGGTATACACACACAAGTGTCGCTCTACGCGACGCTATGCTTGCCTCAGAAATTCCTTTTATCGAGGTGCACCTATCGAACCTGTACCGCCGCGAAGAGTTCCGGCAGCACTCCTTTTTCTCCGATATCGCCGATGGCTGCGTGATCGGGCTGGGTGCTCAAGGCTATGAGCTTGCGCTCGATGCCGCCTTAGCTCGCCTGAAATAGCGAGGAGCAGCCACGGGCTGGCGATCCGCCCAAAACACTTTAGACCACAATCTTTTCTAACACCCGCGCAGTGCCCCGAGCGAGGCACTCTCAAGCAAAGAGGCGACAAACACCATGGATATCAGAAAGGTTAAAAAACTGATCGAACTACTCGAAGCATCCGACATCGCAGAGATCGAGATCAAAGAAGGCGAAGAATCGGTTCGCATTAGCCGCGGATCAAGCTCTGTTCAGCAACAAGCGTTGACGTATCAGATGCCACAGCAGGTCGCACCGGCGCCGGCGCCCGTTGCAGCCCCTGCCGCTGTGGCACCTTCTGCTACTCCAGCCGCTTCTGCCACCGCTGTGAAGTCGCCGATGGTTGGTACATTCTATGGCGCCCCATCACCTACCTCGCCTGCCTTCGTCGAAGTGGGCAAGCATGTCAAAGCGGGCGATGTTATCTGCATCGTTGAAGCGATGAAGATGATGAATCAGATCGAGGCGGATCATTCAGGCGTCGTTGAAGCTATCCTTGTGAAAGACGGCGAGCCAGTTGAGTTCGACCAACCCCTCATCATTATCGCTTAGCACCGCAGCCCAGCTCAGGCTGGGAAAGGGCTAATCATTTAGGGATTTGTGCAATGCTTAAAAAAGTACTAATTGCGAACCGCGGAGAGATTGCGCTTCGCGTCCTGCGCGCCTGCAAACAACTCGGCATCAAAACTGTCGCCGTGCACTCAACCGCCGACAAAGATCTCATGCACGTGCACCTAGCAGATGAATCTGTTTGTATAGGGCCGCCAAGCCCCACAGAAAGCTACCTCAATATTCCGGCGATTATTTCGGCGATGGAAGTGACAGAGGCCGACGCGGTCCACCCAGGTTACGGCTTCCTCTCCGAAAATGCCGATTTCGCCGAACAGGTTGAGAACAGCGGCTTTACTTTTATCGGGCCTACCGCAGAAACCATTCGCATGATGGGCGATAAGGTCTCTGCTATTAAAGTGATGATTGAGGCGGGCGTACCCACAGTGCCCGGCTCTAACGGGCCTCTAGACAATGACGATGCGCGCACGCTTCGCATCGCTCGCGAAATCGGCTTCCCCGTTATTATAAAGGCGGCGGCTGGCGGCGGTGGACGTGGCATGCGCGTTGTCCACGAAGAAGCAGACCTACTTAGCAGCATTCATGTCACGCAAACCGAGGCACAGTCATTCTTCGGGAGCGGTGTCTGCTATCTCGAGAAATATCTCGAAAACCCTCGTCACGTTGAAATCCAAGTGCTGGGCGACGGTCGAGGAAACGCCATTCACCTCGGCGACCGCGACTGTTCTTTGCAACGCCGACACCAAAAGGTAATCGAAGAGGCGCCAGCTCCAGGAATACCCGAAGCGATAAGAGAAGAAGTGGCGGCAACCTGCATTCGTGCCTGCGAACAAATGAAATACCGCGGCGCCGGTACGCTCGAATTTCTCTACCAAGACGAACGCTTTTACTTTATCGAGATGAACACGCGTGTGCAGGTAGAGCACCCCGTGACAGAGCAGGTTAGCGGAGTGGACATCGTGCGTGAACAGCTCTTAATTGCGGGCGGCAGTCCGCTTAGCTATAAGCAATCGGACATTGTGATTAAAGGGCATTCGTTCGAATGTCGCATCAACGCAGAAGACCCCTCAACCTTCCTGCCTAGCCCGGGCAAGGTGACTATGTTTCATGCTCCGGGCGGCAATGGTGTTCGAGTCGATTCGCATCTCTACAGCGGTTACACGGTGCCTCCTTTCTACGACTCGCTCATTGCCAAGCTAATCTGTTCGGGCGACAGCCGAGAAGAGGCGCTAAAGCGCATGGAGATCGCGCTTGACGAGATGCTTATCGATGGCATTAGCAGCAATATTGCATTGCATAAAGATCTCGCTCGCGACGCTGCGTTTAAAAGAGGCGGTGTGAATATCCACTACCTCGAGAAAAAGCTTAAGCTCTAAACGACAACGAGTCCCGCATGAACTGGCAACAACTGAAGATCCAAATAATCCCCGAGCACGTCGATTTTATCGAGCCACAGTTGCTTGCCGCAGGCGCCGTATCGATCACCTATCTCGACGCAGAAGACCAGCCGGTCTTTCAAGAAGAGCTCGACAGCACCCCGCTCTGGGA
>Ga0115557_1000711_pt1 | contig 23472 bp, 17 predicted proteins | sample COGITO_mtgs_1104_FD_87280 | JGI IMG/M metagenome (GOLD analysis project Ga0115557, IMG submission 87280) | Pelagic marine microbial communities from North Sea - COGITO_mtgs_110421 | ecosystem: Environmental > Aquatic > Marine > Epipelagic | place: Germany:Helgoland, sampling site Kabeltonne...
AACTTCATTTACCTTTTCCTCCAAGTTTGCATCCGCATAGCCCATAAAGGCGACTTGAACCCTACTTGGATTGTCATCTAATAGTTCACGGAGACGATGGGGTAAAAACGCTTCCCCCTCTAGGACGTAATCAATCTCTCCCCAAATCATGTTATCGCACATTGCTTTGAAGAAAGGCCACATTTTTTCGGCAATCTCGTTCGGCCAGAGCCTATCATGAATACCATATTCTGGTATTCCGTTGGTAAATCCCATCATGATGGCATCAACAGACATATAAGGAATACCGGTCTTTTTTAAAAATCTTCTGGCCACAGTAGTCTTTCCGGACCTTGAGGTACCACTCAAAATATAAAGCAAATCATTTTCCTTCTATTTATCAATAAGGTATCAAAAAAAGCATAGACTGTTCAAGAAAACTAAGACATGTCGATTCACTTACAAAAATAAACTGAATGTGCTAACAAATGCCCAAAACAGGGTCAGTCGACTCATAATCGATTGGTCGTAGGTTCAAGTCCTACTGGGCCCACCATCTTTTCTTTATAAATCAAAGAAGCGTCAGTGATGGTGTTAATGACTAGCACATCAGTAATACAAACCCTTTTCGACAACAGCTGCATTAATCATCACGCTATTTTTTACATACGCGCGTTAATTCCTGAGTTGAAAAATGCTGACAAATCAGCAGCTTTTTTGAAATGAGCCTTTAAAGTATCTGAGCAGATACAGTAACAATCACAAGCACTCAGCAGACTCCCCCGCCCCCTGTGGAATAGCCCCCGTGGGCATAATATTTAGCAGGAAATTTAGCAGGAAATAGCTGAATAAGAACCAAAAAGCCCCTGCAGTCTAATGATTACAGGGGCTTCAGAGTATGCTTGGTACCAGTGGCCGGACTCGAACCGGCACGCTTTTAAGGGCGCGGGATTTTGAATCCCGTGTGTCTACCAATTCCACCACACTGGCATTCCGATATTTTAAAGAGATCGCTCTCTGCGGTATTTCTACCCACTGCGATAATCGGCAGAAGGGCGGCGATTATAGCAGTGATCAATAAGCGGTCAACCGCGGATGCACGGCTTTTGCGATTAAATGTTGTGCGCTGAAAGGGTTTGGCCTTTGGTGCTAATTTCGATACCCTTGCCGGCTTGAGTGAATCAACCAACAAGAACTGGCTTTTGCCCTTATATTTATGCGCCGTGACCTCTTTCAATTTGATCTTCCCGATGAGCTGATAGCCCGCCAGCCTGCTGAGCAGCGCCAGGGCAGTCGTTTGTTATATCTCGATTCTGCTGCTGAGGATCTGCGCCATCAGCAGTTTAATGATCTGCTGTCGCATATTGAGCCCGGTGACCTGATGGTGTTTAACAATACCAAGGTGATCGCAGCGCGACTGTATGGGCAGAAGGAGAGCGGCGGTAAGGTTGAGGTGTTGGTGGAGCGAGTGCTGAGTGGTGACTCGGTGCTGGCGCATATTCGTGCCAGCAAGTCGCCGAAGCCGGGAAACCAATTGCGGTTTGATGCGGGTTACAGCGCCGAGATGCTCGGCCGCGCGGATGATCTATTCGAATTGAAATTTAGTGCGCCGGTGTTGGATGTGCTAGAGCAGATTGGTCATATGCCTCTGCCACCTTATATCGATCGCGCCGATACTCAGGAAGATAAAAGTCGCTACCAGACTGTGTATGCTCAGACGCTGGGTGCGGTGGCGGCGCCAACGGCCGGGCTGCATTTTGATGATCAGATGCTGGCTCAATTAAAGGCTAAGGGCGCGAAGATCGCCTTTGTCACGCTGCATGTAGGGGCGGGTACTTTCCAGCCGGTGCGTGCAGACAATATTCACGATCACAATATGCATTCGGAGTGGTTGCAGGTCAGCGAAGAGGTCTGCCAGCAGGTTCGTAATACCAAAGCTGCGGGAGGTCGTGTTATCGCAGTGGGCACCACCAGCGTGCGCTGTCTGGAAACGGCGGCCAGCGCGGCTCCAGCTGGTGACATTATTGCGCCCTTCGAAGGCGACACCAATATATTTATTTTCCCGGGTTACCGCTTTAACGTGGTCGATGGACTGCTAACCAATTTTCATTTGTCGGAATCGACGCTGCTGATGCTGGTCAGCGCTTTTGCCGGTTATCAGCCTATAATGCAGGCTTATCGAGAGGCGGTCGCCGAGCGCTACCGCTTCTTTAGTTATGGCGATGCCATGTTTTTAATTAACAACCCCGACGCCGCCAAGGATATTCCGCAATGACCGACCTGCCTGAGCCAACCGAATCTCGCCAATGCTTTATGCAATTTGAGGTTTCCGCGACCGATGGCAAAGCGCGACGTGGCGAAATGAGTTTCCCTCGCGGCAAGGTGCAAACGCCAGCGTTTATGCCGGTGGGTACCTACGGCACAGTCAAAGGGATGTTGCCGAAGGATATAGTCGAGATTGGCGCTGAGATTATTCTCGGCAATACCTTTCATTTGATGCTGCGCCCGGGTACCGAAGTCATCAAAGCCCATGGTGACTTGCATGATTTCACCCAGTGGCAGGGGCCGATTCTGACCGACTCCGGTGGCTTTCAGGTGTTTAGTCTCGGCGATATGCGCAAGATCAGCGAAGCCGGTGTGAACTTCAAATCGCCGATTGATGGCAGCCCGGTATTTATCGATCCGGAGACCTCGATGCAGGTGCAGCGAGATCTCGGCAGCGATATTGTGATGATCTTTGATGAGTGCACGCCACATCCGGCGACGGAAAAACAGGCCAGCGACTCGATGCAGCTGTCGCTGCGCTGGGCGGCGCGCAGTAAGGCGGCTCACGGTGATAGTCCCTCTGCGTTGTTTGGTATTGTTCAGGGCGGCATGTACGAATCCCTGCGCGATGAGTCGCTTCAGGGATTGGTGGATATAGGTTTTGATGGCTATGCCATCGGTGGTCTGTCGGTGGGCGAGCCGAAGGAAGATATGATGCGTATTCTCGATCATCTGGCACACCAGATGCCTGAGGATCGGCCGCGTTATCTGATGGGCGTCGGCAAACCGGAAGATTTGGTCGAGGGGGTGCGTCGCGGCATTGATATGTTTGACTGTGTGATGCCGACGCGCAATGCGCGCAATGGCCATCTGTTTACCAGCAGCGGTGTGATTAAGATTCGCAATGCACGTCATCGTCATGATACCGGCCCGCTGGACGCCGAGTGTGACTGCTATACCTGCACTAATTTTAGTCGCGGTTACCTGCATCACCTTGAGCGCTGCGGCGAGATGCTCAGTGCGCAGTTAAACACCATCCACAATTTGCGTTACTACCAGACGCTGATGGCAGCTTTGCGTGACGCTATTGTTGAGGGACGCCTAGAAGCCTTTGCCGATGAGTTTTATCAGCAGCAGGGCAAGGTAAAGCCTGAGCTTTAGAGCCGGATACTGCCTGGGGTTTAAATCGTCAATTGTGCCCCCAACTGTCTCTCTAATGCCGCTATAATGCACCGCTGAATTTATTGGACTGTCTAACCATGCCTAACACGTTTCCTCTTTGGAAGAATATAACAATCCTCTTGGTTGTCACCTTTGGTTTTGTCTATGCTGCGCCAAACCTCTATCCACCGGATCCTGCGATTCAGCTGTCGGGGCAGAGTGGTGCTATGCAGATCGACGCCGCAGTACTGCAAAAGGTAGAGCAATCCTTAGATGAAGCCGGCATTGAGCATTTTTCTGGTGAGGCTGATGGCGAAGCGCTGTTGGTGCGATTGAAAGATGGCAATCGGCAGTTGCGTGCCAAAGAAGTGATTCAGGCAAGTATGGGCGGCGATTATATTGTCGCGCTCAATCTCGCGCCGACAACGCCTGACTGGTTGCGAAATATTGGTGGTATGCCAATGAAGCTGGGGCTTGATCTCAGTGGTGGTGTGCACTTTTTGCTTGAGGTCGACCTCGACTCGGCCCTGACAACCCGTCTTGAGGGTGATCTCGAAGATGTTAAGAGCGCGCTTCGCGAAGAGCGCATTCGCTATCGCAGTTTTGAACTGAGTAATAATCAGATCATTGGTCAGTTCCGTGATGAACAAGAGGTTGAGCGCGCTAAGACACTTATTCGCACCAACTACCGCGATCTGCAGCCACAGTCGCAGCCGGGCCAAAATCCGCTGTCGCTGGTGGTCCGTCTGAGTGACATTGCCAGCCGCGAAATTGAAGACAATGCGATCAAGCAAAATCTCACGTCGCTGCGCAACCGCGTCAATGAACTGGGTGTCTCTGAGCCACTGGTATCGCGTCAAGGCAAAAATCGTATTGTCGTTGAGTTACCCGGTGTTCAGGACACCGCTGAAGCCAAGCGCATTATTGGTAAGACAGCTAATCTGGAGTTCCGTCTTGAGGCCAGTGATCGGGTTGGTGAGGTGTTTGAGTTTCGCAACCCAAGTGGTCAGGGTGCCGATGCGCGGTTGGAGAGCAAGGCGGTTATTACCGGTGAAAATGTCACCGATGCGCGCGCCAGCTTCGATGAAAATGGTCGCCCTCAGGTTAGTATCACTCTCGACGCGAAAGGTGGCTGGCAGATGGGTTACGCGACTCGCGACAATATCGGCCGTCGCCTTGGCGTGTTGTTTATCGAGTACAAAACCAAATTGGAAAAATCGATTGATGAAAACGGTGAGTTGGTTTTGACGCCGGTGCCTTTTGTCGAAGAAAACATTATCAGTCTGGCAACGGTTCAGGCTCAGCTGGGTAAGCAGTTTAGAATTACCGGTCTCGAACAGCGTGAATCTTCAGAACTGGCGCTATTGCTCCGTGCTGGTGCATTGGCAGCACCGATGTACATTGTTGAAGAGCGCACCATCGGCCCGTCACTGGGTGCTGACAATATTGAGTTAGGCGTTAAATCAGTGACTTTCGGCATGGTGTTGGTGCTGCTGTTTATGCTGGTTGTCTATCGCGGCTTTGGGGTGTTTGCCAATATTGCACTGGCGATGAATTTAGTCCTTCTGGTGGCCTTTATGTCACTGCTCGGTGCAACGCTGACGCTGCCCGGTATTGCCGGTATCGTTTTGACGGTGGGCATGGCAGTCGACGCCAATGTGTTGATCTTTTCGCGAATTCGCGAGGAACTGGCAGCAGGAGCCTCTATTCAGGGCTCGATCAGCGCTGGTTATGACCGCGCCTTTGTGTCGATTCTCGATGCCAATATCACCACGTTAATTGTTGCTCTGATTCTATTTCTGATTGGCTCTGGCCCGGTCCAAGGATTTGCCGTGACCTTATCGATTGGTATTTTGACCTCGATGTTTACCTCTATTGTGCTGACCCGCGGCCTGGCTAATCTGGTTGTCGGTGGCCGCAAAATAAAAACTCTGTGGATATAGGAAGAAGATGATGACTGACATAAAAGTGTATAACTTTATGGGGCTGCGCAAAGTTGCAGCAATCTTCTCCGCTCTGCTGCTGATTGGGTCGGTGGCCTCGCTGTCGATCAATGGCCTAAAACTGGGGCTGGATTTTTCCGGTGGCACGCAAATCGAGGTGGGCTATGAGCAGCCAGCGGATGTCTCAGTGATTCGCCGGCAGCTTGAAGGCGCTGGCTTTGAGGGCCCGGTGGTGGTGCACTACGGCGCTGAAACCGACGTGTTGATTCGGTTGCAGGGCAAGCCCGAGCAGGGCTTGTCCGAGAAGGTTTACGACGTTTTACAGAATGGTAGTGAGGCGGTCGAACTGCGACGGGTGGATTTTGTCGGCCCGCAAATTGGCGAAGAGCTGCGCGAAGATGGTGGTCTCGGCATGCTCACCGCACTGGCGGTGGTGATGCTTTATGTGGCCATCCGATTCCAGCTTAAATTCGCTATTGGCGCGGTATTGGCACTGGCTCATGATGTCATTATCACGCTTGGATTTTTCTCCATTGCTCGGCTTGAGTTTGATCTCACGGTGTTGGCGGCAATCTTGGCGGTCGTCGGTTACTCGCTGAATGACACCATCGTTGTGTCTGACCGTATCCGTGAAAATTTCCGCAAGATCCGCAAGGCAACATCGGTGGAAGTGATTAATGAGTCTCTTTCACAGACGCTGTGGCGCACCATCAATACTTCGTTGACCACCATGTTGGTGCTGTTGGCACTGTTCTTTATTGGTGGCGAGTTAATTCATAACTTTTCCGTGGCGCTGATGGTGGGTGTTGGCATCGGTACCTATTCCTCAATCTATGTCGCAGCCACTGTAATGCTGGCGCTCAATGTTGACCGCGAAGATTTGCTCGAGCCGGTTGAAGGCGAGCTAGTCGATGATCTGCCTTAGCATTTTTAAAGGGCTGGTTTTAGCCAGCCTCGACCAACCGCATTGATAATCCCAGTCGACGCAGCCTGTGCTATCTTAAACAGATTGTATTTAATGGTGGGAGGCGGATGTAGGTGATTAGCAAGCATGACAAAATAGACTATCTTGAATTCCCGTCGCGGGATCTTGCTGCCAGTAAAACATTTTTCAGCGCTGTATTTGGTTGGACATTCACTGACTATGGGCCAGATTACACGGCGTTTTCTGATGCTGGAATTGACGGCGGTTTCTATGCCGCCGATTTAGCATCCAGCTCCGCCAATGGTAGCGCCCTAGTAGTTTTCTACAGTGATAATCTTGACGCGACTCAGCGTAATATTGAGGCGGCAGGCGGGTTGATCGTCAAGCCGATTTTCTCCTTCCCGGGGGGGCAACGTTTTCACTTCACTGAACCAGCAGGTAATGAATTTGCCGTCTGGTCAAACAATCTTGCAGATGAATAAATAATAGTGGGAATTGGATAACTAAGCATTAATATGTCGAGGTTCTATTTCTGCGCTTGCTATTGATGACCTGATTACGTGGATAATGAGATTTTAATTCGATGAACGGCTGTTTGATGAAATGCGTCTATTTAGCTTATTAACCGTTAGCGTGTTAAACGCCTGTCTGCTATCGAGCTGCTCACTGCTTCCCCAGATGGTGACCCAGACAGAATGCCCGTCTGCAGCAGAAGTCCCTCTGCCCGTTGTGGAGCAGCAGAGCTGTCCAGAGCCGCAGGTTATTGAGCGTATTATCACTAAAACTATTCCCGCTGCACTGCCGTCGCAGGCTACCACTGCAGGGAAATTACATCTGCCAATTGTCGGCGCTGTGGAATGGGCGAGGGTTCAGCCTGCAGGTCTATGGATTGAATCGCGCATTGATACAGGGGCTGATACAACGTCCATTCATGCCGAAGATATTCAATTAATTGAAAAAGATGGCAAGCGCTATGTGCGTTTTGTGTTGCTTGACGCAGTGACAGGCAGTGCGCATCAACAGGAGTTACGATTGCGTCGCCGGGTGTTGATTAAGCAGAGCAGCGGTCCTGATGAAAGACGCTATGTGGTGAGAATGTGGGTGACAGTAGGTGATATTCGCTCCAAGATTGATGTCAATCTCTCTGACCGTACCGACTTTGAGTATCCGTTGTTGATTGGGCGCAACTTTCTTATGGATAACATGATTGTTGATGTCAGCCGCCATCATACCGTTGGGCTGCGCCCGGAGATTCGAGGTGATTAATTCACGGATTCAGATTGGTTTGATCGCTGGTGTATTGATTGCGCTAGGTGTTGGGCTGACCTTATATAAGGCTGTGAGTCTCAACTTACCGCTGCTGCCGGGTGAGTACCGTGAAGTGTGGACGGTGGAATCCAAGACCAGTTTTACCCCCGCTAAAGGCCCAGTCAATGTCGAACTGCGCTTGCCCGCGTCACTGGCTGGCTGGGTCATTTTGGACGAGCATTTTGTCTCATCCGGCTTTGGCTTTTCCATCATCGAAGCGTCAGATGCCGTCAGCACAGCGCGCTGGACGCGACAGTCTCTGGATCGTCCCACCACCCTCTATTATAAAATGCAGATTTACCGCGAGCGCAGTGATAGAGCATTGCCGAACATGGCTGCTGATGTGCCGACCAAGCCATTGCTGGAGGCGGATCAGCAGGCGGCGATGGATAGGCTGATAGACCGAATTGCCGAGCAATCATCGGATAATGAGAGCTTTGCGCTGCTGCTGGTGCAGGAGTTACTGCGCGATTCTCAGGATCAGGATAGGCTCTTTTTACTCAGCTCTTATGCCGATGATTCGTTGGCGCTGATATTGGACACCTTGGCGACGGCGAATATCAGCGCCCATGAACTGCGCGGTATTGAGTTGGAAGATGGCCGTCGTCGTCAGACGCTAAGTTCGCTGCTCGAAGTTCGCAGCGCTGGACAGTGGTTTGTTATCAATCCACAGACAGGCAGAGTGGGTCTGCCGGCTAATTTCTTTATCTGGCAGCGTGGCGATGGCGCGATCCTTAATATCACTGGCGGACGCAACTCCAGTCTTGAGTTTGCTCTGGTCAGCAATAGTTTGCCGGCCAAAGCCGTGCTCGGCATGGAGCAGCGCGCAGACGAATTTGCTCTGTTGGATTTCTCGATCTACACCCTGCCGGTAGAGCAGCAGGGTGTCTTTAAAGGCCTGCTGCTGATTCCGGTGGCGGCACTGGTGGTGGTAGTGATGCGATTATTGGTGGGGGTGAAAACCTCTGGCACCTTTATGCCGATTCTGATTGCACTAGCCTTTATTCAGACCACCCTGTTGGTCGGTCTGATTATTTTTCTTGGTTTGATCGGCACCGGTCTGTGGATCCGCTCTTACCTCAGTCGGCTTAATTTACTTCTGGTAGCAAGAGTCGCAGCGGTAGTTATTATGGTGATTCTGATGATGGCTGCGTTGGCTGTAACCAGTTACAAGCTGGGCCTTGACCAAGTTCTCACGGTGACCTTTTTCCCCACCGTGATTGTTGCCTGGACAATTGAGCGCATGTCAATTCTGTGGGAAGAGGAGGGCGGCCACGAGGTGTTGATTCAAGGCAGTGGCAGTCTATTGGTGGCGGTACTGGCCTATTTGGCCATGTCCAATCATTGGGTTGAACATCTGACCTTTAATTTTCCAGAGTTAACGCTGAGCCTGCTCGGAGTGATATTGCTGCTAGGGAAATATACCGGCTACCGTCTCTCTGAGCTCTATCGTTTCCGCGATATGGCGGGCAAGTAATAAGGTGGCGCTAATGGTTTCGCCACTGACATTGCGCGAGCTGGGCATTCTCGGCATGAACAACCGTAATATTGGCTTTATCGGTCGTTACAATCAACGTAAAAACTATAGCCAAGCTGATAATAAACTAAAAACGAAAAGTGCTGCCATTGCCCGCAATATTCCAGTCCCAGAGCTCTATGGCACGGTTGACTATCAATTTCAGGTCAGTTCGCTTAGCGACATGCTGCACAACCGCGATGGCTTTGTGATTAAGCCGAGTCAGGGAAGCGGCGGTAAAGGTATTCTGGTGATTGTCGGACGCGACGGTGATCACTTTGTTAAGTCCAGCGGTGCACTGATTGATGACCGTGAAGTGCGCCGCCACAGCTCAAATATTCTCGCTGGGTTACACAGTCTCGGTGGCCGCAATGACAGCGCCATGATTGAGGCTTTGATTGATTTTGATCCGATCCTGAAAGACTACAGTTACGAGGGCGTGCCAGATATCCGTGTGATTGTGTTTCGCGGTGTGCCGGTGATGGCAATGATGCGCTGTGCCACCCACAGCTCGGATGGCAAAGCCAATCTGCATCAGGGTGCGGTGGGGGTGGGGATAGATATCGGCACTGGCCGGAGTATTTGCGCGGTTCAGCACAATCGCGTTGTCAGTCAGCATCCGGATACCAAAATGTATTTCGATAAATTAACCATTCCCCTCTGGCAGCAGGTGTTGGAGTTGGCATCGGGCTGCGCCGGTATGGCGGGGCTCGACTATCTGGGTGTCGATATTGTTCTCGACCGATTGCGCGGACCCATGCTGTTGGAACTCAATGCGCGACCAGGGCTGGCGATACAGGTGGCCAATCAGGCTGGACTGCGTCATCGCCTGCTGGCAGCAGAAAAAATTGCCGATAGCTGTGATGATGACGGCGAAAAGATTGCTCTGGCACGCAGTCAGTTTGCCGCTCATACAAGCTGAGATAAACAAGCGCATTAAACCGACTAAGCCACTCTGCTGGCTGTATTAGCAGTCTTGGGCGCCAGTCTTGTCAGCAGTTTATCCAATTCAATCACCACTAAGATAGAGCAAGCGGCCAGCAATAGACTGCTCCAGTGCGCTAGTGTTACCGGTGCGGTGCTCAACACGCGTTGCATAACAGGCCAGTACATCGAGACGATATGGATTCCCTGAGCCGCCAAGGTGGCGACTATCAGAGTGGGATTGGTCCACAGAGGGTGGCGAAAGACTGAACGGCTCTCAGAGCGACTATTGAGTACCTGAATGTTTTCAAATAACACCATCAACAGCAGGGTACTATTGCGCGCGCTGATCTCGCCCCAGCCGAGATACAATAAATAGGCAAAACAGCAAAAGCTGGTTGCGCCTACCACTAGCGCTGAGAGCAGTACCCGTTTAATCATTAGCGGGTTAAACAATGCTTCGCTGGGTCGACGCGGTGGTTTTTGCATCTCATCGCCCTCGCCGGGTTCCATCGCCAGCCCAATATGCTGCACGCCACTGGTCACCAGGTTTAGCCAGAGTAACTGCACTGCCGTCAATGGCATGGGGGTGGCAAAAATCGTCGACAATAAAAATAGCATCATCTCGGCCGCGCCGGTGGAAATAAGGAAAAAAACCACCTTGCGAATATTTTGATAGGCGATGCGACCTTCCTTAATTCCCGCCACCACCGAGGCAAAGTTATCATCGCTCAACAGCAGATCAGAGGCTTCGCGAGCGACATCGGTGCCGCGCAGTCCCATGGCGATGCCCACGTGGCTGGCATTTAGCGCCGGGGCATCGTTGACACCGTCGCCGGTCACCGCGACAAATTCACCCTGACGGATCAGTGATTCGACAATGGTTAATTTTTGTTCCGGCGTCACGCGCGCATAGATCAGCGCGTCGGCAGTTAACTGATCCAGGGCTGCTTCGCCATCGGCTGCGGCGCGCACCAGATGCTCTCCAGTAACCACTTCTCGGTCTGCGCTGATGTCGTCACTGACCAACTGCAGTTGCCTGCCAATACTCAGGGCGGTGATCGGGTGGTCGCCGGTCAGCATGCAGATTTTAATGCCGGCAGTTTTACATTCGGCGATGGCATCTTTGGCTTCCGCCCGCAATGGATCAGTCATTCCAACAAGCCCCAGCAGGCAGAGCTCGCCGAGATGATCGCTCTTGAAGGGTTGCTGTGCTGCCAGGCTGCCATCGGCAAAGGCTAAAATGCGCATGCCTTGGGCGGCCATATCGTGCATAACAGAGGACACCTTCTCGGCGTCTAAGGGTTCAATCCCGGTCACTCCAGCCATGGTCGTACATAGAGGCAGGAGTTTTTCTAGCGCGCCCTTGACGCAGACCAGTTGGTGAGCTCGAGACGGCTGCCGATGCAGGCTGGCGGCAAAGCCGAGGGCGGGTTCGTAATGAATATGGGCCACTGTCGGGTAGCGTTGCAGGGCGTCGTGGCCAATAAGCTGATAGGCCATGGCCAGTAGTGCCTGATCGACCGGATCACCAGAGCCGTGCCACTCACCCCTGTTGTTGTCGAACACTACGCTTGCTTCATTACACAGTCCGGCCACTCGGCACAGACGTTGTAGTCGCTCAGTGTCGGCTGTTTTCTCCGCGCCGTTGGGAATAGTGTCGATGGTCGGACTAGTATCACTGCCACTTATCGGCATCCCCTGCCCGTCGCAAAACCGCAGCTGTTCTGCGCTGAGCTGGTTGCGCGTTAGGGTGCCGGTCTTGTCCGTGGCAATGACTGTGCAGGAACCCAGGCTCTCGGTTGCCACCAGCTTGCGCACCACAACATGGCGTTGCACCATGCGCCGCATACTGATCGACAGCACGACCGTCAGTGCCACTGGCAGTCCTTCTGGAATAGCGGCTACTGCCAGTGCGGTCACGGTCATAAACACAACGATAAGCTCAGTGCCGCGGGCTAACTCAACCGCTGCCAGTAGAATAATTAATCCCAGCAAGGCCAGAGTCAAGCGCTGGCTAAATAATTCGATACGTTGTAGCAGCGGTGGTTGCGCCTGTTGCTGTGCTGATAGTTGGCTGGCGAGCCGACCGATTTCGCTGTTTAAACCAGTACTGACCACCAGACCACGACCACGGCCGCTGGTCACCAGCGTGCTGGCAAAGGCTTGGTTTTGCCGTTCGGCGACTTGAGTCTGTGGGGGCAAAACTGCCTCGGCGGATTTCTCCACTGGCACCGACTCGCCGGTTAACAGCGATTCGTCTATGTGTAAATTGTCGCTGACCAGCAAGCGCAAATCCGCCGGCACACGGATGCCAGAGGTGAGAATTACACAGTCTCCCGGTACTAATTGTTCTGCGGCGAGCTGCTGACTGCGGCCGTCCCGAACTACCTCGCAGTGGTTGACCATCAATTTTCTCAGAGCCTGCGCACTGCGCTGAGCATGGTATTCCTGCAGCGCGCCGATCAGCGCGTTGGCAAGTAAAATAATACCGATAAAAACCGCGTCGTTGAGGTTGCCAATGGCCAGCGACAACAGCATGGCAAACAGCAGAACATAGATAAACGGGCTGATAAATTGGCTCAGCAAGACCCGGCAAAAAGACTTGAGTGATGGGCTGGGAAGACGATTGGCGCCATAGCGTTCGAGTCGGCGCTGAGCTTCAGTGCTGGATAGTCCTTTCGTATGGCTGTCGAGTCGACTGATAACGGCGGCCGGTTCAAGGCTGTGCCAGGCGGGATGATCGTCCATTCAATTACCCGATAGTCTGCTGATTGTTAATTCAAGCGTAGCTGATTGCTGGCAACTCTAACCTAGTGGCCCTTAAACGGGTTCTTCGCTGCATTAATAATAGGCCTTGGCAATATACTGGTTGAGCATACGCTCGGCGTTGAAATAGGAGCCATTCAGTGCAATGGCGTTGCGCATCACTTCCAGATAACCATGCTGATTTTGATAGTAGAGTGGCAAGATAATCTGTTCCAGTTTGTTGTACAGCAAACTGGCCTCGACCTGGCTTTGATCTGAGCCCTGCGCTGTGAGCTTTTCCGCAATGCTCTCACCGTTGCCAATTCCCCAGCCAGTTAAGCCCTCGAGACAGCCCTCTAACCACCAGCCGTCCATGGTGCTTAATGATGGCACGCCATTGAGTGCGGCTTTCATTCCGCTGGTACCCGATGCCTCGAGTGGTGGCTGCGGTGTGTTTAGCCAAAGGTCACAGCCACTGACCATAAGTTTGGCTAGATTGATGCTGTAGTCAGGGAGAAAAACGATATTAATATGTTGGTTAAGATTATTTGCTAAATGAATAATTTTTTGAATAAGCAACTTTCCCTGTTGATCGTTTGGGTGGGCCTTGCCGGCAAAAACAATTTGCAGACGAACAAATTTTGCGCAGATCGACTTCAGTCTTTCGATATCGCTAAAGAGCAAGCCAAGACGTTTGTAAACCGTCGCGCGTCGCGCAAAGCCAATGGTGAATATATCGATTTCCATTTGCTTTGCGGGCTGATTATAGTGTTGGTTGACCGTCTCCAGAAGTGCCTGCTTGGCTGCCTGATGAGCCTGCAGAATCGGTGTGCAGGGAATATTAAGTGCGCTGCGCAAACTGGCATTATCCAGTCGCCAGCCAGGGATGTACTGGTCATATAGTTGTTGCATCGGCTCGCAGACCCAGGTTCCCGCATGCACGCCGTTGGTAATGGAATCAATATGGTAGCCTGCATACATTTGCCGCGACAGCTGGCTGTGTTTTTTTGCTACACCATTAATATAGCGGCTATTGGCCAGCGCCAGATAAGTCATGTTGAGTTTATTGTCAAAGCAGAACAGGTCTTCGCAGCCCAGCAGTGAGTAATCGGGGCCGAGTACCGTAGAGACTTCATTGAGGGGGAACTTATCATGCCCAGCGGGCACCGGCGTATGGGTGGTGAAAACACAGAGATCGCGAACGCTTTCAGTGATATCCACGTCGTCACCGGCACGCCGGCGCTGCTCTCGCAATTCGAGAATCAGTAAGCTCGAATGACCCTCATTGAGATGGTAGCGCTGCAGTCCCGAGTATCCCATTGCCTCTAGCATGCGCACACCGCCGATGCCGAGAATGACTTCCTGACAGAGTCGATAATGACCGTCGCCGCCGTAGAGAAAGTGTGAAAGTGATCGGTCGTAGTCGCTGTTCTCTTCACTATCGCTGTCGAGAAAATAAATATCGACGCTGCTGTCACCACTGCCACTCAGTTGGTATTGCCAAGCGCGAATGATTACCGGGCGGCCATCGATGTAAACTTCAATGCATGTTGAGGTTTGCTTGAGAAAATCCTCGACTACCCAGTTCGCCTCAGTTTCATTTTGCCAACCATCATCTGTCAGTGTTTGATGAAAATAGCCGCGCCGTGGCAGCAGTGAGATGGCGACCATAGGCACATTCATATCCGCTGCCGAACGCAGTGTGTCACCTGCGAGAATACCAAGACCGCCGGCATAGGTAGGCATGCCGGGCTGAAGGGCAATTTCCATGCTGAAGTAGGCGATACGAATGTTATTGTTAGTCAATGTTGATGCTCGCCTCTGTTGGTCGCGTGGAGTGAAACAGTAACCGGGCTAGCTTAAATTGTTAGGTTAAGTGGCGATATTGATGATGGTCAATTTGCGCTGATAGTCAGAGACCTTAGTGTTTGGCTTCGAGGGCGATTTTCAGTGAGACAATTAGCTGACGTGAGGAAAAGGGTTTTTCAATATAATCAATCGCGCCCAGTGTCATGGCCTCTACGGCCTCCATTGTGCAGCCGCGAGAGACGCCAATAAATATCGTTGGCGGCAGCCCATAATGGTTAATAAGTAATTTTTTAAATAGGGAAACACCGGGCATGTCGTCCAGCTCAGTTTCAATAATCAGACAATCAGTTTTTTCTAGCTGATGGCTTTTTATAACACTCTTGCCGCTTGTAAAAGTGGTAGTTTGAATCTCCAGAGTCGATAGTAGTTCAATAATTTTTTTACGAATAGCGAAATCACTGGCGACCAGAGCAACGACTATATCGGATCCATTAATCACTTGTTGACGACTTCGCTTACAGACTTCGCTTACTAAAATTACTTGCTTTAGGGGCAGTGTCAGGAGAACTGCTAACCACGTTTTATACCTGCTCTCGATCAGCCTTCTGAGAGATAAAATACTGTCATGTTCCTGGGCCAAGGAAAATAAGTATTTGTACCTATTTTTACACCTGCCTTATCAAGCTGCCATTGCCACAGAGCCTGCGCATGTCTATTTTTCATAGTACGTAGTTTCCGCAATAAATTAAGCAAAGCCCCTTATTGTTCGATACGTCCCCTTTGGTATCCTTTGTCGCTCGGTTACGGAGTATGGCGTGCCCGCTTACTCGCACTTTTATTATTGGGTTGTGTCTAGGACTCGCATAAGTCACTAATCACTACGTATAGGGGTTGATATGGAACATCGCATAGGAAGTCGCAGATCATTAATTCTCAATGATGAACTCTGCCTGGCCGAGCTCTATTTAGCAGGCAGAAAAATCGCTGCCTGTCCGGTTAGCAATATTGGTGTGACAGGCATAGGGATAGAAAACTCCCCTCGCCAGCTGCATTCGGGAATGTTTTTAGAGGTCGTTGTTAAACCCCCTAGTTATGCAGTGGGGCTCTACTCTGGTATGAATGCGCTAGTTATCTGGACCGACAATGACCGCGCAGGCCTTATGTGGGCGGGTCAGGGTAGCCAGCTAAATGAGGGTAATTCTGCTCGCGCTGCTTAACTGACTAGCACCAGCCGTTTAGAGTTGACGGCTTAGGCTTTGTGAGCTCAAGCACTTTTTGCATTGTTAGAGGTTGTTAACCATAAACTATTTTATACATTAACGGATTAATATTGATAGGAGAGTTAGAAATGGAATTAGCAAATGCAGTTGTCAAATTAAATAGCGTACAGCAGGTTACCTGCAATCATTGCCTTGCCAGAAAGACCTGCCTTATCAGTCCATTAAACAACAGCGAAAATAGTGATTTATACGGTCTTATTAATCATGAAAAACCACTTATTAAAGGGCAGCGTCTATTTCTACAGGGCGACAAATTCCAGTCTCTGTATCTTATTCGCTCAGGCTGTTTTAAATCTTGTATTGTCGATGAATCTGGTCAGAGACAGGTCACGGGGTTTCATTTTTCGACTGATATTCTAGGCATAGATGGCATTGACTCGAAAAAGTATATGTGTGAAGTCGAGGCTCTGGAAACCTCTAGCGTTTGTAGTTTGCCCTTTGAATGTTTTAAGGATGCCTCGCGGCAGAGCAATCAGAAAGTTTACGATCGATTATTATGTGCGGTGAGCTGCATGATGTTTCGCGAGAGTCACCTTATGATGGTGCTCGGTAAGATGAAAGCAGAGCAGCGTCTAGCGCACTTTTTACTCGATATCTCCCAACGTATGCACGAACGCGGCGAGTCTGCTCATGAGTTTCGCTTGAGTATGGCGCGCTACGACATTGCCAACTATTTAGGTCTTGCCGTTGAGACCGTTAGTCGTCTGTTTAAACGCCTTGAAGAGCAGGGCTTAATAAGTGCAAACCGCCACCGCGTGCGACTGCTCGATATGGCTCGTCTGAATGACGTTATCGCCAGAGATCCTATGGAGCATCGCACAGACAAGCAGGTAGTGTTTAAGCAAGCAAGCTAACGACTTTAGTGTCATCAGTGGGTTACAGATGACAGTGGTTTAAAAGCGTGAGCAAGTATGATTTAGACACTGTGTTGGTGCTCGACCTCCAGCACCATCTGCACTAGTTGTGCGAGAGTTTTTGCTTGCATTTTTTCCATTGTTCGCGCGCGGTGAATTTCTACCGTGCGCGGGCTGATATTGAGTTTTCCAGCAACCACCTTGGTCATATGACCGGCCGCGATAAGGTGCATAATTTCATATTCGCGTTTGGTCAGGCTGTTTATCCGCGCCTTTATTGAGGTTAGCCGATTGAGACCATCCAACGCGTCACTATTGACCTTCAGTGCCCTGTAGACACAGTCAATAAATTCCTGATCACGAAAGGGTTTTTGTAAGAATTCTAATGCACCATTTTTCATCGCCTGAACCGCCATTGGCACGTCACCGTGACCGGTGACAAACACGACGGGCAAATTTGCATTGCGGCGCTTTATTTCCCGCTGTAACTCCAGCCCATTCATATTCGGCATGCGCACGTCGAGTATTACGCAGCCGACAAGTTGTGCTATCTGTTGTTTCAGAAATTCCTGAGCCGAATGGTGCCGCTGCGTGCGCAGACCGGTAGATTCCAATAGCATCGCCATGGCATCGGCAACATCGGGGTCATCATCGACTATAAAAACAGTCTGCTCAGTGTTCATGAGGCTGTGCTCCGAGTACCGGCATAATTGGCAGTGTAAAAGTAATTTCAGCACCGTCTTTATAATTTTGGTTGACCTTCATTTGACCGCCGTGGCTGGTAATAATTGAGTGGCTGATGGCCAGCCCCATGCCCATGCCGTGGCTTTTCGTTGAGAAAAAAGCTTGAAATAGCTTATCGGCATGCTCGTGATTGATGCCGACGCCTCGGTCTCGCACTCTGATAGTAATAAATCCAGTTGGTTTTTTTTCGCAAATAATGGTTATCCATTTATCATCCGGTTCATTGTTGACCATGGCATCGCAGGCATTGCGAATTAAATTGAGAAGCACCTGTTGTATTTGACCCAGAACGATTTCTATCATTGGCAGCTGTTCTGAACAATAACATTCAAATTGGACTGTCCGGCACTCTATATCAACCTGAGCCAACTCAATGGTGTTATGAATCAGTGCATTGATATCAGTGAGTTGATGATGAGGGTTTTGCTTGTCAACCAGAGCGCGAATATTTCGAATAATCTCGCCGGCGCGTTGAGCTTGGTTGTCAATTCTGGAGAGGGTTGGCAGCAGCGCCGGATTGTCCAACTGACCTTTTTTAATTAAATTTCGGCAGGCTTGAGCATACATTGAAATGGCGGTTAGTGGCTGGTTGAGTTCATGGGCGATTCCAGTCGACATCTCGCTGGCGATATGCAGTCGGTCTAGATGGGCAAGATGGTCGAGTGCCTGTTGGACTTCTTCTTTGCTCTGCCTCAAACGCTCCTCACTAAGTTTACGTTCACTGATATCGCGCATAATACCGGTAAAACTTTGCACTCCGGCAATGGTGATTTCGGCGACTGTTAACTCTATAGGCACGCAGTGGCCGTCCTTGTGTCGTGCCTTGAGCTCTCGATTAAAGCCGCTGCTGGTAGTTATGCCGGTCATTAAGTAATGGCTGATATTAGTTTTTTTATCAGCGAGTTTCGCATCAGGCAGCAGCATCCACATATTATGGCCAATTAATTCATACTCTTTGTAACCGAAAATTTTCTCTGTAGTTTTATTGACATGGGTAATGGTGCCACTGCTATTAATACTGATGATCGCTTCAATGGCATTGTCGAGCACCGCTTGATTACGCGCGGCAGATTGCAGCAGGGAGTTTTTTTCTTGCAGAGCATTGTCACGCACTTTAATACCAGTGGTGATCGATCCTATAAAGGCGCCGCTCGGATCACGGCGTGCTTCGCTGTGCCACGAGAACATAAAGCGATCGCCATTTTTGGCCATAATAGGATAGACGTACTGTTCTGACTGGTTTTGTCTGCGCTGTGCAAGACTATCAAAAACTGCCTTGGCTTTTAGTTGCCACGAACTTGGCAGGCACAGTGAAATCCAGTTGACGCCCAATACGCTCTGTAGTGAATAGCCTAACAGCTTGCAGGCTTCGTCGCTGAGATGTTCTATATTTCCAGCGGCATCGAGCACAACTGCAATAGGCCTTGGTAGTTCGAGATAGTCCATTATTATGTCTGTCGTTTCCTGCATAACAACACCTGCATCAATCACGGTCTCAAGCTGATCTTGAGAGGGCAAAAAATTTGGTACAGATGAGCAGGTTGCTGTGTCGCTATTTTCCAACCATTGCTGTACTGAGAAATAAGCCTAGCTGAGTAAATGTATAGACGAGATGAAATTTATTATCCAGTGGCTAAACGGCTGCTGGGAGTTTTTTTGGCAACAGCTGTCAGGTGATCAATATGACCTGTCATGGATTTCGTAGTTAAGAAGTAGGCAGATGATTTTGGTCAACTTTTTTTTGTCCTAGGCTTTTAGAGTCAGCGATCGGAATAATAAATCTGACCTGTTATGCACCTTCATACTAAGCACATCACGGACTTTAATCTCGAGGTAAAACCACGGCTTCCAGAGGCCATTTCCGGGCTTCAAGAGTTGGCAGAAAATCTTCTCTACAGCTGGCATCGCCCGATCCGCGAACTGTTTATTTCTCTCGATTGCGAGCTCTGGGTTGCCTGTCAGCACAACCCCACGGTGTTTCTGCGACGGATAGACGAAACTCTCTTGTTGGCCGCAGCAGAGGATCCCGCGTATCTTCAACAATATCAGCGCGTATTGTCGTGGTTTCGCGACTATTGTAATTCGACACCTGAGTCACTTTTAGCTGCCGAGAGCCCTCTGCCAAAAGACACAGTGATTGCCTACTTCTGTGCTGAATTTGGCTTTCACGAAAGCTTTCCGATCTATTCCGGTGGACTGGGAATTCTCGCTGGAGACCACTGTAAGGCGGCCAGTGATATGGGTATTGCTTTCGTCGCGATCGGCTTGCTCTATCACGAGGGTTACTTTACTCAGATTATCGACGCCGAGGGACACCAGATCGCCGAGTACAGCTGCCAATCGTTTTGTGACTCACCGATCAAGCTGCTGCGCGACGCCGCTGATCGGCCGATACATGTGAGCGTACCCATTGCCGACGAGCAGGTGATAGTCAAATTGTGGACCGTCTCGGTGGGGCGGGTTCAACTTATTTTGCTCGACTCCGATAGCGTTGAGAACAGCCCAGAAAATAGGCGTATTACTCGGCAATTGTACGGTGGCGATGGTAATACCCGCCTGCAGCAGGAAATGATTCTCGGGATAGGTGGCGTGCGCGCGTTAGCAGTTCTTGGTATAAGACCGAGCGTTTGGCATATCAATGAAGGTCATGCCGCTTTTTCTGCTGTTGAGCGAGCCAGGCAGCTTTTGCAGTATAGCCCAGAGGAAGATCGATTAGACTTTGATGCCGCGCTTGAGCAGGCGGCGGCTGCAACCCTGTTTACTACTCATACACCTATTGCGGCCGGTCATGACCGTTTCGATCAGTCGGCTGTAGAACATTATTGCAATGCTTACCTGCGCGAACTGCCCATCGACAGCGGACGACTATTCGCCTTGGGACAATCAGATGAAAGCCAGCATCAGTTTAATATGACTGCCTTGGCATTGCGTGGCTCGCGCTTTCACAATGCGGTGAGCCGGATTCATGGTGCGGTAGCCTCACGCATGGAGCAGTATCTCTGGCCGCAGATCCCGGCCGCAGAAAATCCCATCACCTACATCACCAATGGAGTTCATGTGGAGAGTTTTATCCACAAGCGCTGGGCAGAGATATTCGATCGCCAGCTGCCGAACTGGCGTCAACAGCTTCATAATCATGACTTTTGGCAGGCGCTGAGCAGTATCGATGATCGTACCTGGTGGCATACGCATTGCCAAATTAAACACAGCTTGCTGCGACAAATCGCTGTACGCCTGCAGACACAACACCACCGTAACGGCTTGAGTCAGGCGATGATTGAACGCTCTACGCGCTATCTCAGTCATACTGGCGGCGACCTTTTAGTGATCGGCTTTGCGCGCCGTTTTGCTAGTTACAAGCGCGCTGGATTACTGTTTTTGGAATTAGAGCGACTGGCCGCTCTGGTCAACGATTCACAGTGGCCGGTGATTTTTATTTTTGCCGGCAAGGCACATCCAGATGATGAAGCTGGCAAGGCGCTGATCAAGCAGCTCTATCAGCGCTCCCTCGAGGCGCAATTTATCGGTCGCATTATTTTGCTTGAAGGCTATGACATTGCACTCGCTCGTGCGCTGGTGTCGGGTTGTGATATCTGGCTTAACACGCCGCAATATCCGCTCGAGGCCTGCGGCACATCAGGCCAGAAAGCGGCGATTAATGGTGTCGTTAATCTGAGTATTCGCGACGGCTGGTGGGATGAGGGTTTCAGTGGTGACAACGGCTGGGCGGTTGCTCCTCACGACACCGATTATGATGCCGATTATCGCGACCGTCAGGAAGCCATTGATGTCCTCGATATTTTGCAAAATCAGGCGATCCCGGCCTGGCAATATCGCGACAACGGCGGTCATCCGCAGCGCTGGCTGACACTTTCACGTGCGTCGATGACGTCCACTATTGCCCGTTTTAGCGCCCAACGCATGGTCTGTGACTACATCAAAGCGCCCTATGTGGCGGCTGCCGAGCAGGGCGCGCGACTGGCACAACAGGGTGCTGCTCAGTCATTGGTGACGTGGAAAAAGCGCGTGGCGGAAATGTGGTCAGGAGTTTGCGCCCACTGTACAGAGCAGCCGGTCTCAGAAATCCAACTGCGTGAGACGCTGTCACTGGCTGTGGCAGTCGACCTCAACGGTCTACATTATGAGGACGTCGTGGTCGAATGCCTGCTAGGCGAGTTCGTTCAGCAGCAGTTTGTTGCCGCGACTAGCGTCAGATTGGACTATCAATCGCCATCAGGTCCACCAGCTGAACCGTCAAAAACGCTTTTTACACTGAACTGGACGCCGAGCGATTGTGGCCTCAAACAGTACCGTCTGCGTCTCTACCCTTACCACCCACTACTCAGCCATCCTTTCGAACTTGGCTGCATGTTGTGGCTATAATCTGGCCGTAGAGACTGTGTTCGTAGAAATTATCCGTCTAGAGTATTACTGCTTATCAATGGTGACGACTTTCGTAATACCATTTTCTCCGGGAAAATTATTGAACATCGCAGTGATCATATAGGGCATCACTGAGGCAATTTCCTTTTCTCGGCCAATGCTCTGGACGCGGCCTTCAAATAGCAACTCGCCTGTTGAGCTGTGTGAAATATTCATCATCAGTTTGCGATTGTAGACTGTGTAACTGTAGTGTTCCGGAGGCCAGTGATCGTAAAAGCCGTAATAAAAAGGATTGTGGTAGTGGCCATAATAAAAATGGTAGCGAACATAGTTGCGCTGCTCGCTACGGATACGTGTCTGTCCGTCACTCACCGAGTAACCTATCTTGGCTATCAGCGTAGCTGGCTGATCTGCTGCCACTGGCGCATAACCCAACTGACGAAGTTTTTCGCCAATCAGTGTTCGGTAATGACTGAATTCGAGACTGTTTGAAGCGATGCTATCCATTGCTTCGATAGCGATAGTTTCGCCTCGCGGCAGCTTGCCTTCATGAAAGGTCACTACATCATGCTGCACTCTCGAGGCGCAGCCGCTGAGCAGCAAAAGAATGATGACAGTGGCCACTGACCGTCTTGAGATATTCATATTGACCTCCTTGGATAAAGTGTTAAACAACCGGTTCGGGTTTTAATGCTTGGAAACTGATTTTTTCGCTGATATCTAAACAGCGACAGGCATAGCCGTATTCGTTGTCATACCAGGCGAACAGATTGATCATGTTGCCCTGCAATACTCGGGTAGAGAGTCCATGGATAACCGCTGAGTGAGGATTGCCAATAATATCGCTGGAGACTAATTGTTCGTCGCTGTACTGGATAATATTTTTCATCGAGCTAGCAGCGGCTTGCTTAAAGGTGTCGTTGACAGCATCGCTGGCCAGCGAGGTTGGTCGTGTTTTGTCACCCAGTTCAGCACTGATATCGATCAGTGCAACATTGGCTACAGGGACGCGCAGTGCCAGCGCTATCAAACGATCTTTGAGCTCTGGCAAGACCATAATGGTGCAAGCATCTGCACCGGTTGTGGTGGGAATAATATTCAAGCCGCCAGCGCGTCCGCGGTGTCGTTTTTCAGCGCGCATATCGACCAGACTCTGACTCGCTGTGTAGGCATGCACGGTGGTCACCAGTGCGCGTTGGACGCCGTACTTATCACTCAGTATTTTGAGTATTGGCGCCAGACAATTGGTGGTGCAGGAGGCATTGGAGATAATCATATGCTGATCGGCGTCGAATTGATGGTCATTGACCCCCAGTACCAGAGTGATATCGGCATCTTTACAGGGTGCCGTGATCAACACGCGCTTAGCGCCGGCGTCAAGGTGTTGCATGGCGCTGTTGTAACGACAAAAATGACCGCTGCTCTCAATCACAAGATCGATATTGTGCTCGTCCCAGGGCAGCTTGTTGGGCTCGGTGCGGTGGTAGAGCGCGAACTGGTGATCGCCAATGCGCAGTTTGTCGTTGCTGATATCGACGCTGTGACGCAGAGGGCCATGCACCGAGTCATATTTGAGGAGGTAGAGCAGGTTGTCTGCGGGCATCGGATCGTTGACTGCGACAATCCTGACGCT
>Ga0115557_1000712_pt1 | contig 23446 bp, 21 predicted proteins | sample COGITO_mtgs_1104_FD_87280 | JGI IMG/M metagenome (GOLD analysis project Ga0115557, IMG submission 87280) | Pelagic marine microbial communities from North Sea - COGITO_mtgs_110421 | ecosystem: Environmental > Aquatic > Marine > Epipelagic | place: Germany:Helgoland, sampling site Kabeltonne...
GAATTTAGCGGCGAACACAAGGAGAACATGCTCCACCGCGATCTAAAGCCAGGCAATGTCTTGTTGATGCAAAGTTGGTGTGCCAAAATTGCCGACTTTGGTTCCACCAGGGCTGTCGGTGGAGAGGACGACCAGACGATGACAATGACAGGCACGCCAATATTCATGGCCCCGGAAATCGTCCGAGGAGAGAAGTACGACAAGTCTTGCGATGTGTACGGGTTTGCTGTAACTCTGTACGCGATGTCCGTCGAAAGGGGAGACGTGCACGAGGGCTTCTCAAAAGCAGCAGAATTATATGCTGGACACAGTGCCGGCATCTCTCTGATGAAGCTCGTCGCGGAGTCCTCGATTCGGCCCGATTTGTCTCAAACTGACATGGTTAGGTCATTGAAATCGTTGGTTGCGGGATGTTGGTCTGACAGGGCTAAGGCGCGCCCTAGTTTCCACGACATTTTACTTATGTTGGATAGTGCAGCGGAGGAGATTGAGGCAGAGAGCGAGCGAGCAAGTGCCCAAAGAGAGGAAGTATCGCAGAGAGAAAAGGTCTCCTTAACCAGAAAATTAGACAATGCCCGAGATTGTGTGAGAGAGCTATCAGCACCGCTTGTTCTCATGAGAGCGTCACAATTCTTGAGTGCGAAAAAGTTGCCCGTCCACGAGAAAATACGTGATGACGCCAAGAGTAAGCTCATCTTTCTCGACACGATGGACTCAGCCGATGCCTTCTTGAAAACGAACTACACAATATTCTTCTCCCATCAATGGTTGGGATTTGGACAACCCGACCCCGATAACGTTCAAATGAACGTAATGAAAGAAGCTGTCGTAGATCTCATAAAGAAGGTGAATGTCTCCGAGGAGAAAGCGTTTGTTTGGTGTGACTACTTTTCGATTTCACAAAGAAACCGGGAGTTTCAGCGTCTGGCAATTTTATCGTTGCCCGCTTACGCAAGCTCTCTGCACGCGTTTGTGATAGCTGCCCCGGCTGCGATGCACGCCGATCATAAAGTTGAGTGCAACCTTGCTAGCTACAAGCGACGCGGCTGGTGCCGCGCAGAGGTTTTCTCGCATATCGCGCGAAGGGGGATCTCAAATGTGTACGTTGCAACGGGGGGCGTCAAGAGCGGTAAATACGAGACCATCGCTCCGCTCGAAATGATTGAAAAGAGCATAAGAGGTGAAAACCTTGCAACCGAAACCGATACCGCCTCCTTGACTGTCAGCCGAAGACAAGAGAAGGAAGAAATGCTCGAAAGGCTCGATGCCCATGGTGAGAGTCTTATTGATGAAATGATAAACGTTTTCTCGGGAGACTTTACTTGCTGCAAGTTGAAGCACACGTGGGACAAATCGATTTGTGACCGAGAAAAGCTGCTCGAGCCTATGCTGGGTCTCTACTGTGACATTTACAAACGCCGCCTCACTCCCCGAATCAAGCATATTTACGCCAAAATTGCCGATAAAAAATCCGATATCTTTCCAGCTACAATAGTCGTCCGGCTTCCCAATGGCAAGGAAGAAACGCGCACTCTCTTTGGCAATCTCATAGAGCTTGCAGAGCAGTCTATCGACTTTGAGAACATGATCGAGGCGGCAGGGGGTGAAAAACGGTACGCACATTCAGACGCTGTTGATTTCGAGGGCAAGCAACTGGCCGAGGAAGACATCATCTCGGAGGATACTAACCTGCGGCCGATATTGTTGAAAAGAAAAGACCTTCTTGTTCAGTTGAATAATGAACAAGAAGAAGTCCTAGGTCGAGGCAGTTTTGGAAAGGTCGTGAAAGGAACCTATCGAAACCACGCCGTTGCTGTAAAGGTCATGCACGGAGATAATTTAGCCGCATTCGGTGAGATTGACGACGATATGGACAGGGAGGAGATTGAAGAGAATTTGCAGAAATTCCGACAGGAGTGCTTGCTCATGAAGGATCTAAAACATGAGAACATTGTTATGCTGATCGGAGCACTGTGGACCAAAGATCTCACATGCTGCGTTATTGAGTTCTGTGAGCGCGGTAGTCTAAACAAATTCCTGACAGACGGAACAGAGGCAAAAAAGTTGTCGTGGGCAGCGGACAAGCTTGACATAGCAATCGGTATTGCCTCGGGCATGAATTATCTCCATAGTTGCGTATTTTTCGACGAAAACATGCGAGACTACGTGGAGGGTATTGTTCACAGAGACTTGAAGCCAGATAATATCTTGCTCACGGCAGGCTTCGTCGCAAAAGTTAGTGACATGGGGGAGAGTAGGGTGGTCTCGAGCGAAGGAGACATGACAGTCGTAGGCACCCAATTTTTCATGGCACCGGAGGTTTCTCTCGGTGATCGGTACGACCAAAGCTGCGATGTGTTTAGTTTCGGAATGATACTTGCGGAGATGTGTCAGTTGGGCACCATCGAAGATCTACTGGCAAATTCAATGAAACGCTTAAATCCCCGATCCTTCGTAATGTCCCGTGGCCGACTTTCAAATAGATTGAATAGCGGCAAAATTCGGCCGGAATTTGTTGACACGGACCAGCGGACCGTCAATGACACTCCCGAGGGTATTTATGAGCTAATGAAGCGATGTTGGCAGCACAACGCTTATACGCGTCCATCATTTGCCGAATTACTCGAAAATCTCAAGGGGCTCAGAAAAGACGTGTCCTATCGTGAATTCTCCACAGACAGGGTTGAAGACGCAGAAGTTCTTGAGCTCAAGAAAGTCAGGAAAGAGCACGAGGAAGGTTTTCAACGTGTCAAGAATGAACTTGCTGACGAAAATAGGAGGGCCCAGGAAAAGCTAAGGGAGAGGAGGAGAAGGTTAAGAGCGATCAGGGGAGATAGTGTAAAAAAAAAAAACCCTTTAACCAATCCAGGTGAAGCTGCGACAGGCGGCAATGACATGAATGACTGCAAAGACGTTAGCGGCCAAAATAGCACCACCGACGTGCCCATTGACTCGGGGGAAAAGCTGTTTGAATCGCTGCGGAGAAGAACAGAGATTTAGCGAATAAAGTAGAGAGAGAGCATTTAGACCATTTAACCCCTTTTTGAAGTGACAACTATCTTGGCCCAAAAAAATATCACTTTTATACAAGTTTAATGAGCATTTTCTTGCTCCAGGGCTGCATTTCTTAGCTCTTCGACCTTCCTTTGGACCTCTATTGCGTTAGTTAAGATCATTGCCGCGTTGGCTATCTCACTACTTCCGCCCTCGTCCAGCCAGCTTTTGTACTCTTCTCTGGCTGCTGCTCTTTCAAATCCGAGCAGTTTGACCTTATCTCGCTTTCTCTCCTCTTTCGCTTTGAGCTCCTTGATTTGATCTTTCATGTACTGCACTTCTGATTCATTATCTTTGATGAACATCCAGCCTAGTTTCTTCTCGTACTTGAGCGTTTCAACGTCCGCCAGCAGTCTGGCGACCTCTCGATGAGCACTAGCAAGCTGCCTGTCACTTTCGGGGTCATCAATTCTTTTCTTTGCTATGTCGATTTTTTCTCGAACCTCTGCGATCTCTTCTTTTTTATTTGCCCGGCTTAATTTTGCAGCATTGATTGATGCAATTGCTGCGCTCCTTCTTTCTAGCAGCGCCATGTGGGCGTTTTTGAGGTCGTTTTGGCGGGGTGTGACGATGAAATCGCTCGAGTCGAATTGCCTTTCCGCAATCGTCAATTCGGTTTTCTTTTTCTGCCGAAAATTGTTGATTCTCCTATTGACTGGCTTCTCCTCGCTTTCTTTGCCTTCTTCGCTTTGCTCGGTGGTGGTGTCCTCTTTCTCCTTCTTCCGGACAAACTTTTCGAGGGCCTTCACTTCTCGCGCCTCCTTTCTTCTCCTCCCTTCGACCTTGTTAACTTTTAAAGTTAGTGCCTCGACGACACTTCTCTTTTCTCCGACAAGGTCGGCAAGTTTTTCGGCCTTGCGTTGCAACCTCGTGTAGTCTTGATAGGTCGACCGCCCGTCTTGTAGTTCCAGTTCTAAGAGGGCATTCAATTCGTTTTCTTTATTTTGGGCTTTCGTGACCCTACGGCGATTCTCTGAACGACGGTCTTCGGACGTTTTCAAACTAGTGGGGACTAATTCGTAGCACTTTCCGCTGCTACCTCCGCCAGAATTTCCATTGATTCCACTCTTGAGCTTGTCAATCCTCTCCTTGAGTCTAACGTTCTCTTTTTGGATCTGCATGTCGCGTATTCGCTGAAATTTTTTGTGGTGGGACTTGTACGTTGGACGCAAGCTCTTTATGTTGGTGGGGAGAGCCTTCCTCTTCAGCTGTTTCTTTTTTAGTACTTTTTCTTGGGTCGTCTTCGCCCTAACCTCCTCCTCCTCTTCCAGAAACCTCGTCGTGTATGCTACAGAGGGAAGATAAGCTTTTAATACAATGTGTATCTCTGAGTTGTAACTTATCCGTTTTCCGGCCCGAGAAAGTAGAGGCAGCCACCTGTCAATTTTGTCAGGTACTCTCAATCCAATATCTTCCTCGGCTTCGACGCCTTCACCCAGATCTTCGCCATCCTCTTTGGTGGTGCCGATTAATTCTCGTAAGGACACGCTTGCTTCTCCTACGAAAACTGTCGCTCCACTCTCCTTGACATCGTAAATGCTGAACATGATGTCTCCCCTGATAGCGTCCCAGCTATCCCCTGGGGGGAGGAGTTCCATTGAAAACTTGTTGCTGCCCCAAGCGGGATTGTGAGTATCTTGCAGCACCTCCGTCGTGTGAATAGGCGTCTTGCACCTTAGCATCCCATTGCCACCTCTATCACTTCCGCCTTCCACAAATAAAATCTTAACAAAAGGATTGCACACCTCTACCTCGCTTCCTGGCAGATCTCTCGCAGACAAGACACTTCCCTGCAACAAAGCGCAGCCCTCGGAAGCCGCGTTGAAACGTCGTCTCCCAGTCGTTTCCGGTGGTTGTTGCCGTTGCTTGGTCGAGAAGGTCTTATTCTTGTTTTCGATTTGATTGTCATGGGCGATTTGACGGTTCGCAGCTTTGGTGAAGTCATCGATGAACAGTTTTCTGACGTTTATGGGAGCAACTTCTCCCTGCTTCGCTGACTCCCTCTCAAGCTCTCTTACCATCTCTATCTCGGCCTCTTCCCTCTCTTCTTCTTCTTCTTTTCTCTCCATTTCTTCTTTCTCCAACTCCTCCTTCTCCCGCCGTTGTCCCTCAAAGAAGTCGCGCAGCCACGCCTCCTGATCATCCTGCTCCTGCCTCATTGAGGAAATGTTTATCTCTTCGAGCGCTTTCTGCAGCGAGCTGGTGATAGCATCGTTCCTCGTGTCAATAAAATTGTCCTGTTGAGCCTGAAAATCATCTCGCTCGGCCTCGAAATCATCGTGATGAGCTTGAAAGCTGTCTTGAGGTTCACTTTCTCCCCCGATCTCCCCGTTGCCCTCCCCCTCACCCTCTTCTATACCCTCCCCTCCGTCCTCCGATACTTTCCCTGTGGTAGCATCAACTCCACTTTCTTCTCTTCCTTCGTCTTCTCCGACGAACTCTATCCCCTCTCCCTCGAAACCCTCCATGACCTCCTCATCTCCGTCGTCGTACTCCACCACCCAGGTCCCATCCTCCTCCCCTGCCCGGGCAACATTCCCATAAAACCAAGCGGATTCAGATGGCCAGTAGATACGAATTCGACGGCCAATGGGATTTTTCATCGTGTTAAATTCCTAATTGAGCTGAATTATGAAAATCAGCAGTTTGGAATTGAAAAATCTCAGAATCATTTTCAAAAATCAAAAAAAAATTGAAAAGAGTGTGAGAGTGTGCCTTCATACCATAATTAACTATTGAACTATTGAACTGATTCGACTGTTGAGGATTCCAGCTTACTTGCAAAAAGCAGAATTGACCCCTCGGAAACCAGCCACTAGCTTGCTTTATCCCCGTACCAAACAAAATAGTCATGTCTCACTTCCTTCCCATGTCTCGTGCCCTCCCCCAGGCGGATTGCTTTGCCATGCCGTCCGGCCCCTGCAAATCCGAGCATGTTGCTGAAATTGCCAACAGGTGTTTGGGTCGCCTTATGGGAAATGGGCCTCTGAGGAGTGACAAAGAGCTTTTCATGGAGAGCATGAGGGGGGTTACGGAGTTCTTGGTGGAGGGAGGCAGGGGCGAGGGAGAGGTCGGACGGGGGAAAGAAAACGGCAATAAAAATACTGGAAGACGAATCGGACAAAAGGCTGGCGAAGAATCTCCCAAAAGGACTTGGTCACACCCCGTCAGTAGGAACTATGATGCAACAGGTCGGGTTGATTGGAATCGTCTCAACAAAACACACCCATCCTACAGCAAAGAAAATACGGGGGCTTCCCATTCTTCCTCAAGTCAACCAATGATAGCGCCGTCACCGCGCCTCAATCCTCCAGTAACTATCCCCAATCACCACCTCTCCCCATTGAATTTTGAAGGAGAAATGAGCGCTAAGAATTTTGCAGAGGTTAGAAGGCAGAAAGTTGAGGCAATTGAGAGGGCCCGGAGACTTGAGAAAGATTCTAGGGGAAATCGTACCGTAAAGTTTCAGGCTGACTCCCGAGGATTCGGTTTTGATGTCGATGGAGGGGGTAGTAGCAAAGGCTCGGCAGCTTCCTACGGTGGTCCACCAAGCGATAGCGAAGATGATGAGGAAGAAGAAATTGGGTCCCCTGCGCCTAGTTATACCACCAACAACACAAATAATGGTAGCTCGCACAATGAAAACGACAACCTCTACATCCGAACGAACAAAACAAACGCTACTCTTTTCCCGGCAGGACACCTGGAGGCGCTCCTATCGAAGGAACAGACGGCTTGCCTCCGTTTAATATTTGGCCCTCGGGAAGTAGCTTCTATCGGGAGCGTTATGTCCGGTTTAGAGCGTCAAAATGAGAGAGCAGGGAAGCTCTTCTCAACAGTTGTCGTAGAGGACATCAAGGAAAAGTTGATTGGTGTTGGGTCTCTTGGCGGAGATCAAGGGGATAAGATTGACTGGGGGGAGTTTTTGAGCTGTGTCGTGAGAGGAAAGGCAGAAGAAATTGGGGAGATGAGGGAGAAAGTCAAGATGGCCAATGTTGGAGAGAGCTTGGATTTGAGTGGGGGAGGAGGGGGTTGGGGTAAATAAATTATAATTAAGTGACGCGTAAAAAGAAAGTGAGTTTGGTTGCCCACCAGTTGATTGATAAGATTCCTTTGGCGCTCACGCCGCTGCCAAAATTGCGCAAAAGAAGGATAGTCGGCGAATAGTTATAGGAAAGTTTTCGTTCGCAAACAATTGCATATCGTTAAATTGCTTTCATTATAATGCAACACCGAATCCGTACATATTTCATAATGGGTGGGCTCCGAAGTCAATCGAGAGCCCCTCATTCACCCAGCATGCAGACGATAGATCCCCTTCTTATCCGCTGGGCAGTGATTCCGAGAATCGTAGCCACGTCATTCAAACGTTCTAAGGCCGCGCGGCTGTCATCACAGTCTCCTTCTTGGACAGCCGAGTGGTACCAATGGCATGCCTCACTGTCATCCTTATTTAACCCTCCCCGTGCCTCCTCGTAAAATTCCCCCACAGAGAACATCGCCTCGTGGTTCCCCTTCTGGGCGCTGAGCATGTAGTATTCCAATGCTTCCTCCTCTCTAGACTCCATCTCCATAAGCAAACCGTATTCCAGCGCTGCAGTACTACTGCCTAAATCGGCGCATGCCTTGTAGTACACCTTGGCCAAGTTGTTGGACATTTCGATACCATGTAAGCCGCTCTCGTAGATCTGGGCGAGCGCTAAGCCAGACTTGACATAATTATCCAGCTTAAAAGACTCTTTGAGCAATTTCACACCGGCGTCGACGTCTATTGATAAGCAGCTCAACTCACCCGTCATGAGAAAAGTAGCAAACAGGAGAGTCGCCTCACCATGACAGTTGTTCACCAGCGTATTCAGAAGGTTGACACCATAGGATTCGTTCTTAACAACGTTACAATAGAATCTACCTGATTGATTTATGTTGAGCAGCGCCTTTGCTAGGGAGAAATTATCATCATTCGTTCTGGACACCCACACCAATTCCTTCACAAATGCTTTGAAGAAGTGATTGACGTTGACCAGAGTAATTTGAGACGCCATAGGAAGAAAAGAGACGATATCAAGGAGTAAATCGTCAGGGAGTGTGGTAATCGATCGTGAAATTTCGCTCTTGAGGAGGACTGAGCTGGACATGTTTGTGGCACCAACCAAAAGGCGCTTCAAAAATAAGTAAGCTTAACGGAATTTTCAAGACTTCTGAAAGCTACTGGGTGGATTTTGAACAACGAAGAGCGAGGTTTTCACGGTATTTTTCAATAATGTTGAACTTTAGACACTATCTGTTGACTTTTAGATTCTTTTCGGGTGACCTGTCGCCCACCAAACCAGCCAAAATCAATTTCCGCCTTTCGAATCTCAAAGAAAAGAGGCATTTACATTGATCTATTTGGCTTTCCACCTTCCCCCCAATTGTTTTCATCGGTGTGCTAGAAATTTTACTTGCCAATTCGAATTATTCCTAAAGAAATTGCTGCGTGATACCCCTCAGTGGTTCCTACAATGAAGCGCCCAGTTAGCAGTAACGATAGCAAGAACAAATCCGATAAATCTGGCAATAGCAATAAGAAGGCCAAAACTTTCGGCAGTGCGGGCGGTAAACACGGCGGTAAAACGAGTGGCAAGCAGGCAGCTCCTCTGAAGCCAGAGAAGAACGAATCTCAGCTCATCACCACTGCAAAGCAAAAGTGGAACGTGTTGAGGGCCTCGACCGACAAGGATGAAACGAAACAGATGACGGATGATTTGTTCGAACTGGTTAAGGGCGAGTTGTGCTCCCTAGCGCGGAAGCACGACACTAGTCGCGTCATCCAATGCCTTGTTCAGAATGGAAATGTAGAACAACGCACAGTGATCTTGGAGGCCCTCAAACCATTCGTCAAGGAGCTTTCGACGAGTCAGTACGCTCACTTCATAGTCCTTAAGCTCTTGAAGAAGTGCTGCGGTGCTTCTGTCGGCACGCTCCCCCACCAGATCAGCAAGGAGAAGAAGAATGCGGACATTAGAACCCTCGTCAGCACAATAAAATCCAACGTTACCAAAATCGCCACCGATGCGGTGGGTGCCCGAGTGATTGAGTATATGTTTCAAGAGCTCCCTAAGCAGTTCCGAGAATCCTTGCGGGTCGAACTTTACGGACGAGAGTACCAGGTCCTACTTGGCGGGGTGAGTGTCACTGACAGCGGGGAGGCAGTCACCCTCAAGAGCATTGTGGAGAAGCACCCCAAAAGTCGGCAGTCACTACTATTGTCCATGAATGATGTTATTAGTAAGATGGTGCAAAAGGGACTTTCGCACTTTACGTATGTACAGAATCTTATGGGTGAGTTCACCACTGAGCTATCTACTGGCGCCAGGGGTGAGGGCAACTTTGACGAGAAAATTTCCAAGCGAGACGGGGAGACTTTATTGGCCTTTGGAGACAGCATCGCTGATTCTGCCGGTCTCATCGTCAGTAGTAGATCCGGAGCTATCACCATCGCCAACGTTGCGGCGTACAGCAACGCCAAAACTCGGAAAAAACTTATCAAAAGTTTCAAGGGCTTCTCGCGGAGCGGTATGCTGCACGACTTCGCCTACTTTAGCATTATGCGCTTAGTAATGTGTACCGACGATACTATTGCGATTCAAAAATCTGTACTCGGCGAGCTCTTAAAATCGACCGCCTCAAATGAAGCCTCTGGTGATGATGAACAGAAACATCCCCTCCTTGAAATCGTCCTTAACCCCAACGCATGCAAGCTTCTTTTGTGGATGATTTTCGACGATGACCGAGAGGAGACTTCTGATGACTTAACCGGGGTCAACAAGAAAGATTTTGACCCCTGGGAGATTGATCTCCTGCAGACGCCCAAGATTTGTGACGCCCCGACATCCAAGAAATCGCCCACGACCAAGAAATCAGAATTGCTGCAGTATCTTTCCCCCGACATCAAGCAGATGCTAAATTCTCACGTTGGGGAGGTTTTAGTTGCGGGAGGGAGTGCTGGGAGGTTTCTTAGAGGCGTCGCGGGCGAGGGCAGAAGGTCTGCGGGAGTTGAGGAAGACCTGCCGGAAATCATTGCTAATGCCTGCGCCTGCGACAAAAGTCTGTTCGAAGGCGATGTTAGCCACAGGGTGCTTCAGAAAGTGCTCAAGAGCAGTGAAAAGACGGTGGAAAGTGTCAGGGTGTTGTTTGAGGGGAAAATGCTGAAGGAGATAGGAAGTAGCAATCGAGGGGCCTTTGTTCTGGCAGAAATGTGCGGTAACGACAAGGTGGTCAAGGAACTAAAGAAGGACATGAAAGCGATCGCAAATCGGGCAAAGGGTGGCGAGAAGGGCGCAAAGATTTTGTTGGAAAGGCTTAAATAGTAGCTTGTGAAACGGAAAGAGTTGTTTTGGCACACACAGACACGGACTAAATTGAAAAGTTATCATCAAAGAGAGCAACAAATTGAACACAACGAATGTTCAATGAGAATCACGTCGAATGAATGGTGGCCGAAAAGTTCTGCACACAAGTCTTCGCAAAACAACATTGTGCTCTTATTACATTTACACCACCGTCCGCATTAACCAAAGATTCTCTTGAAGAATGAGGCGGGCTCGGGGGTGATGAACCTCATCTCCTTTTCCTCTCCCAAAAATCGATCCACCATGTCACTGTAAGCACCAGCCGCAGCTTCTCCGCTGTCAGCCAAGGTAATCACCGGCGTTCCGTTGTTGGTGCACGTCAGGATCGACTTGCTTTCCGGGATCACTCCCACAAGGTCGAGGCCGAGGAGCTGCGTCGTGTTATTTAAAAATCGTCACGTACTTCGTGTGAGTTTTTCATCGTTTTTGCTTTTTTTGTGGTGTAAATGTTGAAATTTTGTATTGGCGCTCTTCCTCACCTCTTGGATATCATTAATGCTGAGGGACTCGCCAAGCTCAGCCCGCTCTGGATCGTATCGAGTGATGAGGAGAGACTGCGTAACTGGCGTGGCGCCGAGCTCGCTTCGTCGGGAGCGGGAGGAAATGAAACCGATCATCTTGTCTGCATCACGACAGGAGGAAAGCTCTGGGTTGGTAACAATAACAGCGTCATCTGCAAAGTACATGGCATGCTTGGCACCGCTCTCGATACCAGCAGGCGAGTCGAGAATCACATAATCGAACTTCTCTACCAGCTCCTTTAGAATCTTCTCCACGCCCTCGACCGTTAGGCTGTCTTTGTCCTTGGTTTGGGAAGCGGCAAGGAGGCTCAAGTTCTCCACTCTCTTGTCCTTGATGAGAGCCTGCTGAAGAGTGCACTCGTCATTCAGAACGTTGATAAAGTCGAAGACGACGCGTCGCTCTGCGCCCAGGTGAATGTCCAGGTTGCGAAGTCCAATATCGAAATCAATTACACAAACTTTATTGCCTAAACTGGCAATTCCCATGGCAAATGAAGCGGCAGATGTAGTCTTGCCCACTCCTCCCTGTGGCCGTTCGTTCGTTAGGAAGTCGGTTTCGGGGGTAAAGAGTTTTTTTACAGGAGAAAACATCGCGCAGCAGCAGCAGCAGCAGCAGCAGCAGCAGCGCGCGAATTGACAAGGGGGGCACAAATTAATCGCAAGCATCACTCCCACTCACCTTTCCACTCGTCACTGCAACAATACGACCATAGTCTGGGTTGGAGTCGGGCTGGGGCAGCTTGTGCATCGCCATCGTCGATGGGCTAGGAGCTTGGGGAGCGCTGCTGGTCGGCGCGGTGATCGTTTGCGTCGACGTGGTCGGGGCAGCCTTGGAGACAACATTCTTTGCTTTTTTGGCCTTGCGCTGCTTGGCGGAAGTTCCCAACATGCGGAAGTCAGCCGTCTGCGCTACCAGAGACAAGGGGTGTCGTTGGAGTCCCCGGGGCATTCGCTGTAAAGGGTGGCTGCGCAGAGCGCTGCTTGTGAAGTTACGGAGCATACTCTTGCCGAATGATTCAAAAGATAAGGAGGGAGCTCGAAGTGTTCTCCAAACTAATGGGTTTTTTGTTTTGGTTTTTGGCCTCTAATGAAAAACGATTCGAATTATGCCGCAAATTTGACTTTGATGAATATTTAAGAGCTGTGGGAATTCGAAGTGTTTGATTGTGTTCGGGGTTCGGGGTTCGGGGGGGGGGTTCGGGGCAAAAATCTGCAAGCCTCTCTCACAGACAATAAGAGAGAACTTTTGAGGAAAGTGAGGATGCTGCTCCCGTTAAAGGTCATTCTGCTTGACATGGATGGTGTTTTGGCCGAGGTTGGAAGGTCGTACCGCACTTCCATCGTTGAGACTTGCCGACATTTTGTCGGTGATGGGTGCACCATTACTCCCGAAACTGTGCACCAAGAGAAGGTCAAGGGGGGTTGCAACAATGACTGGGTGCTTTCACTGTGTCTGATCAAGCGCGAGCTGGGGGAGTCCGGCTCGGCGTCAGGGGCAGTGCAGGTCCCCTCACTGCAAGAAGTGACTGATAAATTTGAGGAGCTTTACCAAGGAACTGGTGATGTTAAGGGTCTCTACGAGCTCGAGACGTTGATACCAGAGAGGAAGGGTGAGTAAAGATGTCTCGGTGAGGGGTTGAGTGCTTCTGTGCTGTCTTGCTTCTGTGTTCTCAGTCTTACCCGCTTGCCCATCTTCTCTTCTTGTTTTTATCATCTTCTATCATCTTCTGGGAGCAGTCCTGGAAGATCTTTACCAGCGGACGAATGGCAACATAGCGATTGTCACGGGACGACCGAGGAAAGATTGTGAGGCTTTCCTGAAAAGATTCGAACTCTCCTCCTTTGTGAAGCACTGTGTCTGCATGGAAGACTGCATCACCGTCGGGGACGACGGCGAAGAAGTGAAGCTTTTCAAGCCGGACAAGTTCCCTTGCTTGGAGGCTCTGAGGCTACTGGGAGTGTCCCCCTCTGAGTATGACGCCGCAGCGATCGTTGGAGACACGCCTGATGACATTGTCAGCGGCAGGGAAGCGGGGATACGTTCCATCGGGGTCTTGGTACCCGGAGACGGTGGGGAGGGGAGCAAAATAAAGGAGGCCATGCTCAAGGAAGGGGCAGAGGTCGTCCTCGTGGCCGGACTGGCAGATCTGCCGGGCATGGTGTCTGACCAATCTCAGAAGCTCGAATTTGATGATTCGTGGATGACAGAGACCAACCCCAAGAACAATTCTATTGGTGAAGAAACAGTTGACGAGGTTTTATTAGAGGAGATAGCCAAACGAGAGGAGAAGTACAGTTGATGAGAAGTGCAGTTGATGAGAAGTACATTTGACGGTGATGGGTGGAGAATAGGTATGGAAAAAGTGTAGCTGCTTTAGGTATGAAGCTGTAGCTGCAGTTTTGGCAAATATACAAATTTAAAGTCAAATTTAATCCTTCCTTCATTGCATATCTTGGTCGTCTTGGCCACCTGCGGCGATATTAGCCCCGATATTAGCCGCACCTACATCCCCAGACTCTTCCACATCCTCTTCCTCCACTCTCCCTAACTTGATAGCCAAGCCCATGTCCACATCGCAGCGCGCATTGTCGTCGTCTTCTTTCTCTTCTTGGGTCATTTCCCTACGCAGCACTCTGCGCTCAATCCTGGGGCCCGGCCGAGGCATTGACATGTTCACCTTGCTGTTGAGAGGGTGGTAGTAAACCGCGCCATCTTCTTGGCTGACGCGGAGGAGGAAGTGAACCTCCGGCTCGCCCTCCTTTCGAAGAGGTATGACCTCCAAATCATAGGCCTGAGTGACTTGGTACTCTTCCCTCGCCAGCTTGGTGGGCGCATTGGGAGCAGCAGGGGCGATGAGGTTGCAGGTCATTCGCTGTGTTTTCACACCGCTGTCCTTGGACTCCTTAACAGCCACGTCGGCAACAATGCTGCGCGACGCGAATTTGATCTGCTTCTTGTTGTTCTTTTCACTAGTTGAGATGTCCGTGTGACTCAGTGAGTGAGACCAGGTATCAATATCAGGAAGGAGCGGCATGATCCATTCAACGGTAAGATTCTTCTTGGTGGCGTGCTTCATTCGGGCTCTGTTGGGCCTATTGGCGAATGCAAATGACTTGTCGATGGCCCCCTGGCCACTTGCTTCGGCATGCGTCTTGATTCTCTCATCGAGCTCCTTGACCTTCTCCATGTTGACCTCTGTCAGCGACCTGAACTCGTTCTTTTTCTGGTGTATATCGTTGGCTAAGTAAGTTGTACGCTTCATGTATTCTGGAGCCTTTCGATCGAGGATGCGGCTCTCGGAGAAACTCTTGCCATCCTTGAGGCCAATCTCATAGCTGTCACTCCTCTTCCTTCCCTTCCACTTGTTACCTGTCAATCCGCGCCTACGCATCTCGCGGACCTTTTGCAACTCCTCCCTCTCACTGTCGCCCATCCCCCCTTTCCACTCCACAAAAACTCGGTCCTCGTCCTGAAGCTTGTCAACAGTGTTGAGTTCATAACACTCAGGGCTGACAGTGTCTATTTTCACCCCACAATCAAGCTCTGAATGAAGCCGCCAGGCGTGCTCCCTCTCAATGTCAGGAGGCTTGCTATATTCGACAAACTCTTTTCCCAGCCCCCCCCCCATAACATCTCCCCCCAAGAACCGTGCACCAACAGGAACCCTCGGCAGCTCATTCCTAAAGGCCAAATTAACGACAAAATCCTGTGTGCGCACGCCTCCGTCCCCAACAAAACGCCTGAAATTAGTGTTCTTCTCCTCCTGCTGCGCAAGGATTTTCGCCGTATGCGACTTGGCCATCTGACGGCGGTCAGAAGACCCGCTCGACGACTGTGATATAGATGTGATAAGTGACATTGATGCCATAGGTGCGATAGGTGCGATAGGTGCGATTAGGGGAAGCAAACGCAAAAAGCGAAAACAAAAAAGCGAAACGAGGAGGAGAAGAGGAGGGGTTAGCGACTCCAATTTGCCCAAAAAAAAATCCACTGCCTCTACAGACACATAGCACGAGGTGCACAAGGTCACCTATCCTCCGTTTCCACAGAGCCCCATCATATAGTGTACCTTTCGTTTACGCTTTTCCCCGGAAGACATGTTGGAATTTATCGTATAGAGGACCACGGTGTGGGGTGGAAGTTGCACTCGACGTTTCTCTGGGTCGGGAACGAAAACAGGGTGAGCTAGGTGCCCCTGAATTGTAAAATATCAAAATATCTCTCTGTCTGCCGGTTTTTTGCGTCATCTGCCGCATTCCAGTTCCTTGTTTTGTGTTTGTGGCCTCCCGTAACTCTGGGAAGTCCACCTCGGGGACTTCACCTGAAATAGACGATGCATGTTGTCATCGGCCGACGCTTGCCGATGGTGAGGGATCGTGCGCTGACCCTCCGTAGGATTGCGCCTTCATTGCGAGGTTTTTCATCGGGCTCTTCTACAGCTGATTCTGATTCTGGGGCTGATAACCGGTCAGCGGTGGAGATCGTGACTCGGCAGGGAGCTGGACTGAATGCGCTTCTAGGATTCTCAAAGCTCACTACAGGGGTTCTTTGCGGCTCGCCGGCTTTGATCAGCGATGCAGCGCACAGCTTCAGCGACATTCTCACAGATGTCGTTGCGCTGCTGACCTTTAAAAAGAGCAGGGAGGACCCGGATTCAGATCACCCCTATGGCCACGGAAAGTTTGAAAGTCTGGGGACCATGTTTGTTGGAGGTGTATTGATGGCAACTGGAATAGGAGTTGGTTTTTACAGTTTTGAATCGTTGGCAATGTTGATGTCGGGTGATTTAATTGGCGTTGAATCAGCGGCTGAATCGGCGGCTCATTTGTCAGAAATGCTGGATCCACGAGTTGGACTGGCTATGGCGGGCTTCTCTGTTGTCGCAAAAGAGGGAATGTATCGAGTAACTCATGATGTTGGATTGAAAACCAACTCTTCTGTCCTTTTGGCAAACGCATTCCATCACCGGGCTGACGCAATTTCGTCAGTTTTTGCATTTTTTAGTATCGGTGCCACGCTTGTCTTTGATAATCCCTATTTTGATCCTCTTGGGGGGCTTTTAGTGTCATCGCTTATTTTCAAGAGTGGAGCAGAAATAATTCTTAACCCGATTTCTGAATTGCTTGATACAGTGAGGGAGACTGACGACCCTCTATGTAAAAAGGTGGTCACTTTGGTCGCTGAAAAGTTTCAACATGATGTTGATGCCAATACCATTGGCATTAAAATTCGAGACAGTGGACCGTTTGTGCTGATTGATGTCGAGGTTGATTTACTCAGCAAATCTCTGAGTTCATCAAGCGCTCATCAAATTGGAGAGCTGATCCAAGAGGCGATCATCGATTTAGATGTCGATGTAGGCAGTATCAACGTCCACTGCAATCCTGTATTTAGAGCTGAATTTTGTGATTTTCGATCGAGAGGGGAGATGCTCTTGCCTTCACCGGCAGTTTTTGAGTTGGAGATAAGTAGAATGCTGCTGGAGTTTGGGGTGAAGTTTGAAGGAGCGTTAATTAACTATAGAGACAATGGGAAAATCGACTTGGTCGTCACTATTGAAAGGGGCGCGTGGGATAGGGGTGATGAATGTAGACAACTGATCATGGAGCACGAGGACGTGAATCAGTGCGATGTAGTAGTTCTGAGCAGTAGTAAAACAAAATGTGATTGATTAAATGTTGTTCATATTTTTCATCATTATTGCCGAAACGATTGATGGAGCAAGTGCATGTCTCATTAAAGAGGTTTTTGGGGAGACAACAGTAGAAAAATTATATGAAATCTACGCTATCATCAGTTTAGTCCTCTTTCTAGTTTCTCTCGCTATCTCGATTAGTTCTCTGGTACCAAATTTCAACAAGACATCGAAGAGAAGGGCAGCGTAGCCGTTCTGACATTCCTTCTTCATCGAGACTCTTGTCCCGAGCGTGGAGGATTTTTCTTTTCGGGCGAAGGACCCACGAGAAGTGCGACAAGAAACGTGCCTACGAAAGCTTTACTACGGCCTATCTTGAGGACTTCAGCCCCTACGAACGTTCCTGTTAAAATAAACATCAGTCCCCAATTAGCTCGCCGCCACATTGGGCCTGCTAATGCCCAGTAGGCATCCAAGGGATTCTCATCTGGAGAGGGGTTGCCGTTGATACAAAATATTTGGGCTCCGAGTGCAAGGCACGATGTTGAACCCCAACATCCCCAGCCAAGAAATCCAGGAAGCGCACCGTACCGCAGGCCAAGTGCAATGAAGCCTATCATGGGAACTAACTGGGATCTCCATCCACGACGGACCGTACTTGACAGCAGGCCTCTTGTGGGGTCTATCAGCAGGTCTCATTAGAGAGGGGAGAGAGGGAACAACAAAGAAGAAGAAAAAGCAAGATATGAGATATGAGATAGATTCAGATTATGAGAACCTTCAAGAACCTGTCTGCTTTCGGACTCTAAGTTCTAAGCTCGCTCTAAGCTGAAAAAAAACTAGGTACTTTACTAACTTACTCCAGAAATAAAAACCTCACGAAGATATTGTATGTTTAATTCCTGTATATAATCTGTGAAAAGTCTCGTTCTGTGCGTGCACAACTTATTTTTGCTCTTCCAGACGAAAGTGTGTTGTGCACAGCCCCTTTTTTCTTTTCACCTGGCTTCTGACCTGCACTTTGGTCTTCTGCTACATTCCACTTGTCTAGTGGCGCCGTAGATGGGTGCTTGTGCGTCCTCCCCCTCAGCTACGACCACCGCTCCTCCCACCCCAAAGTCACTCCTTACGCGCAAACAGCTTGAGCTTGCCACTGTGACAAAGCTTGAAGGCCTGGACCAAAACGAAGGGGACAGATTCTGCATAATATGGACTAAATGGCTAGAGGATTGGCTCTCTTTTGTCTGTGGAAATGAAGAGAGGGGTGCGCCTGGGGAGATTGCAAATTGGAACGTGGTAAAGTATATCATTGATAATGATCAGGGAGTTGATATGGGCTTTGTGAGGATCGGGGAAAACTTGGAGGGGAAATACAGGAGAGTTAAGCCTGAGGTGTGGGATTTTTTCGCAAAAACTTACGGAGGTGGGCCTCGCATCTGTGTCGATAGAAGGATTGGGTTCGCTTATACAGACTGGGATGATCTTAGCTCCTGGGCGGTGGACCAAAGATGGTTTGCCACTGACAAGGAGAGGAAGATTAGATTATGCAATGATGTTGATGATGGGAAAAGAAGAGGAGGAGGAGGAGGAGAGAAAGAAATGGACAAACAGAAGACGATATCCTTTATCGGCGAGGAGATTTCCGCTGACGAGGTGTGTGTTGGAATTTCAGGAGATAAGTTAAAGAAGGGGGAGAAGGAGAAGGAAAGGGAGATTAACGTGTTTGAGGTTAGTAGGAGTCCAATGTTAGAAAAGCTCAAATGCCACCCTCTAACGTGTTTAAAACCATCCGTAGTTAATGGGAATTGATGACGCAACTATTAAAAAACTGAACGAGCGGACTGGAGTTGCTTCCGACGTCATAACTCTTAAGCAAGAAACGATATCACCAAAGCCTGAAACCACACAAAAGACCGAAACGCTAAGGCCCAAACAGTCTCCAGTTGAGAAAGTCCAAAATCAGAAGAGTCGGAAGCTTTCACTAAAAGGAACAGTACATCATTTATCCGCGGCAAACTATTTAGATGAGGCCATTGAAGATGAGTTTTTCAGGAAACCCCCAGGGTCAGTAGCCAGGGCTGATTCGTTGATGAAGTTTCAAAGTGAAAGTGATGAGAGTGACTACAGCGAGAGCGAAGATGAGAAGAAAGATGGAGAAGGGTTTGAGAGTGATAGCGGAGGGAGTATGGGAAGTTTGACCAAAGGAGACAGTGTGAGCTGGCTTTTCTCTGGTGAAGATCCTTCTGAAGACTAGAAGAGAAAATAATTGCAAGTAGATTTGAAATTTGAGGCAGGGAAACAAACGATCACTCTTTCTTAGTAAATTTTAGTAATGGTTTTCCGTCGTGCTTAGCCTCCTCAAGCCGATTTCTGACTTCATTCAGCTTCAGTGCGCTGCCTACGGTGTAGACTCCCCCCCTCCCAAAGTGTTCATGGCAGCTCTCCAGCCCCAAGCAAATACCCACTTCCGCGATAGTTTTCGAAGTAAAGGCATAACCTGGGTCACCGTGCCCAACTATATCATACTCAACTTTTGAGCCTGTGGCGTCATCGGGAGACCCAACGACTTTAGCTCTAAAACCGCCCTCTTTCCTGATAGTAGATCCTGGCCCCTCTCCTGGTTTGGGGGCCAAGGGCATCTCTCCTCGCCACCAGTGTGGCAAGGACCACCAAAATGCATCCCAGAACGAAGCTAGACTCATACCCTCCATATAGCTGACTTTGCTCTTTATATTGAAGTACATTGTGCGCCTCACGATACGCGAATTGCAGTAAGCCATGAAGTGAGGGACTGCAAAAACATCAAGCACGGAGTCAATTCGAGGCAAGCTTCCCCAGCCCGTCGCCTCCGTGTCTACCTTCATGCAATCCTTGATCTCAGGGACAGTGATGTAAGGATCATTAGCATGGGCCAAGCTTGAGGTTTAGGGGCAGAGGTGGTGATCAGGTGATTTGTCAGACGAAAAATATCAGCTTTTGACTTGTTGATACAAAAGCAATTGCTTACCTCATCTCTCCTCCCCAGACGCCAGTGATCATATCTTTCACCCCTTTCTTCATGCTTGCGAATGTGCCTCCAGACATACCACCATGTGCTTCAGTGACAACAGACCGGATGCGGATAAGAGAGGTCGGGTTCGGGTTCAGATCGCGTACAACAAGAGAAGCGCCAAGATCAAAGGGAACGCTATCATAACCCCCCGCAATTACGAGCTTCGCTCCTGTCCTTTCCGCTTTGGATTGAAATTTATCGATGATTTCACGATGGAAGAAAAACTGTTGACACAAAGGTGAGCGGCGTTGTCAGAGAACTATCTTTTTTCAGTGCGTCAATAGCTCACCTCTCCACTGAGATCCACGTAATTAGTCCCAGACTCTGCACATGCCTCCACCAAAGTGCTACCATAAAGAACGTACGGTCCAGCAAGTGCGATCACCACTCTCGTTTTCTCGGCGATACGCTTCAGGGCAGCTTTGTCATCACTGCCGGCTTGAAAGGGAGTGGCATTGCTGAGCTTGTACGACTTGATCTGCTCCTTTAATTTCTTCATGTTCCGCCCTCCAAGTCCTAGTTTAAGTGAAGGATAGCTCTCAGATAGATATTCGACAACGAGCTTGCCAGTAAAACCGGTCGCTCCATATACGACGAGGTCAAATTCCCTCTCGGCGAATTCTTCAGCATCAAAATTGCTGGATGCGACTTCGCTTTCTTGGCCTTGGTTGATGCAGGGTGTATCAAGCAGGGCTGGAGGTTGAAGTTGAAGGACCAGAATTCCAACAAGGGCGGCGATAATTGTAATGAAACGGTACATTGCGATGTGATTTAGATGGTTTTATTAACCTGCAAGCCTAGATTAATGAAATCATTCCGCTCGACGTGGAAAACACGTGGAAAAGATAACTCTCTGAATACACCAGCTTTATCCAGTTTTTGTCCGATAAAACTTCTTTTCAACTGAACAGATGGGAAACGGTGCTCTCAGCACGCCCGAAGGCTATAATACTGATGATTTGGGTGCGTACCAACTCCAACTTTCACAACTCCTTCTCTCCCTTTACCTTCCTTTCCCAATTATTTCTGAGGGGTTAGAAAATCCGCTCAACATGTGAAGTCCTTTATATTATGGTGTTTTCAACCAAGTCGCTCCGTTTAACTTCTAACCCCCTTTTTTTGCAGACAAGACAAACGTGGCTCTGGTTTTTGTCAAGCCTCATGCCAACTCTGAGAAAGTCAGAGAATTCGTTTCGGGTCGACTCACTTCCGCTGGCTTGGAGATTCTTGCTGAGGGTGATATTTCAGCGGAGAAGATTGATGCTGATAAGATGATTGATCAGCATTATGCTGGGATTGCCAGGGGAGCGATGGAAACAGCCCCCTCTGACATTCCAATTTCAGACGACAAGAAGGATGAGTTCTCCAAGACTTTTGGCGCGAATTGGGATGAGGTGAGCCTTATTGTTTCGTGAACTAGTCTAAGTTTGCTACCGCTCGATTTAAAATTCACTGCATCCACTAAAACCGCTAAACTAATTAATGGCTAAATTCGCCCTTTTCTTCCAGCTGAATGAGATGGGATTGATTCAGAATGCGAAGGGCGCCTGCGAGAAGCTCGGGACGATGGAAGGAGAAGAATTGATTCCATTGGATGGGCAAGGTCTAGATAAGGTATGGCAGCAAGCCGAGAAGCGAGTTAAACTTGGCCCTGGAATGTACGTAAGTAACGTAAGCGTCAATGAAGATGAACCGCTCTACTGCATTAATGGCTTCTATGCCGCCATGAGAGACAAATATGTGAAGGGCGTCGGAATTCACTACTACTGCGTTGGCTTCAATCCAGAAAATACGCCATGGAGTAAATTCAGGGGTTCTATTATCGGTGCTACTGATCCTACTGTTGCCGAGGCAACCTCCATCCGGGGGGAGATGCTCGCTCAGTGGGAAGATTTGGAATTGCCTGCTGCGCCTGATGTGGGAGATAACGGAGTTCACGCTAGTGCAGGACCTTTGGAGGTAAGTGTCGCCGAGAATTTGGTGCGGTAGTTTGCGCTTAATTGAACTCAACAACAACAGTGCTAACAACGTTGCCTAAATTCTTGCTCTTGATATCAGGGCTTGAAGGAGAGGATGACATGGATGGGTTTGGACCTCGCGACTGATCCTTTCGGTGAGCAGCTGTTGAAATTCACCGACAACAACGAGGAGAGAGTGAAGGGCTGGTTAGACGATCAGGTTGTGGAAGAAAAGAATAGCGGAGAAAAGGGCAAGATTTTCGATTTGACTGAGGACAAGGACACTGCTTGGACTCTTATGTTTTGCAACAATCTCGCCCATGCCTAAGTGACATGACGACGGCCCGGTAACATATTTCAAGAAAGGAGAAAGTTTGGATTGACTAGCAAGTACACAAGAGAAGCTTACCAAAACAAAAGCGTGCCTGCCGTAATATTTACGGTCTTTTTAAAAACCATTTCTCCCAAGGCGATAATCCATGTTTGCCTCCATTATCTCTTCTCTTGTGTTCATGACAAAGGGCCCTTGCGCGCTGATGGGTTCTTCAATTGGTTCTCCTGCGAGCAACAACACCTGACTTGCAACACCCATGGCAGATTTCATAAACAACTTGGTTTTATCTCCGTCGCGGTCTAACAGGGCGACGTCAGCGGTTCCAAGCTTTTTTCCCTGCACATCAACTTCTCCCTTTCTAACAAAAATAATTACGTTGTTGCCCTTAACTGTGTCAAATTCAAATTCTTTTCCTTCCAGATTGTCAAGCCTGACATCCCACATGTCAATCTGTGTGTGGGTACTGGCGGGCCCCTGCACACCTCTGAAGTTCCCTGCTATGACTCTGACGCTTCCATCAGATTCTTCACAGGCAACGCACGCTTCACCTCCATTACTCGCAGCGTAGAGTGGAGATGATTTGATTTCACTAGAGAGAATTGGCTGGTACTTGGGCAAATCCATTTTATGCTTCTTTGGCAAGTTGACCCATAACTGGCACATTTCCAAAATTCCTCCTCGCTTGCTGAACTCTTTCGAGTGAAACTCTTGATGGACAATCCCACGAGCTGCAGTCATCCACTGAACATCACCAGGACCAATCACATCTTTGTTTCCAAGGTGGTCCCCATGCTCTACCTCTCCTTGGAACGCAATCGTAACCGTTTCAAATCCGCGATGAGGGTGCTGCCCGACTCCCTTCGGCTTCCCACTGTTAGGGGGGAAATTCTTTGGTGCCCCATAGTCAAACATCAAGAAAGGCGACAGATCTGGAAAATTTTGCGTATAATTTCGAAGTGAATTTTTAACGAGCGTTTCGCATACAGAAAAGCGAAGGGCAAAAACGGCATTAGTGACTCACACGTGTCATCTAGTCTAGTCTAGTCTAGTCTTCAGTCTAGTCCCGTGTCATCTAGTCTTGCTTTTTTGGTCTTTTTTGCCAAGTGAAAATCGCTCGTGGAAATCGCTCCCTTACCTTGGGTGAAGGCTTTGTCCGCAAAGACAGGATAGACATTGAACCCATCGCCAACCCAGTGCTTCGGTGGCTTGCGGAGAACTTCTCTCACCCCCCTGCGACACCCTGTGTTGTTCGCAAGAGGAGTCATAGAATTTGAAATACAAAATGAGATAGTCAGGATATGGAGCGATAGAAGTTTTCCGGCCCTCGAGAGCATTAATTTAGTTTAAAAACGCGTTTTTTCGGGAGCATTATTGGCCGAGTTCTGAAAGAGCGGATCGAAGGTTTTCTTTTTTCTCTTTTTCCAAATTTTCAACTCCCAGACCCAAAACCTTTCCTTCTGAGAATTCTATAAGTACTTCGATCGAACATTGTTCTCTGTC
>Ga0115557_1000714_pt1 | contig 23427 bp, 11 predicted proteins | sample COGITO_mtgs_1104_FD_87280 | JGI IMG/M metagenome (GOLD analysis project Ga0115557, IMG submission 87280) | Pelagic marine microbial communities from North Sea - COGITO_mtgs_110421 | ecosystem: Environmental > Aquatic > Marine > Epipelagic | place: Germany:Helgoland, sampling site Kabeltonne...
CAACGCGTCAACTACCTTCCTTGTTAGCTTTGTTTTGCGGTGAAGGTCTGCCTTACATTTCAGAATCTTCTGTAGCCACCTCGTAGTTATCATTTTGATGCCTCTTCGTAGCCTTTTTCTCCTTGCAAACAGACCAACCACGGCACCTTTTCCGACTTCTTTTTTCCATTCACAGAATATATTCCTTACCAATCTATCTCTCAGCCACAATCTCTTCCACACCCCAAAGCCTCTCTCAATATCTTTTCTGTTTTCACCTTCCCATAATCCTAACAAGCAGGTCTTGAGTCTTCTCATGAGGAGGTGAGCTGCCTTCCAAGTGTAAAAGCATTGCGATAAAACTGTGCATCTACACTTCCGAGGGCGCTTTACGAATAATTCGTACAGGTATTTCAGCTCGATTCGCCTTCTTGCGAATTCAATCCAAGTGTCGATGGCAGCCATCCTCGCCCTTCTCCTGTAGAAGAGCACAGCAACCTCAATCGCGTCGCTTTGGGTGGCCAGACTTTTTGTCCGCTTGCTCCACCTCGTGCATAGTCGCTGTGCCCTGAATCGGTCTGCAATCTGAAACCCAGCAGAAATCCGCAACGAAAAATACGCGAATCTCAGCAAGAATTTCTTCAGGGCTTTTTTTTCAAAATGATTCTTTCCAAGAGCGATCATCCTCCGTTTCTTTTTTGACGATTCGATACGGCTCGTCCAGTGCGCGAAAGTAATCGCTAAATTGTTTCGTTGCTTACGCCCCCTAAAGGTCTTGATCAGATTACTCCTGATCGTAAATTCAGCGAGCCCATCGAGCAATACCCGCCTTAACAGTCCTCTTCGACGCTTTTTCCTGAATTCGCTCACGATGACTTCGTCCCTAACCCAACATCTCTTCCGCCTAATCATACTCAAAAACTGCCGCATTGCCAATTTCTTTTTAACGGCCTCAACCTCTTTGTTCCTAACCCTAACTAAGAAGCTGATCTCTGTCGACGTCATCCACCGTTTCATGGCATCCAATTTGACTACTTCCTCGTGGTATGCTTTCCCGCGACAAACAAGGTTCATTTCGTGTTTCCTCCGAGCTCGGTATTCCCATAACTTCCACAATCCTCCGCGCACCATCACTCGCGACCAATGGCCGATAGCCTTTTCAAGGTTCCTCTTATACCTCAAATTCCAGTTCAGGTTCGTCAAAAATGCCTCAAAACCTGCCTTAAGCAAAGATTTCTCGAAGAAATCGACTGATTTGACCCATTTCAATTTCTCAAGTTTGCTTTCGTGCACCCAACATCGCCACGTCTCGAACAAAAACCTCGTGTACAATAAAGTCTTCTTGACCACATATCCAATTACAGCCCGTTTGTTCCTCACTACCCTTCTCAGCCCTCTCAAGCAGGCCGCCATTAGCCTTTCCTCTCCTATTCTCCGCATTCTCGACAGCTCCGTCTGTCTCTTTGTCCACCTCCTCCACTCCCTCACGAAGTTACCCACCAAAAATGAATCAAAATTACACAAAAATAACTTGGCAGCGCTACGGACGCCCATCACTTTCCGCCAAGTATCGAAAACCTGTATTTTGCGCCACTTCGTCTGGACTTCGCGGATGCGGCTGAATATCTGCATAGTACGCAAGATAATGATGTTTGAATTTCGTCGACGCATGGACAACACGGCCATGGCTCGTGTCTGCAGTTTTAGGTGATTCCAGTAGAATTTCGTCCTCCTTTTGTCGTCCTTCATCAAACAACTTATCATCATTCGCCGATTTGTCTTCCGCAAAGATGCGAAGCTTACCAAAGCGTTGAATACCCTCCGCTTCATCGAACTGCTTCTTCGTGCGCGCCCTCTTCCGCGCTTTACCAAGAAAGTCTGCGTAAGCCGTTTGAGCTTGTGGAATGAGAGCATCACGAGCCAACAACTCATTATCACGGAGTAAGTTCTCCACCGCCTCATGGCTACTCTCAAATTTACTCTTTGCATTTTGAGAACGGTGGCAGTCATGAGCCTGCCTCGGCGGCATTTTACCGCAGCATCGTTCCACTTCCGCCAAGTTTTCCGTGTCATCGACAAAATGATTCGCCATCTTAAAATGTCCACGTTTCCCTTCAGTTTCTTCTCCTGTTCCCAGAAGATAATAAAGGATTGGAATGCCAAGGCAGTGATATGTCTCTCCCATATCGTTTCAATCCCTTTCGCGACACCTCTAATTCGCCGTCCGTTGTTGTATTGGGCTTTCCAGCAATTGAACAATCGCCTAATCCGCGATTCTTCTCGGCAGATCGCAAAGAAGGCCTTTACACAGCGCAAAACGTTGCCCATTGCAAATTTTTTCTGTAGAGCCTTCAAATCAGCACGGGTGTTTGCGGCTGCCTTTTCTCTCGCAATTTTTGGTATAACCAATGAAGTTACGGCCAAAGGATTGTCCAGGAAGCTACCGACCTGCTGCAAACGGTTTGTGAAGGACAACTCCCGTAAGGGTAGTGACTGATGCGATCTTCTAGATACCGGTACAGATCGTGCGGAGCCAAAAGACAGCACACTGATGTTCTCCTCATCCTCTTCCGCCCCCGCCCCCACCTCCACCATCCTCCTGCCGCCCGTTTCTTCTTTCGATTCTTTCATTTCCCTAGTCGGGAAGCTGATCTCCAGGTCGCCTTCGACAAGCTCACACACACTCGCAGCCGCTATGGTCTTCGCAATACTCGCTCCCTGCTTGATGCTTCCCACCCGAACTTGCATACGGCCCCTTGAAATGTAATTATTGTATGAGGGTCCTGATGCTCGAGAAGAAGCAGAAATGAAGCTAATGTCAGCTAACTGCCGTTCAATCTCTGAATAGATTATGGCATCGTCTCGGTCAGTTCCACGACTCGTGGTTATCATGTTCCCTAAATATATAATTTCCTTGTTGTTTTTCAATTGTTTTTCAATTGTTAAGACAACCTCAGCAGCAGCCCGCTTTGAACCCACCACGTTCAAAAAGGAAGGCGAGCAGAAAAGAGTGAAGTTACCGTTCTAAATCATGGCGTCGTTCAACATGGGTAGTAAGATCTTTATGTCCGTCAGTGATCCTGAAACGGGCGAAAAAAGTTGGGAAAACGGGACTGTTCTTGGTATTCATGACGGTGTCTTTGATATTCTCCTCGCAAATGGTGATGGGAAGATGAATGTTCATCCGGATGAGTTAAAGCTAGATGAGAATGCGGAAGTCGAAGAACAAGTGGTAGAAAAAAAGACTGTGAAATCAACGATTGGCTGGAACCCTGGTGCCTTTGGAGATGAAGCAGAAGAGGTTGTTGACGATGAGAACCCACCTGTTGAGGTCAGCAAACCTAAGAAAGGGGGCAGTGGAGGGGCGAAGTTCTCGGCTGGGGACCTAGCGGACATTAAAGATCATGCAAAGAAGTGTTACCGAGCCGTGAAGCTAACAGAAGTTGATGAGGAGCTGGGGACTGTCAGTGCTGTTTATGAAGACACAGGGGAGGAAGGCAAGGGCATCCCTCTGAGTCTTGTCCGCATAAAAAAGGATCGAAAAAAAAAGAGCCAGCAACCTAGCGAAAAAAATGGTGGACACGACGGTGACAGTGTTGGGATAATTGGCGAGATTACCGCCATCCTCCAGACTCTCAGCCCTATGGAGCTGAGTAGCACTTTGGAGATAGTGAGACAAATAAAGTGTATTTCCTCCGCGTCGCGGAGGTAGGTTTTAACAAATTTGGTGTAGAACGTTTTTCGAAATTACAATTCGTCAGTTTTTCACAAGCTTTATTTACACTCACTCGCAGGGCATGCGTTTTCATGAATCCCCCCCCACAGTCGCTTATCTCCTCACACCACCTCACCACCTCACCACACTCACACAACCTCACCATACTCACACCACCTCACACCACCTCACAATCAATTAATTCTCAATCAACCCTTGAGCTGGAGGAATATTTGGATGAACGGCGCAAGGAAGTATAATACTATTATCAAAAAGATGCTGCAGCAGCAGCATGCGAACTTGGCACAAAGAACAGGGCCGAGCAGCTGGCTTCCCATGGAGAAGGGGTTTAGGGTAAATTTGAGACGCCCCGTCGGCCCGGGCAAGTAAGGGTCGTTGTTGGGCTCGTTTCTCCCAAATCCTACTGGGTTGCTATCGGCGAGCGCTTTTGGCACTATGCTAATACTGATGGCAACTTTTCCGGCATTGACAGTCTCCCCGGTGGAGTAATCCTTCCTTTCTAATGTCAGCCACGTGCTGTTCGGTGGGTCTCCCGGAATCCCGCAGAACTCCTTCATATTGCCAATTAAGCTTGCCATTTCCTCTTTCTTTGCTTGAGCTGCTCTTTTTCTCCGAATCTTTGTGTTCTCGCGCTCCTCCCGTTCCTTGTCTGCCTTGGCTTTCCTTTTCTCCTTCTTGTTCGTCGTCAAGCTCATTCCCTCGTAGCTCATTCCCCTACTACTCCTGCTTGCGGCGCGCGCATTCCCAGCCCCGCCCTTGGGCACAGTAAGACTGTCGGACCTCTCGCTGCCCTTGGGAATCATCTCAATCCCGACTTCGCTGTTGCCAGATTCCAGGTCGACGTTACTTGCTTCGCTTGCCCTTTCCTCGTTCTCTTCCTCTTCCTCTTCCTCTCGAACGCTGCTCATTCTTCCGACTTCTGTACCATCCCTGCTCACCCCGTTAGCGTCAGCCATGTTCAACAGGGGCTCGCTCTCGTCGTCGTCGTCGTCTCTTTCGCCCAATTTCATCGCATGTTCTGCCTTCCTATCTTGGTGAGACTTTTCCATCATTTCTCTCTGCTTCTTGGCAAATGCCCGAGCTTCTCTCTCCTTTTCTAAATCCCTCGGCACAAACATGTCGACCCTCGCATTCTTCTTGTACGCGCGCTTAAATGCCTTGTCCATCATGATCATGCTCTCCGCGATGCAGTCGTTGTACTTTACTATATCTTTGTCCCAGGCCTGCATGTGCAGGTAGGGGAACTTCATTGCCTTCGTATTGTGCCCAAGCTCGACGTCAAACTTCATCCTCCAGTTGAAGCTGCCCTTGCCATTCTTCGCCCGCCAGTGTGTATCGGTCGACTGCTTGTCGCAGCCTTCCACCCACCCTGTGAAGTACAAATCGTTCATGTCCTCCAAGGCATCCATGCTGATCATGTCCACGGCCCTCCAGACGACTACACGCACCTCGAACATGACAGCAGGAGGTAGCGCGATGTCATCCGGCGGATACATGGGTGCGTCCGGCTGCGGAATAATGTCGACCCAGCATTCCAAGTTTCCCTGCGGGTTGTTGCTAGTCGGAATGTAGAGGCTCCTTCGCTCGAGTGGCTTTGTCGGCCACCTCATCTTCCCGATTTCATTCACGGCGTTCTCGCTCCCGAGTGACTGCCACTTTTGGTCGAACCACCTGTCCTCGAGATCGATGACAGTCTTCCCGATCAGATCGTCCGGACCAAAGGCATCGTAATCCATGCACTCGATCTCCAGCAAGCCTGCACCGGGCAGCTCAGTATGCAACTCTACCATCTTGTAAAAGTCCACATCCACAGCATCGCTAATGTAATTCTTGCGATCGTTGAATTCGTCTTTCCCGATGTTCACTTTCAAGTAAGGATCGCTCTTCCCCGGCCTCCCGTTGAACCCTAAATCCATAGGAGTGAAGCTCAGGCCCCTCGTGACGTACAGCCGCACCTCGTACAGCTTCGGTTTAAGCAATGCATCCAGGTCAAAGAGAGGCTTTTCGTCCTTGTCAGCCATAATACGGACCAAACCCTTGAACACTCCAACTTGCTTCCGGCCTTCACCTTGACCCCGGTGAAAATGGAACGTCTCGAACGGACTAGTCTCGAGAATATCTTCAAGCTCGCTGGGAAGTTTCTCCCTCCCCTGCATGTACTTCGGAGGCGCCTCGTCTTCTTCCTCGTCCAAGTCGAATTCCTCTTCCAGCTCTGTCTGGGTTGCCTTGCGAACCTTCCCCTTGCCTTCCTTGTTGTATACCATTCCTAATACGCTCTTTTCGCCCTTCGAGTATGACCTGCTCCCCCTCCTCGACTCCGTCTCGGTGCCGTCTTCACTCAACAAACGTGAGGAGCCGGCCCTCTCTTGACGACCGAATGTGCCTCGTTCACCGGAGGATGATACGATATTCGCGCTTCCCGCCTTGCTCTTCCCGAGATCCACGTGTTTCAGGGCTCCGAACACACCAGCCCCGTTGTCCTCCTCCACCATCTTCTGGTCGATAGTCTCCTTGATATCACTTGGGACGTGCTGGGCCAAGTTGAGCGCCTCGTTGAAACTAGTTTCACCGCCGCCGATACTGCCGCCGCTGCCGAAAAATTCCTTCTCAACTCTCGTGTCGCTAGCCTTTCTCTTCTGTAGGTCTTTTTGAGAGGTGTGGGCGAAACACTGGTTAGAAGCCAGCCGGTCCATCACCACAGCGCCGGCCGCCGCTTTTACGTCGCTTTTGTGACGGACCCGCTGAGGGCCGGTGTAATCAGGACTCCACGGCAACTTCTTCGACAAATCGATCCTGGCCACACCACAAACTGGCTTGTACATGCCCGCAAGCCTGTTGTCGTACAGCTTCAACGATAGCGGGGGCGCGAAAATGCTCTTCTCCGGCAACATCACCTCCATGACTGTACGCTCTAAAAAATTTGGATTGCTGCCGCTCGGCCGCTTGCTGTTGTTCGTGAGAGCCACGTGGCTTCCTGATCCACTGTCCACCTTGAACTCAACGCAGGGAAACTGAGTAGGCTGCATCTGGAATGGACTCAGATCGCGACACCCAATACTGATAATCTCAATATAGCTTTTCTTATACTCGGGGACGATACTAAAATTATCCATCGAGGGCATCTCACTCTCTGGGTGGGCTTTCTTGATGAGCTGGAAACTTAGCAGTAATTCTCCCTCACAGTCACCCTCGACTTCCTTCAGCATTTTGTACCACTTTGGCTCCAAGATCTTCGTCTCCGCTTCTTCTATGCTAACAACATGCTCCTTCCCCAAAGTACAGTTGGCGCAGCCGGCATAGTCGTCGGCATCAAAAGGACCGAAGTCATAGTCGAAGACCTGCACATTCACTTGGGGGAAGAAGTCTGGATTTCCTGGAAGCTCACAATCAAAGCAGACCGTGCTGTACCACAATGGATCGATCGTGGCCTTCTTTATCTGACTCGGAAGGCGATACGTCTGCTTATGGCCGTTCTTAATCTCTTGGGTTGACTTGGTGTTGATCCGCTGTCCGTTGAAATTTACCTTGAAATAGGGATCCATCAGCCCATTTGCATCAGACGCCGGCATGTCTCTGCCCTGATAAACGTGGCAACGCAACTGGTAAGCGCTCTTCTGGTTGCTACTCTTCAAGGCGTTGTGCCACTCTTCTTTTGTATCATCCGCTAAATCTCTTTCTCCTGCACCCAGCCGCATCAATATGCTTCCGGGGAACTCGTCCTTTTCCAATGCATCAAGCGCCTGCGCGTGGTATTATTGTACGTTGTCGTGTGGGTGAGTTGTTCGTGTTGTTGAATTACATTAGTGGGTGTAGTTCACTTCACAACCATAATTTGAGTACTGCGCTAAGCAAGCATCGCTGCTCAGCAAGCGTCGCTGCTCAGCAAGCGTCGCTGCTCAGCAAGCGTCGCTGCTCAGCAAGCGTCGCTGCTCAGCAAGCGTCGCTGCTCACCTTGTCTTCCTCCAGCATAACCCACTTTGTATCTCCCTCGAACCTTTCATTCACCAGATCAGCGAATTTGAAGCGTTTGTAAGCTACGGGCAGCACGGTCTCGGCATCCTTTCCCTTGCAAATACTGACAACGACATCCGGTATCTGGTCGAGATCGACGGGGTAGCGAATTTCCTCTGTTTCGATCACCTCGGACCACTCGCACACACCGTTGTTGTTCTCTTTCCTGGATGTTAATATTTCAAATTTCCCGCATTGTATCTTGACCATCATCTTTCTAGTATTGCCCGTCATATTCTTGAAAACAGGAATCTCCGTCCCGCTTATGATCATCGCCCTAACCTTAAAAGACTTCCACGGTGGCGTCAAAGCTGGCTGAATTGACTTCACAGCGCGGCGGAAGCACTCGACTCCCCTTTCGGTCCCATCCTTCTTATTTGGGGCCACCTTCACAATTTTCTGCTTGATCAGAACTCTACCTCTATAATGCGGCGCATTGTCGGTGAAACGATTATAGTGATCCTTCCAGTCTTTTGTATTGCCTAGTTTACCGATCGTATTGGAAAGCGTGTTGTACCCGTTGACCTGGGCTCCCATCAGAATCCTCCACCTAGGGGGCGTCGATTTGTCGCTATCCATGTTCAGAATGTTGAATTTGTCGCTAAAGGTAGAGACGAGAGAATCGCCAGAGGGTCCTCGATCTTTGTCCCAAACGGTGTACTTTATGATGTCGGACATGATGGGCACGGTGACTGGTATCCAGAGCTCCGTGTTGAATTCCGGGTTGAGAGCGCTCCGGTCTCCCTCTAAATGGCGTACTTTTGTCTTCATCTTGGCGGTCCCACACTCTACCTGGAAGTAGGCATCGATCCCATGGGTAGAGAATGTGCCCTGATCCATGACAGGCAAATATTCAGCCCTGTAAACGGTTGTGACCAAGTATAAAGTCTCGCGCTCTATTGAAGGTGGCATCATCACGTCTGTCACGCCCTCTCTTGCTTCCCTTTCCGCTTCTTCCTTTTTGTCGGATTCCTCGTCGTGGACCTTCATCTTGTCTCCCGGCCCTATAATGGTGATGCTCAGCTTCAAATATCCCTGGACACCGTTATCGTTCAGGTCGGTATCGTCGAAGAGTCCAACCCACTTGCGGTACATTTCGTGACCCTTGCTGCAGTAAATCCTGCTTGCGTCGACGACAAAAGCTCCGATCATGTCGTTCCTACTTCCAAAATCTGCGTCCATGACCGTACACTTTATCTGACCCGCATCGAAGACTTCCTTGTCGAGATCGCGGATGTTAATGATGAATCGCTCATCGTAAACCGCGCTGAGACACTTGTGTATAACCTTCGTGTTGAACTTTTGACCAAAGGCTTCCACGTAGACCACGGGGTCGGACAAACCGTTATCGTCCTCGGCTTTCAGATCACGGACTTCGATGATGTGCACCTGCACTTGGTAGTCGCCGCTCTTAATCTCGATATCGCCCAACTCCTCCTTCAGTTTATTTTCGTTCTCCTCCTTTTCCAACCGTTCTTTCTCGATCTCTTCCTCTGTCTTCGGTTTCTCCTTTTCGTCCTCGTCCTCGTCCTCGTCCTCGCTCGCCTCCTCGTCGTCAATACTGTTTCTACCAGAAAACATTTCCATTATGCTGGCTTTCCTCCCTACAGAGCTATTACGTGGAATGTCTTTGTTGTACTTCCAGTGGATCAAGAGTTCCAGTTCACCCCTCTTCGTGGAGTCAGCAGTTCCCTTGGAGTTCTTCAGGCGGTACCACTGCCTCTGGTGCTTCTTGTCCTGTATCGATAGCCGAGCGGAGGGGAGTAGGAGGGGAGTAGGAGGGGAGGTGTCAGATAACAAATTAATGAATGGATGGGCAGGCAAGCAGGCAAAAAGCAAGAATGTTGAGCTTGCGAATGTTTAGCTTGGCGGTTACTTTCGGTCCGCAAAAGTCACTGTCGGCGAGATGACGAATCGCGTATCTATCGCTTGTTATCTAATGCGCTCCGTTCAGCTGCATCGCTTGCTGGCTCCCTGACCTGAAGGGGCTCCATCGCTATTGTTAATTTTCCCATAAAATCATTCGCAAGCATGTCAACATCCTCCACCACGACCTGCAAAGATTCTTCCACAGAGTGACAAACGAATACATATTTCTCGTTCCAGACGGGGTTCAAGTTCTTTTCAATCGTCGTTGTCTTCTGCGTTGTCTTCCCAAGTTTGAGGGTGATGCGAGGGTCCGATGAACCTTTCCCGGTTAAAGACCTGTCCATGATCATGAGGTCCCGCGCCCGCAGAACCGATACATGCAGTTCGTTGGGTCTTTCGTCTGGCATACCATCGTCCTCGACAATCTCCGCATTGCTCAACGCCGCCCCCCCCTCACCACCAGAATTTTCGATTCCTTTGCTCCACTGCAACTTGACTCTGATGGATCCTGCCGGGCCGCTTCCTCCTCCCTCTGATGAAAGGTCAAACTCGCAGTCTTGTAAGGCAGTATTCTGATCAATAGTGTCCAGGGGGACATTCACGAAACCGAGAACTTTCGCATTGGAGAGCCCAGTAGTAGATGTTGTCTGGACAGAGAAAGCCACTGTCGGGAGGGCATCTACATTGGAGAGGTTGTAGGTGGTGCCGAGATCAAACGAATTTGGGGGGAATTGCGGCGCATCAGTCTTCGTACTCTTCCTGGTTTTGTGAGTTTCCTTCTTTAGATCCCTCCCAGCAAGATCCAAAAGGGATACCTTGGCAACCACTGCGGCTGCCTGAGTGAGATTAGAGGCAGATACGACACAAACATTCAGAGTGCGCATCATGTCTCTAGCTCAGAGGCAGCAAGCTAGTTTTATTGGTTTTTTTGCGCAGCTATCAGTATTCAGGAAGAAATAAGGGAAGTATCCTAGCGACCGTGTTCCAGGCCAACAGGAACACTCTGACAAAACAAGAGAAGAGATCCATAGTGGTCAAAAAAAACGAATAAAGACGTGGATACGAAGAAAGAAAAAAAAGACCCGTTCCCGGTCTCCTCTGGCAGTTTTTTGACAACGCGCATCGTGAAAATTACCTTCAAACTCCACCAATTTTTCCCAAACCTTTATCTACCCTTAATCACCTCTAATTTTAAGTCCACTAGTTCACGCCGACAACCAAAAATGTCACTAATATCGCGACAAAGATAACACCAACCCCCAATCTTGCCCTATTACTCCCATTACATCCGCACCTCCCGGCTGCTATATCTATCTGCCGCTCCAACTCCTCACTCCACTCCCCAGTAATTGTTCCAACACCAGACTCGTCCGGTGGATCATAAAAATAACCGTCGGGCAAGGTGACACCTGTGCAGAACTCTGTCAATTGGTACAGGAGATTTCCGCATTCTGAGTGACAGTCTTTCGCACTTTGACTTACTTTGCACCCCAAACACTGCCTTTTACTTTCGGCAGTAAATGTAACTCCTGGAGCCCCAAGAGCTAAGTCTTCGGCCTCTTTCCTGTCTTCATCTGCGCGTTTATTGAGCTCGTCGATGACGGCCAAACATTCGGCTGCTTCCGGAACCGGGGAATTGTAGCAGGGATCTGTCTCACAATTTAGCTCGGAGACTGCAGAGAGACTTAAAGTAGGGAACAAGGATAAGAGAAATAGAACGAGGCATTGCACCCGTCTCATCATCCCCTATTTTATGAGAGCTTTGGTATGTTCAATGTGGAAAAAGTTGACCACTTTAACCTTCCCTTAATCAATAATGTTGAAAGTCGAATGTCGTTGCTTTTCTAAAAAGCCTTCATTTTGCATTCATATTTGAGCGGAGTAACTTGCCAATTTGTGAAAATTTTCTTGTTATTTTTGTTCTGTTACTTCCTTCGGGTTATACTCCCTCCAGCCCCAGTATCGAATTATTTTCGATCTTATTGAATCCACACCAATTATTCAGTCAAACAAACTATGATCCACCTATCCAAACACCACTATGATGCCTACAATCATTCCGTTCAAACGCACTACAACTGGAATATAGACTCTTCTGACTATCACTCTTTAGCTCGGGCATTATCAAAAACAATCCGGGTGTCTGGTTACGACCCCACCATGACAAACGAGGCAGCTCTCAGAATCTCACTCTCTGCTGTACAGAGGGCTGTTCTGTTTTGTGCTGACGTTCCAAAGGCAGTTCGCGAGCCCGACTTTTACAGGAAACTATTGCTGAAAGACAAGGAATGCAAGGGAATGTTTTTAGTTGGACTTGAAGAGTTGTGGAAAGACAAGGGCAAATCTACACACGACGACGATGAGCATGACGAACACCCGGACAAGGAGCTCGAAGAGGAGGAGCCCAACTTGAAATTGAATCGGATTAACCGACACACCAATCCTAGATCTCCAACGAAAAGCCCGTCGCAGCGCCTACGTTCTCGGGAGGTCTTGCGTGAATATAATGCTGTTTCTCGCCCGCATCCAAAACATGCACTACGAAGGGAGAAGATTTCCAAGTCTCGCGAAAAAGAGCTTGTCATTGAGGAACGCCGTAAATCGTCAACTTATCATGAGAAAGTACGGTTTGACTGGGACGCAAAGAGTATCGTTCGTCGTCCTACACAATTTCTGGAGGGAAACAAGAGCGCCTACGATCCCTTCTTGGAGGAGTGTCATCCGGAAAAAGCAAAGGCTGTGAACGGAAAGGTGAAGAGCATGTACGACCCAGAATATAGAGAGGGAAATTGGGATATTGAGGGTGATTTGCACGGTGCGCCAAACTTGAAGCGAGACAATCAGTACGGCAACTACTATAATCGACACAACCACAAACATAAAAACCATCACCAAAGGGAGGAGGAAGAAGAAGAAGAGCTGAAGAAGCGGGATGTCTACAATTTTATGTTGCGTCTGGGTGTTGTCGTCCGGCAAGCAGATTTAGGTTTGATCGGGGACGAGGAGGCTGGCAATAGCAACAAGAGGCAAAACGAAAACAAAAATGACGACAGCAAAACTGTTACGCACCCACACAACGACCACCACCAGCATCGCTATTCCAAACACATAACAGTGAAGCACTCCCACCCCAAGACAACACGAAGCTCACACCCAAAAGTGGAACAACCCCGCCAGACACCTATCACCGCCGGTAACAAGCTGTCGCATTTGTCTAACTTGCGATCCCAGAAATTCCCAAGCACAACGGCCTCGAACTCCTGCCTCCGCTCCCCTCTCCAGAACGGGACGATATTCTCCGAGCTGGGTGCGAACATAATCGTTGCTCAGCACGGGCTCCGAGATGCGCTAAGCCGCGTCAAGGTGATCGACAACGGGAGGCGGGTGCTGATGCTCGGCAGCGTGGAGAGGCCAACGAGCAGGGCCCAGACGCTTCACAACGTGGAATGCGGAATGAAGGTACTCGTCAGTGATGAGAAAGTGAATGGACAAAACCTCTTTCGCAGCGCGGACATTGTCGATGGCGATATGAATGCAGCTTGGGGTCTACTGTTTGCAATTTATGACGCATACAAGCACCTACACGCAATGAATAGGAAGCAGCATGCGGATGTGAGAGAAAGCGAAGTCATTGAAGGGGCGGTCAGGAGGAATAAAAAAGTGTTGAGGGAGGCGGCTAAGAATGCTGCACTTCCAAGGCCCAAGTCGTCGTCAAGGGGTTCGTCAAAAAATAAGAATGCAACGAGAGCGGATGCGTTGAAGTCGAAAAAGCTTTCCCCTGCCGTCGCGGAGACGGAGACGGAGACGATGAAGCTGAGGGAGAATCTGCCTCAACCACCGCAGCGTAAGCCTCAAGAGGAACAACGTCACCCACCAAAACCGCCATCAAAACTTAGCACAGCGGAACAGTACTCGCAGAACCATTCTCTTTTGCTCTCTGCTTTGGCTCTCTCTCCAACTCCATCCTCTCCGTCTTCCGACTCATCGTCTTTGCACTCAATTTCCGTGGATGACCCGCAGGTGATACTACCAACACACAAGGCAAAGACTGCCGTACAAAAGCCAGTTTTTGACCCTCTTCCCCCAAGTTTTGACGACGACTACCATATTTCTTACCGCATGACTACCTCTCCCCCGCCCCCCCCTTCGGATGCAATGACGACCGCCGTAAAACGCTGGCTGCATAGATTGGGAATCAACGGTTTCACTGTGGACACCACATCTGTTCGGCACACGATGCTCATCGATAATCTTCGAAACGGGACGATTTTATGTTCTCTGGCGCAACTTCTTGAGCCGCGCAAAACGAACGCTTTAAATTTCGCGAATTGTGTTCGAGGATCCCCTTGCAACGAGAGGGAAGTTCTGGTGAATGTTTGCGCTGCGTTGAATGTCTTCAAAAGTGGGCAGTCGCCCCCTATCAACCTCAGGCTGTTGATTGATCCTGACGCGATTATTTCCGGGGACACGGATTTCGTCGACAATCTTCTCTACGAAATGATGAATGCGTACCCCCGAAGCGCAGGATTTTTTCATTCCGATGAAAGCTGGTATTCTCTGCAGCAAAAAAATCGCTCTTGGCTTCAGTACACTCCCTTGCAGCGGCAGTGCTTGGAGCAGTGCTTGATCCAGTGGTTAATTGATAACGGTACACTTCAATCTCTTGGTCTGCACGATAGGATCGCCAAGTCTCAGCAATTGAGCTCAGAGAAGGACTTTTACAGTATAACACGCGACGAGATCACCGGAAAGATGCGCGAATTCCTTTCCCCAAACCTACTGGACATCGAGGACGTTCTCCGGGACGGGACCCTACTTTGTCAGTTGGCGGTCATCGTGCTTCCCCCCGAGCGGCGCGCACTCGTCAAAGGGTGGATCAGATACCCAAAGACGAGAAGGTGCAAACTGAATAATTGCACTAAAGTTCTGAACGGGCTGAAGGGTTGGTTCAACCAGGAAACGTGTTGTCACGGTTGCAGCTCTGCTACGGGGGTTGGGATGAGCTCGCGGTGGCTCAAAGAGGGGATGGAGGAGCGAGTGGTCGATGGCGACTGGCGCGAGATTATTGGATTACTGGAGGACGTTTGGAGGTGCGTTGGTGGCATGCAGCCGAAGGGACATGCTATTAAGGGAGTTGAGGTGCCCTTTTTTGGGAAATATGCCTGTGCTTTTTACAGAAAGGATCCTAGCATTGATGATTTGGAGGAAAAGAAGGAGGAAGAGGAGAAGAAAGTCGAAATAGACAGGATCATCGAGACAAGAGAGTTCGATCTATTCGTGAGTGACACGAAGCACCAACCGGAGGAAGAAAGAAAAATTACTGCTTCTCTTCCTATAGTGAAGGCTGCTTGTCTGGCGGATGATATAGTCCCAGACCCATGCAAACGATCTGCGGGCATTCAAATTGACCGCGACATCAACAAGAATGACTTAGCCGTTTTGTCAGGAGGAGAGGCCGACGAAGCATTCGAGGCGGCCTTGAGAAGAAACGAAGCGGAGAAAGCGGAGAATGACCGCTTCAACGAGAGCATTGTGAAAGTAGAAGAGGCCCTAAACGCTGCAAAGTCGTTCGCTCAAAGTATTCTAGATAAAGATGAGGGGGAAATGGTTCGAGATGCAAAGAAAGTCGTCGAGACTGAAAAATCGAATAAAGATAGCCACGAACACGACAGCCACAAACACGACAGTAACGACGACGACGACGACGACGACGACGACGACGACGACGACGACGATATTGAAAATTACGGATTTTTCCCGGCGAATATGAACCATCTGTACCTCGTGTCCAAGTGGCTTTCTACAAAGTTTTCGATAGATATTGACGACCCAAAGTCATTTCTTGAGAAACCATTCAAAGCACACGAATTCACGAGCGGATTGAAGCTTGTCTCGATCGCAGAAAAACTGCTAAGGAGGGAAATTTCAGGCGTGAGCAAGTATCCGCGAACGAAAGCGGCACGCGTGGTCAACTGCAAGAGGGCGCTTGAGGCGCTCTTCAACAATCTCAGGGTGAGCAGCGTCGGCATTGAGCTGACAGTTAGCTCGAGGGAGAGCTACGAACAAGTCGCAGCAGGCAACGCCCGAGTAATTGTCGAGTTGCTCATGGGGTTGAAAAAGCTGTACGATTTTCGGAGGGTGTAATAGATATATGAAGGTTTCAATGTAACAATGTGTTGTGTTTTTACTTGCGCAAAATGCAAATTTCAAATCTCTTTCACAATTACAATTCATGTCGTCGTCTTCTTTTTAACCAAATAAAAAAACATCCGAGATCAGGACGAAGCTGGTATCACCATTGACGTTTTGCCTTGCATCATAGCCGACCCCATCTTTAACGCCCTTGACGCCCGCATCCTCCGTCCCTCTCTTCCCCTCAGGGTTACCCCCCGCACCTCCTTCTTGCTCTCCGAGCAAATTCTGGAGGTGCATAGTCCTGACGGCGATGGCAGGATTGAGAACTCTGAGGCCCTCCTCCTCGAAGATCCTAGCCATTCTCCCGTCGCAACGAGGTAAGCCTTGGAAGAAATCGGACTTGGCGATCACCCCAGGCGGTACCGGCGCTCGGAAGGCCCAAGAGTCTTGGCTGTCCGCACGGGGATGGAGGAGGAACTGAGGGTGCCCTTGTTGATGGGATAGGGGTTGGGGTTGGCGAGCGAGAATAAGGGCCGTATCAATGTCGTTCGGGGGGGGGATCCAGCGGGCCGGGCCCCGACTGAGCTCGTGCCGGGTCAATGCAAGAACCTTGCCTTCCCCGATCCCTCCTACAAGGTAGCTCAAACTGTGGTCGAAGGCGATGTCGTCGTTGGACAGAATGAAAAGGCCCTCCCCTGCCTCACCAACTCCGTCCGTGGCAGATTTTTCGGCAGCAGATATGTTGTTAGCAAAGAGGAACGCATCCGCGAAGGTCATCCTCCTACCCAAGGGCACCACTTCGAGCTTCGATTCGAGTTGGTCGAGCAAATTGGGGGGTATTTCCCCCCCATCCAGGGGCGATTTACTTTTCCTCTTGTCCCATTGGTCCTCTGAAAAAAGGTAAACGCGTTCGACGCAAGGGTTGAGCAGATTTGTGACAAGTGCGATCTTTGATTCCCTGTTGCGGCTCGTCTCCTTGTAGACGTGCAGCTGGGTCATGATCCTTACATTTTTTTCCGGGGCGTTTTCAGCGCAGATTTGGTAGGACCGAGCGGGGTTCTCGTCGTCATGTTCTAAGCCGCCGACCAGTCTGTACAGGTCGTGAACGAGGTTACCGTCCCATAGACCGAGCCAGTCCATGTAAACGGAGAGAGAAGTCAGCAGACCTATTCGGTTGTGTTTTCGGCTGCGTTTGTCCGATAAGTCGGCGGTGTTGCCGTGGCCGCCGCCTCTGCTACTACCCTCGGGTTGAGGAGACGGGGGTTCGCGTAGCAAATCAGCCTGTTCCTTCAGATCGTTTGCAATGACAGCTGCGTGTCTGGGTCTCGGTTGGAGGAGTGCCAACGCGACGACCGCGGACATCTCCCTCTTCCCCTCCAGATCTAAAGCGCACCAAGTGTGTCGTCTTAGTTCATCGCTGGAAAATACCCCCCCTTTCTCCTTTTCCGAATCCTCTTCTTCTTCAACATGGCGAAAGAGGTGGTCGCAGACCATTTGGAAAGCTCCCTTAATGTCTCCTCCGTCCCTTAGTACAGTTGCAGCGTTCATAATGTTGACATCATTAGGTGAAGCCATCTTCCGCGACCGGTCGTCCAACTTGGGCGACCAGATGTCCAAGGCCTCGGACGTACGCCCCATGTCCTTGAGTACGACTGCGAGATTGTTTCTAGCATTAGGGTGCTCTGCGTCAATTTTCAGGGCACGCCGTAGGTCTATCTCCGCGCCTGGTAAATCCCAGAGTTGATGCCTAACTGCTCCGAGATCGGAAAGAACGTCCGGATCATTAGGACGTTCGAAGATTAGCTTCATGAGGTATGATAAGGCTTTTGGTAGGTCGCCGTCGTCATTTGAACGACGAGATGCGAGGGATAGGAAGTGTTCGTACGGTGTAAACGATGGATTTTGGCCGGCTTCTCCTGACGACAGTGTGTCGTGATTGTCGAAATCATTGGGGGTAGTTTGTAGGTGAGGGGACGTCAGATGATCGTGGTCCCACCAGTCCGATCTTGGCATGTCATCTTTTTGCATCTTTCTGATGACCTCCTCCTCGTATTCCTCCGTTGCATGATTCGGCCAAGAAGCCATTCCTCTGCTTCCGAGCCAATCCTCCTCGCGAATCTCCGCACCTTCCCAATCCTCAACCGTACCCATGGCCGCCCTAATGAGAAATCTGGTCCACTCCCAAACTGTCCTCTCGTCATCCCATATCATCCCCACCCTCTCCCTGATATTCTCCTCCGCTCTCCTCCTATACTTCCCGTCCCTGCCGAGTCTGACGGCTTTTTCGACGTATGAAACAGAGTCGTTCGCGACGCAGCAATCCCAAAGATTCATCGTAGCGTAGAAACTGACTGCCATGCGTCCCCGGAGATGACGCTGCGGGAAGGTAACGACGGGTTTCCCCTTTAGAAGGCCGTCTGCGGACGTTCGCGAACCACCAAAAGGAAAGGGGTGTAACAGCACGTCGGAGAGCTCTATTAATGCGGGAAAGTCAAGCGACGACACGCGCTCGATGAGAATTATGCGCGACATAAGTGACGGCGTGGAGAGATCAGACGCCAGGAGACGTTGGCGGAAGGATTCCGTCCACGGTTTACGGCGACCCTTTGTGAATACCACAACGGAATCGTCGTGCTCTTCTAGTATCGAGAATATAACATCGTCGAATGCCGGGTGAAGCTTGAAGACGGACTGTGCGCAGAGGTATATTGTCGCGTTTGGCGGAAGATGAGGTAGTCCAAAGTCCGAAGGTGATTTCTTGGTTGCGGAGGAGGCAAGACGCTCAAGCGTTTCCGGAGGATAGTTTGAGTTGAGGAGTTGAGCAGGTGAATCATACCATATACCCTGCCCCGATAAGTGCACGACCTGCTCACTGTACGCGTCTCCGCGTCCGGGTACGGCTCGAGTCCTCACTGGATCCTCCATGCGATCGCCAGATATGAAGTAGTCGATCGTATCCATTTGACCGGAGGTGATTGGATTTCCCCAGAATAGAATCTGAAGGGGGGCAAAACGCGAGTAGGAAAGAAAGTGCGTAAGGGGTTCCGAATTCATGTCTGCAAATACGAGTACGTCGAGGGATAGTTCCGACAGGATCGAGCGTACGGTAAGAGAGTTTAGGGGAAGTGGTACCACCTCGTCTGCGTATTTCGTCAAGTACGGCGCGGGCGATGACTTGGGCGATGATATTGGTAAGAGGATTTTGTGGAAGTGTGTTTGGGGAAGGTATTTTATCACCCCTGATAGAAGGAGACCGTGGGGCTCAAAGTCGCCAAAAAATTTTGAGATGAAGCCGATCCGGAGAGGACGCTGAGGTGTATTTGATGACGGTGTCGTCGTCACGATTTCTCCCGCCGCCTGTGGCGTCACGAGATGTTTCGCGTAGGTCTTGAGCTCCTTGTCATCGCAAGCGAGCTGGTACATTTCATTGACGAGCCTCTGCGTCTGCCTGTCCCTACCTCCCGCAGCGGCGAGGTAAACTAGATAAAAGTGCACCCTCTCGACGGCGCCGACGACGTCAGTAATCTTCTCCTCGTCATCCGAACGGAGATTATCAAGAAGCCCCGACGCCACGTCCAATACACGCAAATCAAATGCTGCGCGACTGACACGCGATACCTCCAAAGATGTCATCACGGGAGGCAAGGCGATCGCGGAACGTATCATCAGACCTAACGACCGTCTAGTGTATTCCACCCCGTCGTTTGCAAATTTGACGGCTTGGAGAGCCCTGTCGAAAATCTCACGGCCGGAATCCAGGAGACCCTCCTCCATGTAGTAACCTCCGAGGTTGAGGAGCACGTCAACGATCTCAACATCGTCACTGGGTGACGGGGGAAAGATACGAGACGATAAGATATCCTCGAGTATCCTCCGACCCTCGTCGCCGTCGTCTCCGGCAATGTACGCCGCCCCGAGATTGTTGAGTATCATGATCCTCTGAAAGGAATCGATTTGTGCTTGTTCTGATTCCGACAGTCGATCCATCGCCACCAGGCAGGAGGAGTACAGGGATATCGCTTCGGTTATTTCTCCCCTCTCGTGGTATACAGCCCCGAGGTTGAGCATAGCATTCGGGTGATTCGGATCGACGTTAAGGGCTGCGCGATACGCCTCCTCGGCGGAATCGAGACGACCAAGACGATGGAGGGATGTACCCAGACCTAGGGTTAGGGGAACAAAGAAGGGGGATGAAATATCGACAGATGGCTCAATACGAGAGTACCACGATAGAGAAGACGCGTACTGTCCAAGGTCGAAGTATATCTGACCTATGTCGAGGACCGTCTTGATGTCCAATTGTTGTTGTTGACCTTGATCTCGATCTTGATCTTGGTTTTCTGTCGTGGTGGTGGTGTCAAATGGGCCCAACGATTCGATCAGGAGGGAAAGGGCGTCAACAGGCTTGCCCTCGTCTAGATGGGACTGTGCAGAGTTGTAAAGGCACCTGCTGGAGAGCTCCTGCACGTCGTGGAGGGTAAAAGTCTCGCCCTTTGCAGACTGTCTGTGGATGATGTCCAGGGCCTCCCTATTGTTTTCGAGGGACTTAGTGAACAGGCCCATGGAACGGTAGATCTCGCCCCTGTTCATCATTATGGATATCAATAGAGGGTAGTCAATTGGGGCGTGCCTTTGACTTAGGGAGGTTTGGGACCGTATTGCGGAAGTTAGGAGGGATATAGCATGAGGCGAGTCATGGAGGAACTCATGGTGGATCAGGCCTGAGAGGTGGAGGGCATCTGTCGACTCGTTATTCGTCCATCGGAGAACCTGAGAATATAATGACAGAGCAGATTCGTAACCCTCTGGAGTGTGGAGAGTCGAGGCGAGGATTATTTGATCGCGGATGTAACCATCAGAGAGGTAAGGATGCTGCTGTTCTAAAAGTTCTTCTGAGGTGCGCAAAGAATGTTCATCTGAGACAGAATCTGGCCGATTGTCCGAGTGATGTGGACGCTGACTAAGTTGTTGATCCAGGTATCTTACTTTGGAAGGTGCTTGGGGCGATAATTGTGATGGTGATGGCCCTTGGGACGATGGTGATGTTGATTTTGCGAAAAGGGCATGGTCGAAGAGGAAAAGGAGGATACAGACAAATTGAGTATTCTTGGTGGTCAACATGACTATCGTGACAATGTGCACGCCAAATTCATGATTCCAAATCTCTTTTCAATTTGCTACCAAAAAGGGCTTGCTTGAAGAGCTCTCTCGCCCCCAGTCTGGTATGGATATCTGGTCATCTGGCTGGTCGATATGGTGGGTCTCGGTAGATTAGGCAAAAAAATCCTGCCATTGACAACAAAAGGTCGTCTCCAAAAACATAGAGCATTGGCCCCGCATCTGTTGATAAGGTGTCATTATGGGAGAGAAAAAACAGGAGGTGAAGAAGGTAAGGTAACTTTCCCATGTGGTCCACAACGTCTCACGTATTCATCAATCGACCCCCGTGATCTGTGCTTCCCCAGACTTTTGTCTCACATTTTGTTCGTTCTCCGTATCCACGCCACATTTTGCAGGCCCACTTTGAGATAGAAGAGCCTTCTCCCTCCTCTAGCCCATCCTCCAACTCCCCCTCTAAGCGCGACTATTATGGAAAGCAGCGTAGCATCTCCCTCTCTCATCACATCACGGACTTGGCCCTCAGCACCCGTTCATGGGCAATTGAGCACATGACTCTCCAGGCATTCAAGCCTCAGGACCACGGGAAGGTATACTATGAGGCTTCTGGACAGGTTCTCCTAGTTGCCATCATTTATGCAGCTCTGCTCTTTGTGCTCGGGGATGATGAGATGGCTCCTGGCGGGAGTATGTTTGCTCTCATGTTGATTTGGGTGTGCTCTCTCGTGGGAGGGGCGGCCATGAAGCACATCGGAATGCCCCCACTATTAGGTATGCTCCTCTCTGGAATGATACTCAAGAACTTCAACTTTGCGTTAGGTCTTGATGGTGATGACCCTGTCTCGTCCCTCCCCAACACGTGGTCGGAGGGCATCCGCGCTTCTGGCCTTTCCATCATTTTAATGCGGTCGGGCCTTGAGCTAGACATCCCCGCCGTGAAGAAGGCGGGTCTTGCCGCTGTTAAACTAACCTGCTGCCCTGGGATAGCCGAGGCTTTCGTCTCTGCCCTCGGTGCCTACTGGATATTCGACATGCCCATTGCCCTTGCTATATCCCTAGGATTTATCCTTGCGGCTGTCTCTCCTGCCGTTGTTGTGGTGGGAATGTTCGAACTCCAGAAGGCGGGGTACGGGGTCCTCAAGGGGATTCCGTCCCTCGTCGTCGCTGCCGCTTCCTTTGACGATGTTGTCGCCATATCTGGCTTCTCCATGGCCATTGGATTTGCCATTGTGGACAAATCACAATCTATGCTTTCCGTAGCAATGCACGGGCCTCTCACTGTTGTATTTGGGGTTGGGTTAGGCGTCATCGGGGGTTGCTTCTTGTCGCTCACCAAGATTTGGAACAAGCGTTGGAAACGAACCTTTGCAGTGATTGGGCTTGGGATGCTGTTCATGTTTGGCATGGTCAGCATTGATTACAGCGGCGCAGGTGCCATGGGAGGTCTGATCATGGGCATGGTCGCCTCTGTTTGTTGGCGCCAAGGAATCCCCCGAAAACTGTCCAAGGGAGGGGAAGAACACTACATCCATCATGCTGAGAGTGACCTGGCCATGATCTGGAGTCTGGTCAGCCAGCCTCTCCTCTTCGGGGTCATCGGGGCCGCCCTAGACTTCAGCAAGATCTCTGCGGATGTCATTCCTAAATCCATTGCCGTGATTTGTCTTGGCTTAACGGTGCGCCTGCCCATTGCTTACTTCTCTACGCACGGGAAGGGAATGCTTTTCAAGGAGCGGTTGTTTATTGCGCTCTCTTGGATACCCAAGGCTACCGTTCAGGCCGCGCTTTGTAGCCTGCCACTTGACATGATTAAGGCCAAGATGGTTGACGATCCGGATTATGACAAGTATGTCTCGTGGGGTGAGGACATACTGACAACTGCGGTTTTTTCCATCCTTATCACAGCTCCGCTCGGATTGATATTCATACAGATTCTTGGGCCTAAGTGCCTTAGCTGTGATTTTCCTAAAGACGTCGACTCCGATGACGAGAGCGAAGATACCACCAGTAGGAACTCCGGAAAGGGGAGCACCACTGTCCCTTATGGGAAAGGGGCTCAAGATGGAGCGCGCTTTACTGAAGATCTCGTCAATGATGTTGTCGCTTCGCCCATCGAAATTGACGTCGATAGTACTGATGTCACATCAGTATTGAAGAAAAAACTCCATACTATAAAAATTCTCATGGATGACATGGAGGAATCTCGGACTTTCGATCAGGCTACCAAGATCAAGAAGATCATATGGCAAGTGGAACGGATTAGCGAGCTGTGCACTGTGGAAGTTGGCGGTCAGAAATCTTTAGATACGAGCGGAAATTTCTTCAAAGTAGTGAATAGTGGAGGGGCGGGGAGGAAGCACAGCGAGAGTATGGACAGGGCGGAAGTGGAGAGAGCCTCAAGACGTGGGAGCGATCCCACCAACGACAGGAAGTTGTTGGAGAGACAGGGCAGGGCTGGCAGTGAGGGTAGCTCGAGACAAATTGTGCAGAAGCACGCTGGTACCATGTTGTGACATGGTGCGAGTCCCGCATCGAACGATTTTGTCTTAGTTTTGAATAAAGATCTTGACGCTAATGGA
>Ga0115557_1000715_pt1 | contig 23422 bp, 18 predicted proteins | sample COGITO_mtgs_1104_FD_87280 | JGI IMG/M metagenome (GOLD analysis project Ga0115557, IMG submission 87280) | Pelagic marine microbial communities from North Sea - COGITO_mtgs_110421 | ecosystem: Environmental > Aquatic > Marine > Epipelagic | place: Germany:Helgoland, sampling site Kabeltonne...
TGTTGTTGTTGCTGTGATGTGTGGTGCAAAGTGAGGGGACTTGAAATGGAAAGATTCCCTTTCTTCGATGCTGCTTGCGAATTCGCGGTGGGAGGAGCCTCTGCTTCTCTTTTATGTGAGGAAAAGGCACTCAAAGCAGTCATCTTGTACTTAGCACGACGAGCAGCGACCTTCTGCTTAATTTTCTCATGTTGCTTAACTTGCTGTAGGTGCTGGTTTGCTTTCAGTATTTGTTCTCCTTGCTCGTGCTCTCGGTGGAGCCTGCCGAGGGTATCAGCATGCGGAATGGTAGGCAACATTTTATGCTGATGAGTTTGAGGAATTCAAAGACTGATGAGTTTGAGGAATTCAAAGGAAATTAGGCTTGTTTTCCACTAATGAAGAGATGAACACTTGTCTCGGTGATCATCTGTTTATTGTTCCTCGTGAAAGTTAAAAATTGGTACATTTCGCTGCAAAAGGGATTTTATTTACAAGAAATTTACTTCTAAAAAAAATCATGTGTTTCCGAAGTCCGAAGTGTGTGTGTCAATGAAAATTATTTTTACCGTAAACTTCCTTTGAATAATAAGAAAGCCCGCTTTTGGGTCGTTACCTGGGGGAGGAGCTTTCGATCCTGGCCAAGATTATGATTGGGGAAACGTAGAGGAGAGAATAGTGGGTTAAAAAAAGCTTTTAGCTGCAAAAATGCACACGCATTGCTACAATTATTATTATATATAATTCCGAATTTATATTTTCCGATCTAGCTTGCTGAAGCCAATTGCATCATTTTCTCAAATCCTGCCGGATCCATGCTAACCTTATTGCTGGATAATTCAGCGTTCTTCTTCACTAGTCTGTGTTCGCTCAAGACCTCGATGATCCTCTGATGCTTTTTGTCCATGGCAATTTTAAATGCTGTAAGGGTATCGACGTTTATAGCTTCCTCGTTCACACCTCTGTCAAGGAGCAACCTTGCTATTGGTGCCTTATTGTTGATAGCGCAATGATGCAATGCAGTGTTCCCCTTCTTGTCAACCGCGTTAACGTTGCAGCCGAGGTCGAGAAGCTCCAAGCAGGTAGACCGGTTACCGTGAACACTTGCGACATGGAGTGCTGTGCGTCCGCTCTGGTCTGCTGCATCGATGTATGCCCCTCTATTGACGAGTAACTTGACCACCTCATCTTTAGCCATTTTCGCCGCAAGTATTAGCGACGTGATAAGACCGTCCTCGTCCTGGATATCGGCATATTCGAGCATGATTTCGATTATTTCAGTGTTACCCTGGCCGCAGGCGTATTTGAAAGCGCTAAAACCGGTTTCGTCAGGAATGTTACAGGCGCACCCCTGTTTCATGAGTCGCTTCACCGCCACAATATCGTTATTGTTAGCGGCCGACCGTAGCTCATCGTTGAGGTCTCCAATCTTGGTGATTTGCTGCAAGAAGGAGGCCTGTGATTTCTGATTGGTCCGAAGGGTTTTTAATTTCTCCTCCATCTTTTTAAGTTGTCTGCGCTTGGCAGTACCGGCAGGGACCTGTAAGAGAGGGTCACTGTAACACTCCCTTATAGATTGCTCTGTCTCTTTGATTTCAGTCCGTCCGGTCTGGACCAGTTCTGTGAGTCGAGTTAGCTGTAAGTTGTGCTCTAGAGCAGAGTAACGCTCAAGAGACCGTTGCAGCCTGCGGTCAACCTCGCATTTTTGGTTTTCTGAGTGGAGCATCTTCATCTGGGACTCGGCCGAGAGTGTTTCGTGAGACTCAGAGAGGTACTTGGCGTTCATTACTTTTCGCTCTGCGACTTCCAGTTGTTTCTTTAGAGTAAGAATTCGCCCTTTGAACTTTTCCTCCTGCACAAAAATAGCCTTTTGCTGCTCTTCAAGTTGGGATTGCAACTGACTAGATGCGGAAGCAAACTGGCGTTGCTCATTCAGCTGGATGGTTTTGTCTGCCAAGTCGTCCTTTAGCTGTTGATTCTCTGCTGTTGCCGTGGCTAGTCTTTCTTGGGTTTCCTTGAGGGTTGCATTGACGTCAGCCATCTTCTCTTCAAGAATGGACTCCATGTCACCTCCGTCCTTCTTCATCTTTTCTATCTGCTTGTTTATCCGAGTGATCTCCGCATCCTTCCGCTGCATGTCGCCCATTAAACGATTACTTCCCTCCTCAAACTTCTTCATCTTGGTCGTCATTTTCTTGATCGTTTCCGTCTTGGACGAAAGCTCTTTCTCTAGAGATTTAAGCTTTGATTCGAGTTCTTTCACATTCTTGCTGGATTGTGTTTTGTCATCGCTACTTGCGGCAGCGTCAAGCGCTGATGCGGCCTTGCCTTTTAGAGCCTTGAACATTTGAGTGGGGTTAAGTTTTGAGGAGGGGGAGGCAGAAAGGGAAGGGGAGGAGGGGGGGGAGAGGAGAGGAGAGAAGAGAAGAGAAGCGACCGATACAACACCAACAGCGCTGTGGTCAAAACAGAGAAACACGGCAAATAAGAATGGTTTTGTGAACACCGTCGGGTTTAATGTATTGGATAAGACGTTGAGGAGGTATAATTTGATTTCCTGCTGTTGTAAGGGTTCTGAACTCGTTTTAGTTGGTTCCTTTTTTTTGGAAAAGTTCATGCAAGCAAGCAAAGGGTTGGAATTCAATCAACGGAGAGCTATTCATTGTTCTGAACTGAATCTCTGATCTTGAGAGCACCCTGTCGTCTTACGAATAGAAAATATATCTGTCGCACACCTACCATTCTCAAGTCTCAACTTTGAACGAGGAAATTTGGCACGGTAACTCTTGATGGATTTGCGAGGAATATCCCCGCGTAAATCGTCTACTCCGAGGAATCCAGAAGGTATTACACCCACGGCGGAGTTTTTGAACGAGATCTTCCAAACAAATGCTAATTCTACCCCCTATAGCCTCGACATCCACAACAAATCAATTATCCAGCTATCCTCCTTGGAAGATTTTGTGAAGTTGCGATCGCTGGACTGCAGCTTCAATCTGCTTCGCTCTTTAGAAGGCATACAACCGCTTTCGGCTAATCTAAAGGAGTTGATTGCCTATAGCAACAAGATCGATGACATTTACTGCTTGGGTGATTGTTCAAACTTGCAAATCCTACAACTCCATGACAACAAATTGACCGAGATTCCACCCACCTTTAAGAAGCTGATTCACTTGAAAGAGGTATCGCTGCAGCGGAACAAGCTCACAGGTTTGAATAACCTGTCCCATAGCACCAATCTGGTGCATCTTGATGCCAGCAATAATGAACTGAACACTGAGAGCACCACAAGCTTAGAGCTTCTCGTTCACCTCAACTATCTTTTTCTCAACGGAAATGATTTTGGCCCGGTAATGCCAGCTTGTGTGAGAAAGCTCAGCGGTCTTGAGGAACTACAAATATCAGACAATCAGCTCACAGAATTGAAGAACATGCCCAAGAATTTGTCTATCCTGATGGCAAATCGAAACCACCTTTCCAATTGTCTGCAGTTGCCGCAACTCAAGAATTTGACTGAGTTGCACATTAGCTGTAATCGACTTACAGCACTGCCGGATACGTTAGGTAGCTCGTGTCCAATGTTAGACTTGTTGGATATTACGGGAAACAGAATCACCGACATCAACGCTATTACTCGTGCCATCGGGGGTTTGAAAGAATTGCGAGAGCTCAGCGCAAGCGGGAATGTTTGCTGCCCGAGAGATATGAACGGAAACATTTTTGGAGATGAGTGCATGAGCTGGTGGTTTGCGTTGGTGAGTGCTTGCGGTGAGAGGCTGGAGGTCTGCGACGATTTGGTGGCCAATAGCGAGGATGTCTTAGCTACAGTCAAGGCTCTGGGAAGAGAGAAAGAAATCGCAGAGCGGAAAGGAGTTACCAATGCGAGACCGAAGAGTGCAAGGAGGAGAAAGGCGGTTGATAAACGGAGCAGCGAGGTCGGTAGTGGTAGAAGTGGAAGTGGAAGTGGAAGTGGAGGTGGAGGTGGAGGTGGAGGTGGAGGTGGAGGTGGGGGTGTGCCATTAATTAAGCCCCCCATGGCCCACGGTACGAGAGAGAGAATGTCAGCAAAACTAGAGACCATCGATGACATCCAAGCCAAATTTGGGGACATAAAGGCGCGTCTTGGTAAAGCAAGAGGCCTCTGCCGACCCAATGGTGAACTCCCAAAGTTGACCAAAAAGTCCTCGGGATCGTCGGAGGTTGGGGAGGGGAAGGAGGGGGGAAATCGGGAGAGGCTTGATGAGGAAGAGGGGGTTGAAATTGAAAAATGGGGGGAGGGGGAGGAGGGAAATATCGACGTCCCTGTTGACAAAAAGAGGAGTCGCTTCGATGTTGTCGCTGATAAGAACAACATAGCGACAGAAAATAGAAATGGAAGAGAGGATGTGCCCAGAAAATCGAAATTAGACACAGAACTAGAATTCGACGATACCTCCTACGACAGGAAGACTGGGGGTAAGGATGATGAGATGAACCTTACTATCAATGTCGAAGTCGATGCAAAGCCGGCCAAGGATAGTGCTTCCACCACTAAAACAGCCGGCAGCAGACAAAAGAGGTCTTCGCTGGCAATCAAGAATATCATAAAAAATGCCAATGACCGGGTCAAGCAAGCTCAGGCCTACTCTGGTAGCTCTAAATCCCACCTCATGCCCAAGAAAGGAAAAAATACTGCACAGAATAAAACGCCGAAAACAGCAGCGAGCACGACGAGCAAGAAGCTTGAGACGGCGAATACAACAGAGGCTGTTGCTGCCGAAAAGCTTACCACCACCACAACAACAGCAAAATCAACAAAAACCGAAAGAAATGAGGCGAAAGAAGGCGAAGCAACGGTCAACGATGCTAATGAGTTCCACCCCGAATTCGAACACTACGAAGGAGCAGCCTTCGATGACGATAACGATCTTGGTTTCGAGTCCAAACCAAACGACTCCCCTGCCAAGAGCAGCGCCCTGAAATTATTCAACTTGGACGAGTTTGACTCAAGCAGCGAGGACGAGGATATGCACGGGGGCAGAATAGGCATCGCGCCGTCCACTGGGTCTCAGAGGTCTGAGAAGGAGTTGGAGATGAATATGAATATGAAAATGAAAATGAAAACCAAGGTGAAGGAAGAAAACCCAGCACAACTTATCGTCAACAGCAATAACCAAGACAAAAGCAAAAATCATGACGACAGCGACGATTACAAAAACGATAACGATGACGATAACGCACTTGTCGATATTAATCCCTTCTTTCCAGACCGAAAAATTGTCATCAGTCCCACACAATTAAGCCCAAAACACGGCAACAAAAGTCCTAGCCCTCCAACATATCCCCAATCGAGCTCCGAAACCAGAAAACGACTCCTTCAGAAGGCACTGGAAAATGACCCACAGACATCAGAAGAAAAAGCGGAGGAGGGGGAAATCTACCAAGCGGAAGTCAACAAGATGGTCAACGAACTTAATGAACTCGAAATCGGAAATCCTGTCGGCGGAATCAGTGACGAAATCATTGCCATGCTGGGAGCCAAAGACAACAACAACGACAATAATTTGAAACCCGAAAGCAATTCAGACGCTGCGCTGAATGCAACCCCCGACAGCAGCAGAATAGAGAATGTTATACCTCCGCTCCCTTCTCCAAGAATTCACGGCAATGTCATAAGGAAGGCAGAGAAGAGAAAAGCACCCACTAAGAAGCAAAGAAACGGTTTGGGAGGCTCCAGAGGTTTCAAGGTGCCAGCACGGAAGTAAATTTAAAATGAGATAAATATTTTCGCCCTGGCTTGGCCTGGGTTATACGGATGGTTAAAAAGAAAAATTTGAGCCCGCAGGATACATCGTTTTCGGTGCTTGTAAACTTGCTTATCGCCTTTACAAAAAGAGAGTAGTAAACCTAAGCATTTTAGTCGATGTTAGTAATAATGTAACAATAACCACACACCCCCCTGTTAGATAATAACCTAAGCAACTTGACTTACCTCAGTTGATGTCAGTAATAATGTAACAATAACCACACACCCCCCTGTTAGATAATAATAACCTAAGCATTTTCCCAATTTTTAGCCCCTGTAGATTTAGACATGTTGTTAACCTGTATTACCTTAGTAAAACTTTAATTATAAAAATTATATATATCAAAACAATTTTTTTGAATTAAATAGTTTTCAATAAATTAATGAAAATTATTATTATTTTTTATAAATAAATTTTTAAAAATTTAAATATATAAAATTATAATATATTTTATTAAATTTTTTGAAAATTATTGATTTACAATAATTATATTATGTATTCATATAATATTATGAAAGAAAATTGTATAATAAAAATGTATTTAAACAAACGAAATTTCAATTTTTTTTTTCTGCGCCTTTGTCAAAAGGATGCCGTTATCTAACAGGGGGGTGTGTGGTTATTGTTACATTATTACTAACATCGACTAAGGTAAGTCAAGTTAACAACATGTCTAAATCACAATGTCGAAAGGATGCCAACAAGAAGAAAGCCACCTACAAGATCGAAAACGGCGAACGAACAGCAAACACACACAGGAACGTCAACGGAAACCCAGGCCCCAAAGAGAGTTAGATAATAGGCCCCAAAGAGAACACGAAAGACGACGACAAAGAGAACCAATATGTCTTGGCAAACAGAAAACCACTGACCATACCAAAAAAAGGCAAACGACGCCACTTTACAATAAAACTCACTACTGTCTGTCGTTATCATCGTTCTCGTCGTTCTCGTCTACGCGTTTCTTCTAAGCACCGGGGATGGGTGGTCTCGGGGGGGTATTACCATTACCATTACCGCTCGCCTCTTCTTCCTCCTTAAGCACTTCCAGAGTCAAAAAGACTAGTCTCATGGACTGGCTCATGATTGCCTCTTCTATCATTTCGAGGGGGGGAGAGTCGGCGTCTCGCCGCATTAGCTCCTCGAGTTTTAGGGACTGCAGGGTGAATCCCGATTTGTGAGCGTTAACCACATCGTACACGAACGTGTTGAACTTTTGCCTGTATTCTGGAGGAACGCTTTCACCGAGCGTACAATCTGGGCGGTGATGGACAAGCTCCAGAGTCAAGTAGGTCAAAGAGATCCAGACGGAACGCAACTCTATCTCGTCAGCCGCGAGCGGTCGACCGGCAGTAGCGACGCCGCAATTCGCTATCTCGAGGTTTAGCTGAGGGATAGTAAGGTCCAGCTCGTAGCCAGCTTTCACAGAGGCAATGAAAAGCTTTAGAACGTCGACATAGCCCGTTGAGAGTTGCATACAAGCCTTCACGAAAGAGACCTCGACAAGCCTGCCGACTTTCGACGGATTGAGAGGATCCGAGGGGGTTGGCAAGGATGATGCCAAGAGCGGTGTGGTGTGCACGGGAGTGTTGTGGCGAGGCACAAATATGAAAGCGTTCGCTGTTGCGAATAGGACGACGACGACAAAAATATGGCGGCGCATGGCAGAGTTGTTGAGGATGGAAAGGGTCTGGGATATTTCAATTTCCCCCTCTCACTTACTTTCCAAAGCGATCCCTCTCTAAGCAGCTCCTTTAAACTTTTTTCTTCTTTTTCAACCCGGCTTACTACTTTTCTCAATGCCTTCAACGCATGGCTCACCGGCTGAGGGGATGGAGTGTCCCGTGACTTATGAAGATATTACCTCATCAAATTACGTAGAGTACACTGTCAGCGACGATCCAGGGGTGTGGCACGTGTGCCCGTTCGAGCAAATGGCCGTAGAGCAACTCGTGAATACACAGTTTGATAAGTGGATAGAGCGGGTGAACAAGACGGACTGTCAGGCCGAGCTTAAACGTCTTCTATCAAAGGGCCCACCAATTCATGTTAGTGACAAGGTGGGGTTTGAGAAGGCGAGAAACAAGGACGAGGGTTTGGATGGAAATGGTGAAGGACGGTTTGTCGAGAAGCTTTGGTACATGGCTGATGGTTCTGAGAGAAGTGGGAAACTTGCTAATGCACTTGAAGGAGAGAAGCGAGATAAGAAGTGGACGGAGCTCAAGACATTTCATGGCTTTGAGGAAGCCGATCGACCGGGGGACGAAGAGGAGAAGGGAGGGGAGGAGGAGAAGGATGGGGGGAGGAAATAAAGGGAGTAGAGTAGATTTTTTTGCCAGGAATGAGCCAGGAATGAGCCAACCATCTACAAAACATCACTTGCATTTCTGCGCATTACCTAACGCTTGATACAATCATCTTTAAGGAATCGCCTTCAAACCCCTCCAAACGCGCTCGATACAGTAAAATCTTCCTCACTCACTCCACTCAGCACCTTCATTCATTCAATTTTAGGGCAAACTCTCCTCCAAAAAATCAAGGTCCTTATTCCCACTTCTTGCATTGACTAAATCATTGTAGGTCACCTCTGCTCTGTTGACGTCGTCTAAAGTGGTCTGTCTCCACGCCTCCTCCGCTAGCTTGGAGACGAAAAGCTCCGTCGCAACAGCCATCATTAAGCTGGCATCCCCGTTTATATCCGTCCCCAACGGTTCCCCCTTCACCATATTTTTGATATCAGCCGGTTTTATTTTCAAAGCGCTGATCAGATTAGCCGCGGCGTTATCTGCGCCGACAGGAATACCGACGGCGCCACCTGCATCGTCGATGGAAGAGCTACGCTCATCAGCCTTTCGCTTGGACATTTCAGCGAAAAGCAAACTGCGAAAGGAATAAGTACGAACCCAAAAAACGGCCTTGCCAGGGGTTGGAGAGACCGAGCGGTTGAGAGTGGGTTTGCGAAGAAATTCTTTTTTGGTGAAAGGAAGGTGAAAACTGGTTTATCTCCGTAATTAATTAATTTTTCCCTCTCTGAAACCGAAGCACTGCGAGTTTCCGGAATCTCCCTTTCACTTTTCTTTCCACGCCGACGCTCGCTCTATCTCTCTGGGCTGGTCTGCAAAATTTTGGCTTTAAAAAAGGGTTCCCTTGCTTTTTATTTCCTGCTCTTCACCCATCTTTTTTTTCACATTTCTCCTTGCCCCACCCGCTTGGCGCTTCCGGTTTGAACCTCCCCCTGTTACCTCCCCAAGAGCCAGCCCTTCCCCCCTGCACAATGTCAGCTATCGACTTGGCAATAAAAAGGCGGCGCGCTGAACTGGAGCGGCTGCACCAGATGCGCAGATCGTCCTCTGAGAACACAGCAACATTATTGAGCCGTGCTAAGCTGCTCCTCTCCGCCGATGGTAACGACGATAACGACGAGAACACCAACACAACCAATGGCTTGTATCAGTCCCCGCCGCCCAATTCAAATGATGAAACAAAGTCCTTCTCTCCGCTCTTCAGCCCCGTTGGGCCAATTCGTTTTGAGCAGCAGCAGACCCCCAGCCCAAATGCCTCCAACACCTCTAACACCTTCCACGTCAGAGGTGACGACGGTGAAGAGGAAAACCGTGTAGATGACGGCGAGAACAACGGCGACAACGGCGACAACGGCGACAATGGCGACAACTTCCCCGTGGCAATTGGTCGGCATTTGGAGTTGCTTGCCACCTCTCCCGACGCGGACTTAAAGAGGGCGGATCCGGCCATTTTATCGAGGGTCCCCGAAGAGCACCGTAACAATTTCAGGAAAATGGTGGAGAGGTGGGGTTTCATCGATTGCGGAGAAGGCGGGGAGGATGAACTCGACTTCGTCCGGAAGGGCGCTGTGAACGTCAGTTTCCGCGCGCAGAATACCATGCGGCTTTTGAGGACGTTGGTGATGGAGCAGAATAACCACGCGAAAGATTTGGATCGTCTGGCCGATTTGGAAGATAGATCAGGTGTGACTGTGCACAATCACCACCACCAACATCATTCTCCCCAAATTTGTGATGAAAGCGAGAGCAAAAAAAACATCTCGAGCAACAACAACAACAACAACAACAACAACAACAACAACAACAACAACAACAACAACAACAACAACAACAACAACAACAACAACAATAACAGGAGCAATTACAGCAACACAATATCAATCCTTTCTTGGGTGATTTCATCTCACGTCAGAAAGGCGACCCTTCGGTGGGCCTTTTCTGCACTCATGCGCCAGGCCCCTCTTTCGCACAGCACGCTTGACGAGGGAGAAAGTGAGAGCGTCTCTGGTAGCCTGATAACAAACAACCCCATCGAAATATCGCCCATTCCAACGCCGGCCATTACACCCGTCTCCACCACCCCCATAAGGTCGCAGTCTCCTCCTCCTCCAACTCGTCCCATGTTCGGTGAATCGGCAACAAACAGCGGAATTATTCTCCCGCCTGTCCTTAATATCAGTGCTGCGGATCTTAGCACCGTTAGCACACACAACTCGACGATAACTGCGATGAAGAAAGCCGTCTCACCCTTCAAATTTAACGAGGCACTCAAGGCCTACTACGACGAAGCCGCCAAATCAGTTTCTAGAGAGTTTGAGAGTGACCTGGCCAAGTACCTCGTTGTCATTAAGAAGGGGGAGCGGGTCGATCCGACTCAAATCGAGTCAATCAATGTGCGGATTGAGGTTTTTGCCGACGGCAGCAAATTTCTTTTGACAGGAGGGACACAATTTACGAGAGAGGACGGAGGACAGCAGTACCCTTTCAACACAACAGCGTGCATCCACTATATCGATCGCAACGGGAACGAGATGGAGTTCCCGCTAAGTCCGATATTTGAGGAGGCTTTAAGCATGCGGGTCGCATATTGCACCAGCCTCTTCGCAGCAAGCAGGGCCCTAAAGTCAACCCAGAGCCCAACGAGCAGCAGCGGAAATGTCAATGCGGACGACAGCATTGTCAATGCCGCCAACAGTTCTATTTCCCCCCGGACTGCAATCCGCAGCATCACAAATGTCAACAGTAGCTTGGTTAATCAAAGAATCAGTGAAGAAGAGGAGGACGAAGAGGAGGACGAAGAGGAGGACGAAGAGGAGGAGGTCAACAACGACGTCAACAGCAGCAAGAATAGCAACGTCAGCGACACGAGCAACAGCAATAATAAGAATCACCAAACCTTCAGCAACCCCTACAGCAGCCATTACAATCCCAACGGGGTTGTGGCAACGGCCTCAACTTTGTCAGGTTCTAACTCATCACCGCAATTTTCAACTTTCAAAATCAACAACGACCACCAAAATGTAGATAACGACAAAAACGACAAAGAAAGTCCAGTAGTTGCTATACACTCAACCACCACCGCAATCGATGAGGAGCCAGTCATGCCCCCTCTTCCACCAAAACCAGCACAAACAGACACACCAGGGCCACAAGCAACAAGTACAAACGAAACAAAAGCAGAAAATATATCTCCCACAAAATTATCAGCTCACGCTCCACACGCTGAGCCAAAAATCTCCGCGACAATTTGGTTCATCCTATCGCTGGTTCGCAATATTTTCCTAACATTTGGACTTGCGGGACTCATCACCATCATCGCCGCGATTTTATGGCTTCATATCTCTGATGGGCTCATCGACGTCGTGAACGGCGGGACGAACACAGATCGAATAACATATTAACGAAAGTAGCATTTGAGTATATATAAAATGCTTTTTGGAGTTTGGTTTGTAGAGTAAAATGATCGCCGATCACATTCGTATGCATAACTTGCCCCCGGGTGGAACTAGAAGCTGCGAGAAAGTCGAATGGAATATAAAGTCCGAGGACGTAAGCAAGTGGCGTGACACATGTATAAACATAACATAAAATAACATGCCATGGTGCTGGTGCTGCTGCCTCTTCTGCCTGCCTGGTAACGGTTTGCTACGTATTATTTACTGTTTTGAGGTTTACTCTTTAATTGTTTCTTGGTGAACACCCAACCCTTGAGGATGCCAGTATTAAACATCGCATCGCGAAGCCGCTCGTACTCGGCAGGTTTCGCTGCTCGTGTGACGGGGATACTTACAGCTGTTGCTGTAAATATTTCTGTACAGAGGCGTGATCTATCGTCCTCCTTGGCCTTTCTCTTCTTCTTGCCATTTTTTTTGCCAGTGCTACCATTGGTGACTTCAACTCCACCGGTATAATTAAAATTTATACATAAGCCGCACGGACTTGACTTTTCTGTTTCGTTGTTGCTCTTAGAGCGAGAAAATTGAGCGTCAACGACACTGACAAGTAAACGCCCATTGGTCCGAGTTGTTAGCGCTCGGGATAGCGCAGCAAGCTGTGCCCCCTGAGAGGATACTTTGTCAATTGAGACAACCACACCTTTGAAGTTTGCGGACTCATTTTCAAAGCCGTGCTTTCGTAGCTCCTTTCCTACGAGAGAGAGACAGCTCCAGCGCACAATTTTGTCAGAGCAGCTCATGGAGCGGGTACGGCTGGCGGGAGGGAGGTTGCTCCGGCCAGGTTTCAGACGAAGGAGGGAGGTGGTTTGACTCAATGGCTCGCGGATCACGTTGATGTCCTGGTCGAGCGTAGGGAGAATAGACCCAGCACTAGTGTTGACAAATCTCTCGTTGGCATCGTCAGCGGCAGAGGCGGTAGTTACAACTTTTGCGCCAGTAAATTTTTCGTCACCCCCATCAATCGGGTAGATGGTTGCATCACCGCAAGGAGAGTCGCTAATGTACAGGTAGAGATCAAGATCATCCCTGAACTCGAAGGAACCAATACTCGTTCTCGTCAATAGATTTTTTGCAGAGTTTGACTCTTTACCATCGCCATTGTTGCTGTTGCTGTTGCTGTAGTTGTCGTTGTCGGTGTCGGTGGTGGTTGGGACAGAAGTTTTGTGTGATTTCATCTCTCTCCAAATTGCGTCTAGTAGACCTCGACGGGCTAACACCTCAGCATGGCTATCTCTCAACACGCCACCTGGATTTTCGTCCGTCTGTGATTGGCCAAGACACTTGCTTCCGGTTGCACTGCTAATGACAAAAAAATGGGAGCCAATTACGGCTACAAATGCAGCAAAAACAGTCCACTGAGAGTCGTTAGGCTTGCCGTTTCCACCGAGGGTAGAATACTGCTCTAGTGCAGTGACAGCGATTCGTGAGGCGATATCATCATCCATCTAAAAGACGGCGGGAACGCTATTCATTCTCCCGAAGGGTTTATCATGATAATCTCGACAAAAAAACCAGCAAAAGATTTTTTGGTGACATAAGATAGCGATTTTTTCTTTAACCGCCCTCCTAAACCACAGCAACGATAATATCAGCCAGTCCGTTACGAAAATACGGTCAAATGGGAATTTGCGAAAGCAAGGAAGAACCGTCAAAGTCAAGCATTGAAAAAACTTGGGGCAGGAATATGAATGATAAGGCACAGGATATGGGACCTGATTCGGTAAATCGGCGAGTGACAGGTCATCTTGAGCAGCAGCTAGCAATTCACGCAAAGGCGAAGAATAGGGGGGTGAATATTTTTGCCAAGTCAATTGGTACTTCTCTCCTGGGAGAGTTTACACCCCCTGAGTTTGAAAAGGACGAAGCGACTGCCAGTATGATCAGAGAGGTGAGTAGCAAGATAACGCGAGTTCAGAGAGAGTGACAAAGTGTGTTAATCCCACCCCAAAACCCATCTTCTCCAATTTTTGCTTTTTGCAGTCTCTTTTTGATAACTTTATTTTTTCCTCCCTGAGTGAGAAGGAGCTTGCAATATTCGTAGCTGCCATGGAGCCGGTGACCGTTCCTGCGGGTGAGTATTAGTACTTCCAATTCCCCCCCCCCTTACCCCCCCCTTACGATCCTGCGCACCCACTCACTGTCCCCCCTTCAGACACCGTTGTAATCTCACAGGGTGATGTAAGCGACAATGCCGAAGAGATGCATTTTTTCATCGTAGCGAGCGGTCAAGTGGACTTCTCGATCGACGGCAATAATGTCGGGAGCTGCAAGGCCGGCGGTTCCTTTGGTGAGCTGGCCCTGCTGTACAATTGCAAGAGAGCGGCTTCGTGTGTGACCAAAAGTCTCTGTAATCTCTTTCGAGTTGACCAGGTGACGTTCCGGTATATTTTGGCCGGTAGCCAGAGGTCTTCTGAGTCTGCTATTATTGATGTGTTGCAGAAGATACCGATATTTGCGGACCTTGACGAAGTTTACTATGGCAAGATTGCCGATGCCATGACCGAGGTTTCTTTGAGCAAAGGCGAACAGGTCATCAAAAAGGGCGACAAAGGAAACACCTTCTACCTCATTAAGTCTGGCGAGGTAAAAGTAAGCGACATCGGTACTGGCGAATCTCAGTTCTCGGACCACCTTTTGAAGGAGAAGGATTTCTTTGGAGAGCGAAGTTTGCTCACTGGGGAGGCGAGGGCGGCGACTGTGACTGTCAGCAGCCATTCAGCTACTCTCTTAGCACTGAGCAAAGAATTCTTTGACGAGACGCTGGGTCCACTTGAGGGTATTATTGGCCAGCTGGTGATCAAGCGCATTTTAACGAGCGTTCCTGTTTTTGCGTCCTCTCAGCTGGAGAGCTACGAAACGGACGAGCTCCTTCGCAAGACGAGGTTGACGACTTTTGACCGAGGCGCGGTCATTCAGGAGCAGTCAGAGAGAGTGAAAGAATCGCTCTTTATGATTATGAAGGGCAGTGTTACTGTTAGCCACACGAACGGAATCATTGCTGTCTTAAAGTCTGGCGATTACTTTGGGGCTGAGAATCTCGAAATGGATGCCGCCATGACTGTAGAGAGGAGCAAAACGATGGTCGTTGCTTCCCCGACCATCGGGGCCGTATGCGCCGAGCTGACGAGATTGTCTGTGCTGGATGTGATTCGTGATTTGTCGCGTCTAGGCAAACCAATTTCTCCCGTCCACACGAAGCTGGACACCACTATCAAGTTCGAAGACCTGAAGAAGCACAAGATTTTGGGCATGGGTACCTTCGGTAGGGTCTGGCTCGTGACTAGCAGGAAAACGAAAAAGCCGTACGCGCTGAAGGTACTGGAAAAGCAGCAAATCCTAAAGCACGACCAGCACAAGGGCGTGATCCGCGAGAAGAACATTATGGCGAGCTTAAATCACCCTCTAATAGTGAATTTGCTCAACACCTACAAAGATGCAGACCATTGTTTCATGCTCATCGAGCTGATTCTTGGGGGTGAACTCTTCTCCATCTTGCACACCAATACCCATGACGGCGTGAGTGTCGAGAACAGCATATTTTACAGCGCGTGTATTTTGTCCAGCCTTATCTATATGCACGAGCGAAAGATCTGCTACCGTGACTTGAAACCGGAGAATGTGATGATCGACGCGGACGGCTACTGTGTCGTCGTTGACCTTGGGTTTGCCAAGATAGTTCCCAACAAGACGTACACGTTGTGCGGAACGCCTGAGTATCTAGCCCCAGAAATCATCCTTAGCAAGGGGCATGACAAGGCTGTCGACATATGGGCCTTCGGTATCATTCTATACGAGATGATCTACGGCCAGAGCCCATTCTATTCACGAGGAATCGACCAGGTGGCCATGTTCAGGAGAATCGTCAACGGAAGGTTCACGTTCCCGGAAGGAGGGCGCGGCTCCTCCGAGGCGAGGGATATCATCAGTAAGCTCATTGTCCGAAAGGCGATCGAACGCATTGGGTGCAACGCGACCCACGAGGCCGACATTTTTCTCCATCCCTTCTATGACGGAGTGACAATCGGAAAAATCACCAGGAAAGAGTTTGTCGCGCCCTGGACACCCGCGATAAGGGACCCCACTGATACTAGCAACTTCGACAGCTACGAGGGTGAGGAGATGCGAGAGAGAAAATTGAAAAAGCTGACCGCAGAGCAGGACCTCTTGTTCCGAGATTTTTAGTTTGGCACAATGTGGGGAGGGAATTTTTTGTAGGAACAGAAATTAATTTGTAGGAACAGAAACAGAAACAGTTACCAGTCAAACATTTGGCCTTAAATTCTCTACTTTTCGTCCGTCGATACGTCCAAAATTTTCTCAACAAGTCGATACGCCACATCAATCGTCTCAGTCCTGAGGAGCTCCCTTACCTTCCCTTGGACATCCTCTCCGACTTCCTCGTCGACAACGTCATCTAGCTCCCCCCCCCCCGTATACGTCCCCCCATCTGATTGAAATCTCGGCCGGAAGATTGTCCTCGATACCCTTGTATTCAATCCTGATCTCAAGGCACCTCCTTACCTTCTTATTTCCTTTCCCCCTTCGTCCCCGCCGCGTTACCTTCGTAGGAATTGTGAAGACAACTTGGCCATACCCCTGATCCCCAGCGAGACGACTGCAACCAATGCGACTGCAGTCTCCCCTGGCTTCTACAATCTTTCTGAGCTCACGAATGCTCCTCCGTCTCAGTCTCAAAACGAGAAATGTCCCATAGATCGACCCGACAAGACCCCGGATCTTCTTCTTGATGATTTTGAGCTCCCTCCTCACTCCCCCGGGAAGCAGCGAGTTTTCGGTGATTTTATTGACGGCGTCTTTGTCGCCTTCCTCCTCGTCATCATACTGTATTTGTCTAGAGAGCTCCTCATTGGCAAGGTAAGTAGTGAGGATGGAAGGCACGGGGAGCATTCCATTAGGGCCAAAGTGCTTTGCGGCAATCTCCGTCACAGGAATTGAGCGAGGAAGAGTGTGCTGGCAGAGACGAAGGTGTGTGTTTTTCGACGCCGGCTTCTCCGATGATGACGGAGTTGAATTCTCTGACACCGGAGTAGCTCGTGAAGACTTTGTGGTAGAAACGTCAACTAAATCGAAGAAAAGTTGCACAGCTGATGAGGATTGGTCATCATCGTCATCGTCATCATCGTCATCATCACCGTAATTACCACCATCATTTCCAAGATCATCGCCACCATTTTCACCTCCACCCCCACAGATACCGCCCACGACTGATACCATTCTAACCCCAACAATTCCCCCCTTCCCCCCTCTCCCAACTCCGTCATAAACAAAGGCCTCCCTCCCCGTCACCAAGCTCACACCACCAGAATCAACCTTCTTCTCCCTGGCGCGCTTACCCTCCAACAGATTTTCTGTCTCAGCAACAGAGAATGCCGACGACAGCACGGAAGCCATGCTGTAAGATAGAAGCTGGTTGTCGTATGGGTGCAGGTAAGGGGCGTTGGATTCAGGATTCTGATTGACATTCGCGTCCTCAGAGGCAGGGAAACACTTCTCACGGATGCTTGTCTTCATGAGCTGACCAGTTCCGTTGAGCTTAGCACGAAGAACAAATTCGCGGCGTTCCAAAGCAATTATTTTCGAAGCTGTGGCAAGTTCACTTTCGTTAACAGCGGATTTCTTTCGTTTCTTTGACAGGGATAAAATCTCTGCGCGTGGAGTGGAAACATACGGTGTAAAATAACTGGCGATTACACTGTGCGGGTCACTCATGGCATACAAACGTTCTGCAGACCTTGTGCAGACCCAAGTTTTGGGATCGGGGGGGAACAGCGCCACTGGCGGCGTTTACGAATCTTCCCGTAATAAAACGTAATAGGATGACGCGGCTATATCTCTGGTGCCTAGGAGAGGAAAAATAAAAGGGAATACTGACGGGGAACGCTCTGGGGCTTTTGTTTTCCGATTTTTCCATCTTAAAAAAAGACTAACCTATTATATTGCAGTTCAGTGCGCATTTTACCAGGTACACACAAGGCTTCCTTCTACAAAAAGCCATTCCAGCACAATCATCTACAAAAAACAGGGTAAATACATTTTGGTGCACTGAAACTGTGCAGGAAGGCAGGAAGCACCTGCACCAAAGGACTACGAATGCCTTCCACTCCCATCTTTCAGGATTTGCTTGCTCAGGAGCTGACGATGTCGCAGATAGATTCGTCTTACGCGGACCAATTCTTTGACTTAGCGAATTCCCCTACTGTTTCATACAGGATGAAGGCGACATCTGACCTTCTTTCTGTGGACCAAGACAACAACTTGGGTGAGACAACGGGAGGTATCGTCTGGGAGACTAGTTACTTTTTGGGTAGATATTTCGAGGAGAAGATCGCCCGTGACGAAATTGACCTTTCGTCGAGCAAAGTTTTAGAAGTCGGTGCAGGCTGTGGCTTGCTTGGATTGATCTTAAATCGTCTCAAGGCAAAGGAGGTGGTTCTTACTGAACTGGATGACTCAAGTGGCGTCCTGAACCTCCTGAGAAAGAATGTTTCCCAAAATTCTGGTGAAGGACTTGTCCGTGCCTGCGCGCTTGACTGGTCAAAAGCCAAGGACTCTACACTGTTCTCCGAGGGAGCGAATTCGTTCGATCTCATTGTAGGCACTGACGTTGTCTTTCGGAAAGATTTGGTCGCCCCTTTACTAAAAATTTGCTGCCACCTTTCGAAAAAGAAGACTGGGAAGGTGGTCTTTTGCCTGCAAGAGAGGTGCGCCGATGCCTTAGCAGAGCTAATTTCTCTGGGCGAGGGGGCAGAGTATTTTTGTGATTATGAGGAAATAACTGACACTGTAGATGTTACTTTCAATCAGGGTGAGAAATATGGTCTCCGAGAGCTGGATATCCGTGTATTTCGTTTCGCTAAGCCGAAAGAGGTCTCCTTTGATGTCTCCGGGGAGAAACGAAAAAACGACGATTTAGATAATAATGATGCAGTTTCAAAAAAAATGAAAACGTAGGAAGTTTTTGAGAAAGAAAGAGTGTTCCTTTGTTTATCACATTTATATCAGAATATGCAAACGCAGCATCATATAGCACCGACATCCAAGGGAGAACTTTCATCTTCTAACACGAAGGTATTCAACACGTAAACAGAAAGACTACCATCTCTGCTGGTCATGCCCTCCCCCAGCGCCTGCCGCCCCAGGAAGAAAGGCAAGGTTTGGGCTTGGTCCTCCACCTCTTGAGTGGGGCCTCGATCTGATTCCGCTCCGGAATTGGCTGTCGGCCGAGGGGCTCATTTGGCGGATAGATCCGCTTGAAGAAGGCCTGTATGAATGGGCTGAATTCGTCGTACGGAACGACGACGAAGAAATGGGCACACCTCTGTTTGCGCTGCTACGGTAGGGAGAGGATGTCGTCGCGTAGGGGTTTCGTTGGCTACTAGAATTTGAGGAGAACCTCTGAAATTGTGTGATAGTAGTGGTGAGTGAGCGTAACTAGGCGAGGGAAGCAAAATAAGAGATCGCTCACCTGGATTGGAGACTGCAAATGTCTGTGACTTTGTCCACCAGAGTGACCCTGGGGAGTAACGAAGGAGTCCGACGAGGATGGGCGCTGTTGCTGCTGCCGTTGGGCGGTCACTTGCTGCATATCCTTCACCTCTCTTCTGGCTGCCTGCAGCTGCGCAGTAAGGTTGCTCCTCTCCGTTTCCCATTGATTGGACATCGATGCCAGATTTGACTGAGCTGTATCGAGATCTCTCTTCAAGGCGGCTGTGTAAACTTGGCTCTTCTGATTCGATCCCGCAGATTCGTTCAGACTAATGACCATCTGACGGAGTAGGAAGTTGACCGAGCCTTTCAGTGTGTTGCATTGCTCCACCATGCTGATGCACGCACTCGAAAATGTATTTCCATTCAGTTCACCGCTTTGCATCCCTTTTGGGGCTGTCAAGAGGCTTTGGGCACTATTGATTGGTAGGCGAACAGGAGTGAGGAGTTTGGGGGAAGGCGTGCATGAGCGCGTGCAGATCTATAGAAATCTGACAAATACTAGTCCTGACGAAGTAATCCCATTCCCCCCATTCCATTCAAAACTTTTCTCCCCTCACCTATTCTGCTTCATATTGCTGGGCTGGGCATTGACAACAAGCTCAAGAAAATCTTGCTCTCCTAGTTTTCTGTTGCATTGTGGGCACCTATTGTTGGTTTCGAAGTGTTTCCACGTGCAATCCTGCGCACGATGAGTGAGAATAGAGTTATACAATTAACAAAACAACAGTGGGGGGGGGGGGGGGGACCTCATACATCTGTTAAAATATCCGCAACCCGTCCAAACACGTAGCGCTTCGATGGTACACACTTAAGTAGACGACTTACTAACTGCAGCATCACGACCCAAACCCACGCATTGAAAGATATCACGACTGCCTCCGACAATTCTTCTGGAAGGCGCCAAACACTCCACACTTACCTCGCAGAATATGCAGTCACATGCCGTACGAAAACAGGTTCCTTGCAGTACTCTGTGACATCTATTGCACGTAAAAAGCGCAATCATCTGCCCTTGTGGAACCTCAGTCATTGCAGTGTGTGGTCGAGATGCCGAACGAATTGAAGTCATCGCGGTGCTCGAGTGCATAATCGAGCGAAAAGACCTCAAATATCGAAGAGGGATCAGCCGAAAGAATAAAATAGGATAAACTCGCGTTGTGAGGAGTGGGCAACAATTTCATCGGGTGTTTTTTTTTTCTCGTTCTCTCACACGTTCATTATTCAAATAATTCATAATTTCGTACTAATCTCGGCTTCAATACGACAATCTACCAGTTTTTGCCACTGACAACGTTTATTGTTACCCAAAACCTATCTGATACACATCTTTTGGCTCTTTTTGGTCTCTGATGCGAGCCTTCCTCGTGCTCAGCACCCTCGCAGGGCTAGCAGCGGGCTACATTCAGCCTGAAATTATTTACTCCCATGTGAGAACTACCTTACGAGCACAAGCACGAACGCACGTATCGTTCGTTGCCCTTCGATCAAGTCCCTCTTCCAATGTTCCCACATCATGGGAGGTGGGTGATGTGACGAGTTCAAGGTCACAAGAAGATATCAATCACGAGGTCAGGTCAGGGGAATTGCTGGAAGGGGGGGAGGTTTACGATTTCGCGGGGGTGAACGGCGGTGGTAGTAGGGCGGAGATTGCCTTGCAGATGGCTCGAGAAGAATACTTGGCCACGATGGGGGAGAAAAGGCTTAGCAGTTTTGATCGGATTCTTGGTATCAACAGCGAGGTGACGAAGACGGTCGGGTTTGAAGTCGGAAAAACTTGCTCCAAGAAGGAGATGGAAGATTGCGCTCGTTATATTAGGAGCAAGGCTCCTGATGGGTTCTTTCAGGTCCGGGATGGAGAAAGAGGCAATTTGAAAATTGGCAAGGACGAAAAGTTCTCGCTTGGCGAGCTCGCCTCGTTTCAAAAGACGCTCGACGAGTCTTACGTGGAGACGGGAGAGATAACGAGCGCGTTCGCGAAGACGTTCTACCTTGGGACGACTCTGATGAGCGAAAGCAGCCGGCGCAGCATTTGGGCTGTCTATGTGTGGTGTCGGCGCACCGATGAGATTGTGGACGCACCCCGAAAAGAGGGAAAGGGGCCCACGATGCTAGAAGACCTCTCCGAGTGGGGAATTCGCCTGGAAAATCTATGGAAGTATGGCGAGATTGTCGATCCCCTTGATCTGCCATTGCTTGATACGCTTATCAAATATCCGGACCTTTCGATACAGCCCTTCCAGGATATGATCAAGGGGATGCTCATGGACATCCCAGGGCTTGGCCAGGACCGGTACAGGTTAGTTGGTTTACGACGGCAGAGCGATTGCACAGCATTTAGGAGCGACCAAAAATTTATCGAAAACTCACCCTCTTTTCCTGTCTTGTCTTTTCCAATCTCAACAGTACTTTTGACGAGCTCCATCTCTATTGCTACCGTGTCGCCGGTACTGTCGGCGTCATGACAACACCCATCTTTGGCACTTCTCCCACCCACACTATGGAACAGGCCAAGGAGCCAGCTCTGAGCTTAGGAGTTGCCTTTCAGCTCACTAATATTCTGAGGGATGTCGGCGAGGATGCGGTCCGAGGAAGAATCTATCTCCCTAAGGAGGACTTAGACCGCTTTGGTGTCACCGAAGAACACATTTTCCAAAAGCAAATGACCGACGGATACATTAAGATGATGAAGTTCCAAATCGCTCGGGCGAGGCGCTACTACGAGAGGGCCAAGCGTGGAATTCCAATGCTCTCTCCCGATTCTCGGCTCCCGGTGCAGGCAAGCCTCGACTGTTACTCCCAGATTCTAGACAAACTGGAGAAGAACAACTTTGACAACTTCAACAAGAGGGCCTACGTGAGCAAGGAGGAGAAGCTCATGACCTTGCCGGCGAGCTGGTACAGGATCCAGGACATCGCCAATGTTATACCGCTATGGGGAGACAAGCGCCCAGCTGAGGTCGGCGGCGACTTAGGCGAGTGACTTTACATGTTTTACAATCTCAAGGGATGGGGTTATGCGACGAAGAACGGGGAAAGGTATTTTAAGATAATGTTTGAAAAAGATTTTAAGCAAGAAAGCTGCTGGGCCAAAAAGTTTTCGGTTTGGCTGGCTTCATCTACAATTCACTTTGTGTTCATTTGCGGGGCGCGCGTAAATCTCCCCGTCGATTATCAACGTTTCCAAGCGTTTTGATTCTTCCCTTCTCATTAGTTCGACTCCAAAATCTTCGTCAAGATTTAGACAGCCGGTCGTGATTAGTTTTTTTAGATTCGTCTTTGCAATCAAATCAGCGAATTCAGCAACTTCAAATTTGTTAGGCGAGTCATTCGGCGAGTTTAAAGTTGAACGGATTTGAAGAGACTCAAGCCACGGAGAACCTGATATGATTTCCTCTTCACCAGCATTATACCAATTTTCATCCAAATTATCAACAACACAAGGAGTCAAAATGGACAAAATTTTAGCTGTGAAATTCCCGCGGAAGATAAAACTACGTAGCTGAGGCAACACAAACATCTGCACAACATCAGCCGTCATTGCAACATCCAGAGAAGTAACTGTCGACGACAAGAGAAACAGCTGTTCTGAATTCAAATTCTCAAGAACAGAAGACATTCGGTCGGCACCAAGCGCATCCAAATAATCATAGAAGTGGGCCCCGAAAACAACAAGTGCTCTGTCCTCAAGCGTATATTCGAGTAGCTTGCAATTTTCTGTCACAAACGGTTCATTCGACAATGCTTCTATTTGCGCTGGCTCTGGAGAGGGGGGGAGGGTCTCTTTTGATAAAATTCCTTTCGATTGCCTCTGCACGAGACGCCGCATTTCCATAGCTGCGTTCAAAACTTCAACCCCCTTACCGCGCCTCATTCGATTCGCAATATTCCGCTTCTCTTCATCTCTTGACTGAGCGACAAGTTGAGAAATTGTTTTCGTATGCTTGCCAAAAGAATGGTGAAATTCACACCAATCCCTGTCATCGTGGACATCATCATCTATATCCAACTCATTCAAGCGAATCAACTTCGTACGCCTTACCATGGCAGCAGACAACGGACAATGGTCTTATAAGGGGCTTTGATGGGATCAACACAGAGGGAAGGGAAGTGATGGTATGTTAAGTCCATTCAAAGCAATTCACCATTGTAGGTTTACCTAGGTCTACTTCTTTTCGCCTAAATTGTCATCAAGAGCGAAGTTAAGAGCGTTGGGGTTGTTCAATAAAGCATTGGCTATTTTATAATTTGTTTGGAGTTCGTCGGTGGTACTCCCTCCCTACACAGCTAGCTGCGCACACACAGCCTTTAAAACCGCATTTCTGTGTTTCTATCCGTTCTCAACGCTCACAATCACGCCAATTAATCCTCAATACATCTTCTCATCAAAGAA
>Ga0115557_1000722_pt1 | contig 23286 bp, 18 predicted proteins | sample COGITO_mtgs_1104_FD_87280 | JGI IMG/M metagenome (GOLD analysis project Ga0115557, IMG submission 87280) | Pelagic marine microbial communities from North Sea - COGITO_mtgs_110421 | ecosystem: Environmental > Aquatic > Marine > Epipelagic | place: Germany:Helgoland, sampling site Kabeltonne...
CAACTCACCTCACACAAGTTGCCGTCGACATCCTGAAAAGGTAAACGATACCCGTTGACTTTTTTAATTTACTTGCACCCGTCTCCCCAGCTACAGCGACAATGTCCCCGACCTCTGGATCATTAGGTGAACATATCGGAACGCAAGAATACAGTGTCTTGGAAGCAGGGGCGTTGTTAAATTTCCCAATGTAAGCTTTTAAGGGGGACTTGAAAGAACCGTCATTGTTCTTTCTTGGGGTTGTGTCAAAAGTCCAAATCTTGAGATGCTTGCCCTTTCCCACAGTGACAAGGGCCTGCATGGTGGGACCTTGGCGAGCTGCCATTTCCTGCCTCTGGGAGTTCTCCTTGCTGCGGCGACTATTGGCACTCGCCTGCTTGCTCATTCTAGTGCTGCCGTTGACTCTACTTGTTGTTGAACCCTTTCCTGTTGCCGTCCTCATCTCAGGATTGGGTATCTTAAAACCGCACCAAACAATATTACTCAGCATAGGAGGCGTTCCCGTTTGCGTGTCTTCCCTAACCAATAGCTTGGGAATGATTTTATCGGTGTCACGGTCTTTTCCGCCCACCAAATTCCAGACACATATCTGGTGATTGTCGTCCATGCCGATCGCCGCAACGTGTTTTCCGTCGTAACTGAAGCTGACACCACATACGCTTCGCTCAAAAATGTTCAACCCAAGTCTATACAGCTCTGTAACGTTGTGAACTTCCCAAATACACACGTAAGGCGTATGCCCCATCTGCCCTGTTGCGGCCCGCATCTGCCTTACGCCGTTGACATGCGCCCGGGCATCGGGCTCGAAAACGCTCAGACAAGTGATGTCGTCGTCGTGTCCCCTAAAGAATGTCTGCCCCTCAGCACGATAATCGTATACGACGGCAAGGGCAGCGAGGGTAAAGACGAGGAGAGGTCCTCCGTCACTAGCTCCTGTTTTTGTTGCATACAAATTACGGGCATCGCAGTCACCCCTGAAACCCTGAACGTGGGACAGCTCCAAATCAGCCCGGGGAAGCCTTCCGCTCATACTCACGGTATTCACATCGAATGAAGTCGGCGGGGCCACGGGCGTCCGACTGTAACGGTAGTTAATTCTCTTGGGGACGGAGATCTCGGTTGGCTTGAGGACCCTCCTCTCTCCCTCTCCATCAGGATCAAAGGCATACCTTCCAACCTCCTGGTTGCCTACATCACAGTCATTGCTCAGTTTATAGTCCCCTCCGGGTACTCTCCTCATCATTTCGGTGGCGCTGACCTTTGGGGGGAACAAGCTGTCGATGAATTGCTCCACATTTCCACCCCCGTGAGTGTCATGAAGGGCTTTGAGATCGTCTGGATGCAAACTAGGCTGCGTCGGGCTTCTAGTGATGAATTGAAATACCTTCGACCACGCCTCTAACCCCAAATTCCCACCCTCCCAACCGCCGACCTTGCTGAATAATTCCCTGAGCTTGCTCCTACCAAAGTCACTCACCAAATCACTGTCAATGCTACTGCTATGTTGTGTCATCCTCTCCCCGACCTTCATTCTCCGACGAGCGGCCGGCGCTTTGCTAGCGATGAGGTTCTTAACGGAAGATCTAAATTTTTTCAGCCGGTTGGACACGTCCCCAGTCATAGCAAGCTCGCTGACAGGCCTTGGAGGGGGAGGTGGTGGGAGCTCTCTCTCTTCCCCAAGCACCTTGTTTTCTTTCTCCTCTTGTAATCTAAGCAGGATCCGCTCGTATTCTACTGGAATCCTTTCACCAACATCATCTCGTAGCATCCTATCCAGAAAGTCCTTGTTTCTTACAGCTCCCTTCTGCTCATAGTCATACATCCTGCACAAACTCAACACATCTTCTTCCTTGACACCATTTATGAAACCCCCAATCATTCTTCCGAACTCTCCGAGTTCCAGACTCCCGGAGCGATCAAGATCAAAGGACGCGATTGCTTTCTTTAGGCCACTGAAGACATTTGAATACTTGGAAGTGATCTTGGAGTGGAGGAGCGATTCGAGTTTTAGTAGATCAGGGGGAGGGAGTGTGACAGTCCTTTGGGACCGTTTATTGTCGGCTAGGATGCTGCGTCGGATTTCATTTCGCCCCATGTCTAATCAGTAATTAGCAGAATGGGTAAATTTCTAGTTTATACAAGGGTAAGTTTTCCTTCTATTTTTTTGAACTTTTTGAACTCCGTTCATCCTAAAAGTCAACTGTTGTTAAGCCAGGGGATGGTCAATTATTAAAACGAGCCTCTCAAGCTAGTTCTATCCTTCTATTTCGCCAATCTCTTCTGTTTCCGTTCTGTTTGTTTCTCCCCCCCCTTGTGCTCTCTCCGTCGTTTGCATCAGAACCTATATTTGCACCACCGACCGAGTAAAGGAAGTTATATGTCTTCCCTCGCGAATGCACCCTCTCTCCTCAAACCGTCGTCATCCTCTTCGGGAGGCGCATCACCTTCCTCTAGGCAGACCATGTCTGCCCTCTTGGATGCCCCTATACCAAGCAATAAAAGCAACAACAGATCATTGGCCAACGATCTCGGCCTAGAGGATTCCAATGATGCAATGTCATCGATGGCTTCGCCCGACAAGAATACGAAGGATGACTCCTTCGATCTTGATGCTATGCTGCCTTCCTCTAGATCTCCAGAGTCTTCTGGGCTCAAATCAATCAGCAATGCTGCAAGCAGTAAAACTGCTACGTCGTCACTATCAACGGCGACGACATCGACAACAGCAATTCCTTCTAGTAGTAGCCGGTCCCCCCCCTCACGGCAGACGGGATACACCCCTCATGTTGGTGACCGCACCCGCGTTCGACGCACCTCTCTCCCGGAATCTCAACCGTTTGGGGCAAACCGACGGCGGCACACGCACCAAGCGGGAGGGGTTCCAAATTTAAGTCACCTTGAAGGAAAGTTCGACAATGGCAGTGATGACAGTAGTTCCTCAAGTGACAGTGATGTGGATACACTGAACAGTAAGGGCAGCAGCTCGATTCGGAGCAGTGGCAAGACTTCCAAGCAGCAGCAGCAGCAGCAGCAGCAGCAGCAGCGATCTGGCCGTAACCCCGGTGCAGGCACCAAAAAGCGCTCAAAATCGCCCATACCTCGGTCCGAGTCTCCCCGCGCCAACGCGTCTTCCCCCCAGCCGTCGGGTTCCCGCATTCGAGACCGCAGCAACATCACCGGAAGCGGAAGCGGAAGCGGAAGCGGAAGCGGAAGTGTCGATGTCTCTTCTCTTGAGAAGCAACTCTCGGACACACGCGGGCTATTAGCTACGGAACAGTCGCACCGTGAGTCTGCTGAGGCGAAACTGGCAGAGAAAACGTCAGAGATTTCAAGACTGTCCGCCAGTATACGCGATGGAGAGGATAAGGCCAAGCGGGAGTCGATTTCACGAGCAGAGGAAAGGTTGAAGAACATGGAGGAAACTGCTGAATTGCGGAGGAAAGCGGGGGAAGAGATGGAGGAGTTAAGGTGAGTGCGCAGACTATGCTGGCTGCAGCGTAGGTTATATTAACAGACCAACACTGACGACCAATCTTCGACATCTTTTTGTTTCCCCTTCTGCTTCTGCACGCGAAGAAAACAACATGCCCAGGATGATGCCGACGCTCGAAAAAGCCACGAAGAGGCCCTCGCCCGGTTGAAGGCGATGCACTTGGGTGAGTTGGCTGAGGTAAAACAACGGACTGCGGAGGCGGACTTCTTAGACAAGCTGGCTAGCCAGATTAAACATTCATCTGGGACGCTCAAGTTGCTTGAGACAGAAATGAGGAAGAGCAAAGTGATGATGGACGCTGGCAGGGAGTCGCAGATGGAAGCTCGTGAGAGGCTAATCAGCGAAATGGAGAGCAGTGCCAAAGAGAGCGTCGAGAGGGCCGAGGCACAGGCCGTTAGGCTGCAGGGGAGCATCAGCGGTGTGGAAGATGTCATGAGATCCCTGAGGAACCAGAATGTCGACGAGAGGGAACGTCTAAGGTCGGAGCATTCCAGGTTGGAGAGCTTGCAGACGGCTCTCGTTGCTGAGCGGAAGTCTTTCCAGGAGTCGGCGCGCGAGGAGCGGGCCGCCATAGGGGAAAGATGGGCTGCTTACGAAAATGAAAAGAGAAGAGGGGAGGAGGAGCTGGCGAGGAGGAGAGAAGAGATCGACCGGGAAATGTCAGTCATGAAAAGAGAACGAATTGAACTCAAAAGACTCAAAGACGAAGCGAGCAGGGCTGCGGAGGCTCAGATCGCCGAATTGAAGAGCGAAGAGGAGAAACTCAACAATGCGAGGTCAGCCTTGGCTCGTGACGTTGGACTTTTTGAGCAGAGGCAAGCAACCGCTCGAGGCGAGCTTGTCGCAGCGGAGACCGCACGAATCGAGATTCAAAAGCTGCGAAAAGAAATCGACGAGGATACGGAGAAGCTCGATAGGAAAGGGAGGGAACTGCACAAGTTGGGAAAGGCAGTTGAGGAGAAGGGGAAAGAGGCGGAGAGGATGATGGCCAAGGCGGCCAGTGTGAAGGAGGAGGGAATAAATTCTGGTAGGGCTGCACTTGCCGCAAAAAATCAAGTAGACGCCGAGAGGGAGGCATTGAATGAAGAGCGGAAGAAGATGGAGAGCGAGCGGCTGAGCATGAGTCACGAGCGAATGACCCTGATCAGGGACCAGGCATCTAATCGCCAGCTCAACATGAAACTGAATAGCGCCATTACAATTGCTGGGACAAGCGGAGGAAGGAGTACCTGGCAGGGCCTCAATATAAGTAACACGGCGTATGGCAGTGGCGGCGTTAGCGGTGGTCAGTGGGCACAGGGGAAGGCACAGCATCAGGGGATCAGCAAAGAGTCGCTTGCTGGTCTGCGTAGCCAAGTTGACGCAATTGCCAGCAGTTACACCAGCGACTTTGAAGAAAGTGAGAAACAATTCATGGAGAAGGTAAAGAACATCAACGTCGGTGCTGATAGCGATGGTTTAGCTATCGCTCAAGGGGGAGAACATTTGCCGCCAAGGGAGAGTGAAGCTCTGCATCTTGAGGATGCAGATGATGCTTAATTAATTGTGTTGTTGGATGGCTTAAAATAATATTGTGTAAACTTTGTTGTTGTGAGATTTTTTCAAGGGGCATTGCAAAACTCACAACTATAGTCATTATGGATGGTTACCGTTATCTACTGTAGCACAAAAATAATAAGTCGAGCGCGGCCATCGCGATACAACCATCAAAACAAAACGAAAGAACCGTGATACAGCTGCACAATTCCTTCACCAAGATATGTTGTTTTTATTCTTCTCCTCAACTGTCACGTTCTCTGTAAGTTCGTTCTCGTACATTTCTTCTGTTGGCCTTTCGCTTATCACCTTGCCTAACTGCTTGTTTATTTCCTCCGTTACTAGCTTGCAATTGCTACCCTTGACCCCACTCACCAGTTCCTCAACGCGTCCGTCGGGGTAAATTTTGAACTCGAGCTTTTCCATAGCACACAACTTTCTTCCTCGCACAAAACATGGTATCTTAAAGTGGTGGTTACTTGTAAAACTGAAGACAACCGCGGCATTCATGAGCAGGACGACACAGAACAAAGGATGTGTCAGCATCACGGACACTGGTGCAGACCGAGAATTTCTTTATAAAATATATTACGTTTCTTTAGAGTTTTTCTCCCAAGTTTCGGTGCAGGTATGGTAAGTTTTACACCAAATTAGATTCAATTTGCCAGATTTTTTTTGGTGAGCAATTCCCCGTAACCAAAACTGAAAACTTCAAAAATCGAAAAAATACCCGGGGGTAAACAATAATTTGATGAGATCCTGACATTACCAACATGGCGTTCGTGATGTTATAAATTCATGCTACACCGTATCTTCTTCGTGCTTATTTGGATAGTCATTAACCCTACCCATTCAAAACAGTCTTTCCACTTAATACCTGGTTGATACTTTTGCAATACGAACACCCTCTCCCCTTCGACTCCCGAATTCCTGCCTAATGGCGAATAGCCGTGTTTCTGAGATCCTGCTGCGCATGCAGGAAAACGTTTCTAATGTGGATTCTCTGAAAACGTGCTGTGGAGTCCTTGCCATTCTTTCCCGGGATGAGGCGAATAAGCTTTTGATTGCCCGGGATGGCATCCGGTTGATTACTTCTGTGATGAACTCTCATATCCAGAACCCGTCTCTCCAGGAAGCTGCGTGCGACTTAATGTGGTCACTTGCCTTCAACAACAATCTAGTGAAGGAAGTGATAGGACGCCAAGGGGGGATTCCTGTTATTATCAAGGGCATGAGACTGCATGCCTCTTGCGCTGACCTGTTGAAATCTGCGTGTGGTGCTCTCTCGAACCTTTGTCAAAACGCCCAAAACCAATCGCTAATAGCCGCCCATGGCGGAATTGCTGGTATATTGGACGCACTGAAGCGACACAAGGCGAACAGCAACCTCTTGCCCTTCATTTTTGACGCCTTGGCGTCCTTAATCGTTGGGAATGAAAGGAACGGCAGGGAAATCAGCGAAACGGGGGCAATTAAGCTCATTTTGGAGTCTGTTCACGAGCACGGAAGCAGGGCGGACCTTGTCAAGAGTGGTTGTCACGCCCTGGCGATCCTGAGCGATAGCCAGGGGCAGGGCGCTAAGATATCTGCCGCGAATGGAGTGAAGGTACTGCTCCCTACTCTGAAACTCCATCCCAACCATATTGATCTCCACCGTGTGGCCGCCGTCGTCCTCTTGAGGATGCTACAAGAATCCCCGGTCGCTCGTGAGATTGCCGAGAGAGGGGGTGTCCCACTGATGCTTTGTGTGTTGAAGGAGCGTCACCACGAGGTCGAGACTGTAGCAGCTGCTTGCCATATCCTCTACTCAATTACGCATCCAGATGCTGTGGGCGGCACAGTTGACCCAGTTAACATCGAAGCTCAGCTTCTGGAAGCCCCCAGCACCGCAGCCGTTGCCAATTCTGCTGTCGGTAATAATAATAACAATAGCTCTACTGGCAATGGCGAAGAGAGCAAAACCAAGGATGAAGGGAAAAGTCCAAGCAAAACGGGCCAAACAACAGGGCAAGCGTCTGACTACGGCGGAGTAAATTCTCTTAACGCACTTATTGCAGTGATCCGTCGGCACAGCAACCGGAAGGACGTGGTTCGGGCCTGCGTTCGGTCTTTGGTCAACCTTTCCAAATTTCGTGCGTTACTAGCCTGGATTGACGCTAGCGAGAGCATCGGGGCGGTTCTAGCTGCGGCATCGGAGCACACCCAGGCGCGCGACATTACTGATAGCTGCAGCTTGCTAGTCAAGCTGCTGAGCAAGCGAGTTCCAAGCAGACCTGGTGCTCGTCTCTCCGTCATTAACAGCTACAGCTCCTCGTCTGGCATCGGGGGCAACACCAACGACCTTGAAATGAGTATTAATGGCCTGTTGTGCTGTCTAAAGGCTCGACCGAACGACATGGAGCTTGTTGGAGCCGTGTTTGCTACCATAACGAACACTCTAGTCGCTGCCAAGAATATGCTTAATGGAGGTTCAGCCCGCCCGGGTAACACAGCGAATAAGGCTCGGGATTGGGAGAAAGACAGCTTCCGCGTGACACTTGTCTGGGCATCGATGCTCGCCCGCGAGCTCAATCCTGGTAACAACCCTTCAGGTAACAACAAGAGTAACGTTGATGTCAACGGCAAGAATTCGAAGCAACCGGATCTAGTAGTTTCTCCGACAACGTCCTCAAATAAACTGGCTGCTACGAATAATACAAACAACAACGCCCACACCGCAGCTGCAACTTCGAAGCCTAGACAAAATAAGTTGGAGGAGAACAAGGCGAAGAAGGATTGGGTAGTGAAGAACTCTTCGAAAACCAACCAGTCATTTTGGACGACAGATCGAGCTGTCTGCGTATTTCACATGGCTCGTTTTCTCAAGACAATAGTGAAACAGTACAACTCCTCTTCGCTTTCTGTTGGTGTGGGTCGACTGCGCTCAAAAAATGCCAACTCCGGTAACCCGAACAGCGGCAACACGCTTGACATCGTAGCCGCTAAAGACATTGTCACGACTCTCTTCGAGTCTATGCCATCTTCTGACAGCAGTGACAGGCTGTCTTCGGACCCGTTTGACAATACAGCGCTTGATGAGACACTCCCTACAGCCCCCGTTTCTCCCCTCGCTTCCTCTGCCAACCCCAACATGAGCAACGAAGCTGTGCTCTCGACAACCTGGAATGAGCTAGATACTCTTCTCGCTTGCCTGATTCCGAGCATTCAGGAGGCGGAGATGAACGAAGCGGCAGCAGCAGCGGCTCACAATAGCACTGTCAAGGTTGCAAATTCTCTTGCTATCATACCCCCTGGAGTCGACGCCGACAATAGCGACTCGAATTTGAAGAACGGTGCTGCGAAAGGTGAGGACGCAGGACAAGCCGTGCCAACGCCCAAGGCTGATAACAGTGCCTCCTCATCCTCCAATGGTGGCGCAGACACGCACACCCACGACGGCAGTAGCAGGAATAATACAAGCAGCAAAAGTGGCGCCAAGAAGAAGAAAATGACTCGGTCGCCCTCGAGCGGAAAGCTCGCGAAGAAGAACGGCAGCAAGTACAGCAACCAACCTGTTCAGTTTGTTAAAGGAACTATAAAGTGTACGTGCAACCATGGAGTCCATCCGGCACTCAAGTCTTCGTCGAGAAAGATCCCTGTGCACCCCATCCACGATCCATCACTAAACCTCCGGCAGCTGCACCAGTTTTCGCCCAACGAGCTAGAGATGATTCACCCGGTGCGAAGCAACAGTTACGGGGAGGAGAACGAACCGACGGATGTGCCGACGAAGATGCAACTATGCTACGAGAGTGCGTCGGCGGCTGGGCTGGGGCTACAGTCGCGGGAACCTTTGCGTTTTCCGTACGAGATCGTGCACCAGACGAAATCCGAATTTCCGCTTTTCGAACACTCTTTGAGCTTCGACGCTTGTTTTGAGAGCGGCAATTTGATGAAGGCAATTCAGCGTGGCCCCACTGAATACGACTTGTTCTGCAGGCCTGACCTACACTCCGCAGCGCAACACACACAATGGTTTTACTTTGCTGTGTCGAACACCCACAACAAATCGCTGGGCGAAAACCAGCCCTCCCGAATCAAGTTCAATATTGTGAACATGCTGAAGAACGACAGCTTGTTCAACCAAGGGATGCGACCAGTGATGTACAGCGTGAAAGATAGCAACAATAGCAACGATGATCCAAAGGGATGGGTTCGCTGTGGTGTCCCTGGCTCTATTAGCTACTTCGCCAACCGCTTTACTCGCCTCTCGAACGACGGGCAGTCAACGGCTAACCCTGCCAACTATTACACGCTGACTTTCACAGTCGACTTCCATAACGCTGACGACACTTACCTCCTTGCCCATAGCTACCCCTACACCTACACGGATCTCAAGTACCATCTTAATAACCTCCTTTCTTCTCCTAGGACCTCTCGTCACATGCGCCGGAAGCTGCTCTGTAAGACTTTGGGAGGGCACGATGCGGACATACTCACGATTGCGGATTTTGCGGCGACAGAAAATAAAGACACGGGGGCGTTCGGGGTGGAGGAGGCTGATTTAATCGCTCAGAGTGTAAATAAGCGCAAGTGCATCGTTCTATCTGCCAGAGTTCACCCTGGCGAGGTGGGCGCGAGCTGGATGATGAAGGGTGTGCTAGACTTTTTGACGAGCGAGAGTGAACAGGCTGCGCTGCTGCGCTCCATCTTCGTTTTCAAGATTGTCCCCATGCTAAATCCTGATGGAGTGGTTTTCGGCAACAACCGTGTCAATTTGTCAGGAGTCGATCTGAACCGGACTTGGAAGCGGCCAATAAAGACGGAGCACCCGACTATTTATTACTGGAAAAATTTGATTCGCGATTTGAAGTCGACTTACGAGGTAGCAATGTTTGTGGATCTCCACGGCCACAGTCGGAAGATGAACACATTTATGTACGGCTGCGACGACAGGCGCAAGCCGCGCCCGACAGTTCGTGTCTTCCCCAAACTGCTTTCGTGGAACCAGTATGGTCGTAAGTATGTCTCCTTTGCAGACTGTTGCTTTGCTGTGAAAAAGGGTCGAGAGGGAACCGGCCGAGTTGTGGTCAGCAAGGAACTAGGGATCCACAACAGTTACACCATGGAGGCCACTTTTTGCGGAGCTGACTTCGGGCCGCTCAAGGATGTCCATTTCAATACTGCCCATCTGTGCGAGAGTGGCCGGGCGCTTATCGACACCCTTCTTGACTATTTTCTCCCCAACCCAATGCAAAGGGAGAAAGCGGCAAATTTACTCAAGCAGGCGAGCGAGAAAAAGGCGGCCCGAGATCGGAGCGAGAGGATGGCGGCGGCTCGACAGGCAATGCAACAGATTAGGGCCGACAATGCTCTTGTTGCTGCCAACCAACTGACCACGCAAGAGGATGAAGCGGCGGGAAACGCAACGTCGACTGGGACGGCCGGCAAGTCAGAATCCATTACCAACAGCATCAACATCAACAACAATGGTGGAAGCAGTAACAACAACAATAACAACAGCAGCAGCAGCAGCAGCAGCAATAACCATAGCAATAATAACAATTCAAGCAGTCGCTACTCCTCCCAGACCATTCACAATAAGTTCAGCAGTGGTAAGAAACTTGCTACCGCCAAGGTGAATGGGTTTATGATAGCCCGCCAACAGCAGCAGCAGCAGCAGCAGCAGCAACATCAGCACCTCCTACACCAACAACAGCAAAAGCACAGTGACCCCGATATGACTTTATCTGGTGACAACAAGAATAATAATCTGGCATCAAGCTCTACAAGCACGGCCGCATCTGACGAAATTTTAGTCCGAAGAGTATCACCAAATCACGACAATTCAAGCTCAAAAACGAGAATATTCGGAAATGGGTTGAACGATAAGCACCACCGCATCACCAACGGCTTCATGCACAGCGAAAGCAATTCTGGCAGCACTCTTGCACCGTCATCGGCTGGTACCTCGGCAATCCATAGGCTAAGGGTCGGAAGCGCGGGCGGTATCAGCGGTTCTTCGACCCCTGGGAGCAGCTTGATTCGGCGAGAATCGGCGAACAAGCACCTTGCGGTTTTGCCTTCGAGCTATCCCAAAAAATCGTTGGCCAACAGTGAAAGTAGCTCCCCCAGCTCGCAGTCGTGGCTGCTTTCGACCCTAACCCGCGACACTGAAAAAATTTCGTCGGACCGTGTGCGGTCCTTGCGCCACAAATCTCCGTCCCCTGGACCTCCCTCAGCACAGTTTGGTGGCATGTTGCCATCTGGAGGGGCCAGTGGGGTGGTCTCGCAGAGTGCCAGTGATCTGCATGGGTCAGCGACCACGCAGTCTCCCGCAAACAAGAATAGAAATGTCGTTAGTCATAGTCATAGCAGTGGGAGGAATAGGCTTGAACAGAGGGGTGTGGGAGCGAGCACATTAACTGTTGTGGGCACCGAAAGAGGAGGTGGAAGTAGTGGCGGTAATGGGGGTTATGGCGGTATCGATAGTTTGCTCCCGCGCGTTAATAGTAGCGGTGGGAAAATGAATTAATACCAGCAGGTATAACTGGCGCGCTACAAACTTTTTGCTACAAATTTATATGTACACAAAACATTTTTTACCGATTCTGTTCTCTCACAATGGTCGCCTCTCTTCTCTCGTTCGGTCCACAAGATCTTACTTTTTCCCTCGGAAGCGCGCAGTGCATGTCAAAGATAGCCGCGTGCAGGTCCTCCTTTGCCGCAGGGGGGAGCACCATGAAGCTCGAATTAATTGCGTGCAACTGCCCGAGGATGTTTTGGCTCCTGGAGAAATATAGCACATTGGGGTCGAGCCTGGAGTTACAGACAATGTTGCTGACAATTCTGGAAGAATGTGATACAACTTCTGGCTCCTCAGTTCGTTTCAGGAGCTCGAGGAGACGGGTGAGGATGCCGAAGGGCTCTTCTAGGGAGCAAAGGAGGGTGACATTAGGGAAATGGTAGGTGAGTGTCTCCAGGGTCGTCAGGGTCGGAAGAATTATTGAGGGTGTGGGGGAAGAGAGGAGGTGAAGGAAAAGAGAAAGGAGGGGAAGAGGCTCTCTCTTGACATTTTGGTTGTAGTTGTTGTCTTCTTCGTCGTTTTCCTTGTTGCTGGTACCATCGCCATTTTTGTTGCCGCTGCTGCTGCTGGCAATTACCCTCACACCTTTTCTCACCAGCTGCGCACCTTCCCCGCCTTCCCCCAAAACGCTAAAAATTTCGCTAACGATGGAAGCGACAATCTCCTTCAGAACCTTGTTGTCACCCCTGTATATTCCATTGAGCACTTCAGGTAGCTCATCCATTTCAGAAAAGATAATGCACGCCTCGTGGTGCTTGCACAGGTGCCGAATGGACATGAGAGCTTCGGCGACAATCCTAACATTTCTCGAGCCCTCAAGAAAAAGATTAGACACCAGAGCGGGACAAACGCCGCAGTCAATCAGGATTGCAGAAGAGTCAGGCCCATTCAGGCACATCTGGAGTATGTGCTGTGATGCCATTGAGCATTGTGATCGAGAAAGAGAGGAGAGACATGCTATTAAGGACGTCAAATTAATCACTCGCTTCACCGCCCACTTGAACAAATTGTCACCAGCTTTTCGGGTTACATCCCTCTCCTTCACAAAGCGGAGCATCTTTATCAAGGTGAAAAAGTTCATGGGGGTGGTCTTGGGATTTTGGGATGCAGTGGAGGTAGTTGATGACACGTTGTGAATGGCAGTCATGGCAGCTGCAGGATTAGTGGAGAGTGGCATCAGGCCTCACCGTAGGTGCTAGTGAAAATGCAAAGTTTGGGGATGATGGTCCTGTGTTGGAGTTAGTTGGGAACAGAAGGAAGAGTCAAGAAAGATGGGGGTATTTCCAAGTTGTTGGTGGCCGCCTAAATACTGCGATTATGCAACTATTGCCGCTTGAGTCTCGGTCACGGGGAGAATTTTGGAAGAATCCCCCTCAGTGAGCGAAAAATCTTGGGATCTTTAAGCCTGTCCCAAGCAGCAGGGAGCAACAAAAACCCCACTTTTTCTAGGAAACTGTGCATGCTTGCCAATACCGCCTTCGCCGTTCGTTTAGAGTTATGACGCCCCCTTCGCCACCACGGGCCGCTCTGAATAAACAAAACAGTGTAGATGAGATATCCGAACAGATTGAGTACACCCACCTTTCTACCAAGATGCACTCTCACACGGAGACGTACGTCCCAGGATTGAGCACGAGCATAGCAGAGGGCGTCGAATCTGCTGGCGCCGACCAACTGCTTCCGCCTTCCCGGGTTCATTCCATGAAAAAGCGCGTGTCGAGACGAACCTCTGCTCTCCTGAAGCAAAAACCCTCCTCCCCTCCCCCCCCTCCCCCGGTTGACTTGTCGACGCTGTATTGCGGGGGCGTGGAAGAAGGTGGAGAGATGGAGTTCGCCAGCGGGGGGAGCACGTTGATGTTCGAGTGCAAGGCAAAGGGTAGCAAACTTGGAAGTCTTGTAAGCAAGCCGGTGCAGCTGACATTAGACTTAAATGAAATCACCCTCAAAGTTAGCAAAGAAAGTGTGAAAGGGAACGGAGACTATGACAAGGGTAATATCTTTCGGGTGAACGAAGTTGGCCCAACTAAACTTACGAAACCAAACGAACTAGAGGTGCACTTTGTTGGGGTGGGAGTTAGCGATCATGAAATTTCGAATGATTCAAGTAACGCTCATGTTCAAGACCCCGATCCGAACCATGACCCATTCAAGCAAATGCACCATCCCACTAAACGGTACGTCTTCAGCACTGCTGATGATGCCTACCGTTTCCAAAAGCACTTTGAGGTCATGAAGGAGAGTGGAGCAGTTCTCAAAACTGTCTTCCGGGCTCTCGACAAGCGGGGTAACGGACACATCGGCAAGAACGAGTTGGCAAAAGCGATGAAAGAAAACGGGATGGAGTGCTTGGATCCTGTTGCCGGCGACCTTGAGGTTACCAAGATGATCGCTCTGGCAGACAGCGACACGAGTTCTGGGATTGACTTCATCGAGTTCTTCCGCCTCTTTATGTTTACGCCTTGCACCAGCGTACATCAGGCACTCACAGAGTGGCGAAATAAGGTGGCCCTAGACCAAGGAAAGAGTGTTCGTGGAGATTTAGCTATGGCGGACCTCGCCAGCGGGCACGATAAAGATCTGGCCAACACTACTATCCTGACAACTGGCGGAAGCAGTAGAAAATTGACGGATAGCGTTAGGCTGCAACTCTCTACGATGGTATCGCCCGAGAACCTTGTGTCGGGAGAGATTATATTGAACAGGGTCGAGAATGTGCGCTACAGCTTCGGACACAAGTCTAGAGAGAACTTGTTGGGGGACCACTTTCACTGGGTTGGCACATTGCTTGTGACGAACTATAGACTTATTTTGCAGTCACACATAAGCAACAAGAGCACGATAGGCACTCGCCGTGAGGTTTCGAGGTCTTTTGAGAGGCAGGAAATTCCAGTAAACACCATAGCTAAGATTGAGAAGCTGGACAGCAGCTGCGTCAAAATTCTCTGTAAAGATCTGCGGCCGATTCTGTGCTCGTTTCCCCCGAACGACACCTTCGTTACAACGCTGACAAACGCGATCTCAAATCTTGCTTTCCCCGGAGACGCAGAAGACGCATTCGCATTTCAGTACGGCCCCACGGGGGGCAGCAAGGAGAAGCCGAAAATCAATGGCTGGGATCTGTATGATCCTCTGTTCGAGTTTGAGAGAATAGGCGTGGCCAACGGCCCGCACAGCCGCTTCTACCGAGTTTACAGCGACAACTTCCGAGTCAGCGATACTTACCCACGCCATTTTTGCCTACCTTCCGGGATGAGTGAGAGTGACATCATAGCGGCGGCCAAATTTCGGTCCAAATGCAGGATGCCAGCCGTGAGCTGGCGGAGCAAAAAAAATGGTGCGGTTCTTTGCCGCTGCAGCCAGCCCATGGTTGGCGTGAAAAAAGACAGATGCGCGAGCGATGAGAAGCTCCTCAATCTCTATCGGGTCAGGGGAGACATTCACAATCCAGCTGAGCTCGAGGAGCCCAGCACCCTGTATATAATGGACGCAAGGAAACAGATTGCTGCTGCTGCCAACAGTTTGCAGGGTAAAGGCACTGAGGTCATATCCAACTACAGGCACACGGAGCTGCAGTATTGCAACATTGAGAACATTCATGTAATGAGAGACAGCATTAATCAGGTCGGGATCGCTTGCATTCCTTGCATAGCCGACGAAAAGAACAGAAAGAGTGGTGGGTTCTTGGACCAGATCAAGGAGAGTAACTGGCTGCGACACGTACAGCTGGTGTTGAAGGCCGCTGTGGAGTGCGTCGAGAAGATTGAACTGAATGACAGCAGCGTCCTTGTTCACTGCAGCGATGGTTGGGATAGGACTGCCCAGATGACGAGCATATCCATGCTGCTCATGGACCCTTATTTCCGGACGATTCGAGGGTTTGCAATTTTAATCGAGAAGGAGTGGCTGGATTTTGGCCATAAATTCAAAGACAGGGGGGGGCAGTGTACCGAGAAGAAGAAGGACGAGAGGAGCCCAGTGTTTTTGCAGTTCTTGGATGTTGTCCACCAGCTCATGAACCAGTTTCCTCTTGCTTTCGAGTTCAATGAGCAGCTTCTGGTCTTCATTGCAGACATGCAGCATTCGGGACTTTTTGGGACTTTCCTGGGAAACAATGCCAAAGAGCGAGAAGAGCTCGACGTCAAAAACAAGACGACTAGTATTTGGACTTTTGTGCTGGACGAAAATAACGTCGGATACTTTACGAATGAAAACTTTGTTAAAATCGTTGGGGAGGTTTCACAAGAGGAGGGTAGAAACAACAAGGAGGGTGGAGTTGCTGATGGGAATGCGAGGGGTGACGAGGGCGGGACGAAAAAGGCGGCTTATAAACACGAAGACCTTGTTGACGATGTCTTGTGGCCATCAACTAGCATAAAGATGATCAAAGTATTCGACAGATACTTTTTGAGGTGGGACAATGAGTGCCACCCGAAAGGGAAGCGGAATGTGGTACAATGGCTCGACAGCTGGGGAATGTCTTTCAACAAGCTTCATGGAAGTAGCTCAGAGTAGGCGCCCCCCGTGCACTAGTGTGCTGGCTTCTCTTGCTTGTAGCTTTTAATGGAAAACTCTTACAGTGCTTGTGCTTTTAATGTGCTACCGTACGCTTTTTTTTTTTAAGCTAGTGTTTACTACTACGTCCTCCCTCTCTTACCCCCTACCCCCATGCGCCCCACCCTGTCTCTTCAAGCTCCGTGAAAGGGGGGGAGGTAGGCTTTTGTACGAGGGTAACTTCGTCCTGCTTTTGTTCTGCATGTTGTGCATAGGTCTCATCGCATCCCATCCGATGGTTTATATGCCCACAATCTAACTCTCGAAGACACAAGTGGGTGTCCATTTCTGCCTGACAGCTGACGTCTTTAGTTTCGATAGTCACGTTGGGGTCCCTCTTTAGGCGGGGTAAGTACGGACACACATGTCCTTTTTTAGGTACATTGCAGTATCCACATTTATAGCCTCCTCGAACACGCTTCTTTGGAGAGGGGGTATTCTTTTTATGTTCAGGTGTACGTTTTACTACTTGGACGGGTGTTTGGGCAGGAATGGAAGCAACGGGGGAAGGTGATTCTAGTTGTGGTTTGGGGGATATTGGCAAGGGCAACACTTCACCTCTCCTGGGCTGCTCTGTAACAGGTTGGGAGAAATAAAATGGATCAACTTCCATTTCACCCGCTTAAAGATTGCACCACACAAGAAGGTTGCCAGAAACGGCTATATATACGGTTTCGGTTTCCAGGGACTTTGTTATCATCGAAGGAGTTTCAGATTTTGTTCCTCCTCGTCGACCGACTCCTGCTGCTGCGAGAAAAATTAAAATGATCGTTCTTTTGAAGAGAAAGTTGCTCTTTCTGTAAAGAAACCTGCCTCTCGCCCAGTCAATTGATTATAAAAGGCGATATCTGACTACTCTGATACCTTTTTACCTCTCATTACTCCTTTTCCGGCTCCCACCCGTAACCCGTAACTGCCCTCCACCGGACCGCATTAGCTATAAACTAGAAAAACAAGTGAAAATTACCGTATAGCAGGCTCAATGGAGGAGGGTACAGTCAGCTCGGAGGGGGAAAAGATGTTCCTTACCCCAGAAGAAATGGAACAGGCTGATATGTTGGATAATTCTGAGGAGGAATTGCTCCGACCTATGCTGCAGGAGTGGTTGGTTGTTGTCAAGAAGATGAAGAGGGAGCGTGCAATCCAAGAGCAGAAAATCAGGGAAGTGATGAAAGTGAAAGCAACCCAACAGTACAAGCAGAGTCGTAAGCTCATGAAGGCTGTCACCTTCTATAAGTGGATTGAATACATGTTCATCAACAACATTGAGAAGAAGGAAATGGCAAAGGAGCAGAAGGAGGCCTCGGGAAACTTGGCAAAATCCAAACTGAAACCTACTAAAGAAATGCTTAAACGGCGGAACAGCGTCCTCGGAGTAGTGAGCCACTCTCCATCTAATCGGGCGAGCGGGAAGCACCACAGACCGGAAAGCTTTCTGCCCATGATGATGATGATGGAAGATCGGGAAAATGTTAGGAAGAGCTACGAGGAGCTTCAAGCCGGTAAGAGAGAAATAGAGGATGAATTCGAGACCAAAATGAACGCCTACAAGATCTTGTTGAATAGGCATCAGAGGGCGCAGGCAACTATTCAAATGGAAAAAGAACGGCTCAGTGTGCAGAGCCATAGCAGGTAAGTTTAGGTTTTTTTTGCTGAATGCATGCAGCGGAGCTCTTTTTTCTCACCAATCTTCTCTCTTTGCGTTTGGTTTTCCTGCAGAGAATTTGACCCATACTTCTTAATGAAAGTGGGGTCTTTGGGGGTGAACAACCTTGTTGGCCTCCCCTTGCCCAAAAATATTCCAAAATACAAGCGGAAAGTAAATAACAATTACTCTGTCGCTGAGAATTTCGCCGGTGATGTCTTAGCCGACCTTCACCTGCTCATGGGAGAGGGCGATATCGTTCTCGGCATGGTGGAGAAGAAAAGAATGGAGAGGGAAAAGAAAATGGAGGAGAGAGAGAAAAAATTCAACAACATGAGCTGGTGAAGTGGCTTTTTGGTGGGTTTATCCGTTCGCTGAGTGAGTAGATATTTTTTAGTAGAAGAGGGGGAGTTTTTTTGTCGAAAAAATCCTACTATGTATTGTATGTGTCCATCCAATCTTTTTTTTTTTTATTACCCTAGGTACTAGTTTTGCACACACTGAACTGAGTGTCATGAATGTTGTCATTCAATGAATGTTCAGAATTTTAGACACCGCTCGTAAGAGAGGAAGCTGAAATAGTCCTGTCTTCACTGTCGGTTCGACCATGTCCCTAACTTCCCTTATATCGCCTGAATCATTGAATGTTAGGAATGAGATACCATTGTTAGGGAAAGGGAGCGGAATGTGTGAAGAATCCTCTACATGCCAACGAAGTCCCAGCGTGTTGTGTGGGACATCTGCTGCGTGGTCGTCGATTATAAATTTCCAACCGGGTAGACTATCAACACACTCTTGGAGGTAGTCGCGCACGGCCTGAGCACCGACAAAAGGCTTATCATACTGTGAATCGATGAATACAACGTCAGAAGAAAAAAAAGTCATCGCCTGGTCAACGTCTTTCTCGTTCCAGGCGTCGTAAAAAGCAGCGGCCTTTCGGTAGATTTCGGGTTGGGCTGGAGTAGCATCAACAAAGGCTGGAGAAGCATCAACAAAGGCTGGAGAGAGAACAGGGGAGAGAAGAGGCAAGGTTGTTGTTTTGAGGAGCCCACGGCGGCTTATTTTGAGGCACGACGATAAGTCCAAAAGTGCAAAGAGGACCCCCAAAAAAAGCGAAGCTCTCCAGAGCAAGAGCATAACGTGAATAATTTTTGTTTTACTTTGAATTTACGAATGATTGTTTTTTCACAGAATTCCTGAAATTGGTAACGCTGTGCACCCCTAAATTTTACGACATAAATGCTCCCAGTCTTGGTGATCGGTCCTCCGTTGGTTGTGTTCGGTGGAGGGTATTGGAGTTGGTCTTTGGGCTACACCCTTTCGAACGGCAGCAAGAGAACTCGTGGTGGACCGAAAGCTCCTCCTCCCCCCCCCCAAACCGCGACCACCTACGGTCTCGGCCTAGCAACGTTAGGAGGCGGGTATTTCTTGTTTTCTCGGCTAGCACCGAAAGTTAAGGGTGTTGATTACAAGTCGCTTAACTCTATAAAAGCTTTGGAAGCAGCGGCCCCTAAACTGGGTCCGTCCTTGGCAATTAAGTCTGTGGCATTGCTTGGGAGCTTCTTTTGCAGCGGCGTTGTACAGGGACTGAGTGCATTAAAGGGACTGTAACTAGACCACGAACTAGACCACGAAGCAGCGAAGGAAATTAAACTGGTGATGGCGGCGAGACTATGGTTGGCGATAGTTTTCATTTCATTTCTCTTGTTACCCACGGTTCCACTGCAAATCACAGAGTGTGTCGCCTTGTCGAACGCAGACCCTCCGCAGCACGAGAATGCCATTGCCGCCTGGCGAAAACTTATCCCCTCCCTCAAATCTAGCCCCTCCCTTCTGCCGCTGGCCCAAAATTTCCTAGCGACGTCATATACTCAAGTCGGACGGGACCGGGAGGCGATGGACTGCTTTGTTGCTGGAGGCGACTGGGGAAATGCCGGAGGGTGCGCTAGGCGCCTCGGACTTTACGATATAGGAAAGAAATACTTTCTGAAGGGAGCTGGGGATGAGGGAAGCTGCGGAGTTGGTGATTATGATGATTTGATCTATTGGGCTTGCCTTTGTGCTTTGAGGGTTGGCGATTTTGAATCTTGTAAGGAGATTGCGTTACAACGCAAAGTCAGGGAGTCGCAGCGGCTGATATCCTTTGCCGATTCGTTCTTGGGTGGACCAACATCGATGTCGAAGGCAACATCGATGTCGAAGGCAACATCGACGGTGCCAACGTCCACTCCGTTCGATAACCAACTCGATAACCCGCTGCTAATCACGCTTGACGACAAGGTACTTTTTGACGAGTTGGTGCGTGGGGCCGAGTATTACCCCACTGCTGACGGAGGAGCAGGCACATATGTGAGGAAGGAGAGGTTTTCTCACGGAGGAAACGGAGTGACACTTTACCAACACTCTGGTGGTCCCATGCCAATTGACGACGCTTGTGTTTACCAAAAATTCGTCAGTGGTGAAAGAATTGGTGGCAAGGCGTACTCTATTCGATGCTACGTACTAACGAACGAAGGGCTGACGAGGGATTTGTTTGTGAGTCGGAGGGGTTTGATTAAGCTGGCGAGCGAGGAGAACAACTTCGTCACCAATAGTGCGAATGGGGGCGAACAGAGGGAAGTTGAGCTGGATAAGTTTCTGGAGGATCAGGTTGTGGAAATAGTCAAGGATGTTTTTATTCGACTTTGGAGGAAGCCCGGATACAAAGTCATAAAAAGCGCGAATTTCGCAAAGCTTCTCGGGTTCGACTTTCTTGTAGAAAATGGGAAGATGAAACTGTTGGAGGTGAATCGTTTCCCTGGTCTCAGTCCGAGGTCATCGTCTGATGTACTGGTGAAAAGGGCGATGGTTGGTGCGGCTGAGCAACAGCAAGAGCAAGAGCAACAGCAACAGCAACAGCAACAGCAACAGCAACAGCAAATGAAAACACCGCCACCAAGTGACATCTTCCTCGCGGTGGATTTTGAATAATAACACACACACACACACACACACACACACACAACACGCGTACACGAATTGTCGTGTGGGCCAAACGAAAACGGACTTTGAGAAGAACATCTTCTTTTTTGCAAAGAAACGAACCCTACTTAATGTTTTACTTAATGTTTTTCTTAGTAACCTTCCTCATCTTCCCCTGCCCTGCCCTTCCCTTCTTCTTCCGGAATCCCTGCTCCCCGAGACCGTCATTGTACTCGTAGTCATAAGCAGTACCACGCGCCCCCTTGTTCTTGTTCTTTCCCTTGCCGTCGGGGTCTATTCCGCTTATGACATTGTCGAGGATCTTGAGGTCTTTCTTCTCGTCCCCCTTGCGCATGTTATCGTTGAACTTGCGCCTGGTGACGGCCTTCTTCTTCTCGGGCTCGCCCGCTCTATGGTCGTCGAACTTTCCCAAGCTCGCCGTGCTACGCTGGGTAAGTCTCAGCGCCTTCTCCGTGCTCGCCTTGCCCCTGTCCTTCCCGTTCCTGCCAAAGTCCACGGGGACGCCGCTGGGCAGGACGCCGCTGGGCAGGACGCCCACGGAGTCCACGCGGTTGCCGTTCCCCTCCCGCCCGGCGGAACGGGCCCGCTGGCTCTCCTTGTAGCTCTTGTTACTCGAGCCGCTCGCGAGCTTCCCCGAGCGCTCCAGGTTCTTCCCCTTTCGAATCTGGTTCTCCTCCACCCTCTCCTTCTTGGCATCCCTCAGCTTTTCCCATGGGTTGGCGTAGGGGTCCTTGGCATCAGCTTCCATGATGGGGTAGTTCATCTCGTCGTTCTTCTTGCTGCCCATACCGTACCTAGCCTTCCAATCGTCGGTCTCCTCGTCGTACACCTTCCTCGACCTCTTCTTCGATTCGATCCCCTTCTCCTTGGCAAACTTTTCCCACCTGGTCTCCTCCCTCGCGGCGGGTAGGGGCTTGGCCCTGGGGACCAGGACGCTCGTCTCCGCGTCGTAGACGCCGGGGTCCCCCCCCGCGGAGACGTACGCGCTGTTCCGGAGGTTGTTGTCCGTGGGGAGGAGGGCGAGCGGGCCGCTGTTGTCGTCCCCCTTCACCGTCGGGAGAGACCAGAGCTGGGTGAGGAGGGTGGATACGACGGACGTTGACTGGGACAGCAGCTCGGGGGGGGATTGGACGTGGGGGATTTGGACGGGGTGGAAGGCCGCGAGGTTCTGAAGGCTGAAGTGAGTCGCCATGGGGTAGAATGGAATAGGGAAAGGAAAAGAAGGTTGGGTGGGGTGGGAGAGTTGGAGGTGTTTGGTGGTAAATTTGGGGCGGAAAACTTTACAATGTGCTTTCTGGAATATCTGTGAGCGAATGAAAACCAATTATGCAAATTAGCCTTCGATTTAAAGGTAATTAGGTGAGAAACTCGGATTAGTGGCTTGGGCAACGTTTGCATATTCTGGAGTCCACCTTATCACAGCAAATAGTGCGCGCCTATCCTGCTTACCGGCCTATTATTGCATCTGAACCCTCACTGGCCGTTTCCTGTTAAAATTTCCCCCCTAAAACGTCCTCATTTGTAAAAGCGAAAACCATGGGCACCCCGTTGAAGAACTTCCCCCCCAGCCGCCGCAACAACCAGCTCCTGATCCTCCTGTCCCACGGCGTCTCCTCCCCCATCCAAGAGGGCAACTGCCGCCGCGCCCTCCAGCTCCTCCGCGCTAAGAACGTCGACTACATCGAGGTGGACGGTATGGACCCGTCCCAGAAGTCCCGTCGGGACGAGCTCTTTGGTATCTCGGGGGTTAGGGGCTCGTACCCCCAGATTTTCGTGGTGACGGAGCAGGAGGAGACGGAGACGCACAACGCGGGGTTCGTGACGGAGTTCCTGGGGGACTGGGAGAAGCTCGAGGCGCTCAACGAGTGCAACGACATTGACCAGGAGACACTGAAGGCGAACCCGGATATTGAGACGCTGGACATGCTGCTCGATATTGTGAAGCTCAAAGAGTGAAAGGAGGGGTGGGGGAGGGGGGGGGGCTTGAGATTACAGAACATAAAGAAAAGAAGAACATATATTTGGGAGTTGTGGCCTTATCCTTGTCCTTACGTTGTTCTGCCGTTCTAAAAACCCCTCTCACACGGCATCTACTTCCGCTACCTTACAATCGTCATCGATCCTACCATCCCCGTACCCACGTCGAACAATCCGTCCTCTCCCCTCGCCCTCACCCTCCCCCTCCCTCCGAATTGTTCGTCCCTCGTTCCCTTCCCACCTCATACCGTCCTCCTCTCCGTCCTCCTCCCCGCCGTTCACGTTGCGATTGCGCACGACCACGGACGCGCGCTTCTTCCTCCCGCTCGCCGCGGTGGTGGCGATCTCCGTCGACAACCCCGGGTAACACCGCGCCAACGCGTCGATCGCTCTCGCCTCCCTCGCGCCGCACGTCCCGCCGTTAACGGGCGGCCGCCACTCCCTCGCGCCGCTCGCGAGCATCCTCTCGAGCGCGACGCGGACGTCCTCGGGGGTGAACCCGTTCTTCTTCGCGGACCGCGCGGCGCGCGTCTCCGC
>Ga0115557_1000724_pt1 | contig 23259 bp, 19 predicted proteins | sample COGITO_mtgs_1104_FD_87280 | JGI IMG/M metagenome (GOLD analysis project Ga0115557, IMG submission 87280) | Pelagic marine microbial communities from North Sea - COGITO_mtgs_110421 | ecosystem: Environmental > Aquatic > Marine > Epipelagic | place: Germany:Helgoland, sampling site Kabeltonne...
ACTTCTGCAAGTGATAGCTTCAAATTTAGCTATGGTACAGAGCAATTCAACCCTAACTCGAGACACCCTTGGTATAATGGCCATTATGGCAATCCAACGGGTCATGGTCCATACCTTAATAATGCATACATGTTCAGGTTTAGAGGAGAAGGTGGACAAGGTGGAGCTGTTGAAGATCCAAGACTTAGATATTATTTCTATCGTCAAGACTTAGATCCTTCTGATGAAAACCTATTTACTTTGGATTGTGTCGCTGAATTGAGACCAGATCATTATGCCGCTGATATGCCATTTTGTTTGGCTACTTTGGATAACACTGATGCTATTTCTTCTGATGGGTATTGGGGTAGAGATCACGGTAATGGTGATGGTACGCCTCCTGATGGAGATAAGATTACTAACTACGGGATTTATCCTGCAGGTGGTGTAGTTGATATGGACCAAGGAGTAACTCAAAAGTTCAATGGTACAAGAGGTGCATTAGGTCGAGGAATTGATCCTTTTATGATGAATTCTTATGTTTCTTTCATGAGAGCTGAGGCTGCCTTAACAATGGGAACAGGTGAAGATGCTAGAGCTTTGCTTGAAGATGGCATTAGACAATCGATTTCCTATGTGATGGAATTTGCTTCATCAAGAGGACAAGAGGCTGGAGCTTTTACTCCTGCTGCTGCTGCAATTACTGCATATGTTAATTCTAGGCTTAATGCTTATGATGCTGCAGATGCTGCAGGGAAACTAGATGTAGTTATGTATGAAAACCACAAAGCATCTTTAGGTGCTGGTATAGACGTATATAATGGATATAGAAGAACAGGAATGCCTTCAAACCTTCAGTTTACTGAAGAGCCTGATGGTGGAGATTTTCCACGTTTGATGTTTTATCCTAACAACTATGTAAACCTTAATGAAAACGCGACTCAGAGAGTAATCACTGAGCAAGTTTTCTGGGATACTAATCCTGCTGGATTCATTAACTAAAATTTGAATAGAAATGAAGAATATTAAATATTTATCTTTATTGTTTATAGGTTTGCTTGTTGCAGCCTGTGGGGATCCTGAATTGAGATTTCAATCTTTTGAGGAATCAGAGTACGGAGCTTTCGCAAGAAACCTTGGTACTTCCGGTACATTCTTACTTCAAGATATTGCCGGATCGAGTATAGATGGAACGGTTGAATTCTATGATGAGAATCAAGGAAAAGACGTTGCTTCTTATAGTTGGACAGTTGAATTTAGAGCTAATGGTGGCGGTAATGGCGGGACAGATATTCCTGCTGTCGCTTTAAAATCATATAGTTCTGATCAATTTGTTCCTTCTAATCAAGAGCCATCTTTACCTTCAGTTTCATTTTCATTGGGTATGCAAGAGTCGTTAAACGCACTTGGACTTGACAAAACTGATATCACTGGTGGTGACCAATTTAGATTTGAAGCTACTGTAACATTGAAGGACGGTAGAAGCTTTGGACAATCAAATACAGGTGGTAACCTTATTTCTCAAGGACCATTCAGAGCACTAGTTAGATACAGTGCTAATGTTGTTTGTTCATCTGATATAGGCGGTACGTATGATTACGTATCTGCTGGTACTTCAACTGATGGTTGTTGCCCTGGTGCATTTAACCTAACTGGTTCAGTGACAATGACTGACCAAGGTGGTGGAGACTATATTATATCAGATTGGAGTGCAGGAATGTACGTAGAATGGTATACTGTTTACGGTATAGCAATCTCAATGATGGATGAAACTGTAAGTGACATCTGTGAGACATTCTATGGTTCGTTTGCTGATCCATTTGGTGGAGACATGGAGTTGAACGGAACAATTGATCCTACTGCTGGAGTGATTGTTTATAGTTTAACTAGCTCATGGGGAGATACCATTGATGCGACGCTAACAAAGCAATAGTCGACTTTTAATTTTGATCATGGATTGATTTTTAATCTATCCATATAAATAAAGAACCTTGAGGATTTTCCTCAAGGTTCTTTTGCTTTTAGGACTAACCATATTGTTGACTCCAACGGTTCCACCTTCAATAGAATTGAATTGGTTATATAGCGCTTTCTAAATCGCAGGATTTTTCAATAAAGGAACTATCTTTTACATTTTTTAACAGTTGCCCCTAAGGGGGCCGTGTTTAGACTAGTGTTCTTTAAACGCAATTGGACCTTAAAATTTAGAAACTGATGTTTCGTATTTGGGGCTTTGTATTGACAACAGACTATTCTAAACAAAACTTAAAAACATGAAAAAAAGCAACTATTTATTAGTGTTACTTACCAGCATGCTTATCGTGGCATGTGGTGATCCCGAACTAAGGTTTGAACCTTTAGATCAACTTGAAAAAGGCGCGTTTGCTAGAAATTTGTCATTGGAAGGAGAATTTGAATTAGCCGATCCTGCGGGGTCTTCAATAGACGCTAAAGTTGAATTTTACGATGATGATAACGGGAAAAACATAAGTTCATATAACTGGACTGTTGAATTTAGACCTGCATTAGGGACAGGCGTAAGCGGCGTGGCATTCTTGGCAATTGATGAAAGTCAATTTATTATTAATGAAAATGGCCTGCCGGAAGTTGCCTTTTCTTTGAATATGAATGATGCGATGATGGCACTCGGATTGAGTGCGATGGATTTATCGCTTGGTGATGAGTTTAGGTTTGAAGCCACGATTACAAAAAAGGATGGCGCTATCTTTTCTTCAAAGAATACAGGTAGTAATCTAATTTCACAAACTCCTTTTGCTTCGCTTTTTAGAGTTGCGGCTAAAGTGAAATAGTCGGTAGGACATTCATTTTAAATAAAAAGGCTACTAGAATTTCTAGCAGCCTTTTTATTGAGAATACTTTTCTAATTAGCGAGAAGCAATTATAAATTTTAGCGTCTGAGAAAGTTTTGATACTGTGCTAAGAGCCCTAATGTCAATTGATATTCAGATGAATTTAGAATATAATTGTCGGAGAAGGAGCAATAGTCCATGAATTCCACTATCACACGGTCATCAATTCCTGTTATCATCTTTACGAACCTCTGATTGAACTTAGATTCAATTTTCGCCCTGTGCTCTTCTTGAATATTTTTGGCCGTTACCATTCTTTGCAGGCGTTTCTTTTCTTGGAGTTTCTTATCAAACACATCCAAGAGGCCGGAGATTGTTACTCCACCACCATAATCAGTTCCCCAAGTCATTTGTGGCTTTGACCAATCTTTTGGATTTTCTGGTGGCTTTGGTAATCCAACAATTTCAATGGGCTCTCCTTTTTTCCGCTTAAGATAAAAATCATCGCCTAATTCGAAAACAACAACATCGTCAAGTTCATATATTGTAGGGATCATGAAGAGCATTAATTCTTCGTCTCTTGAATTGATAATGTTTTCATCTATCGTAATTATAAGGGCCTCATATCCGATTGAAGAGAAGCGAATGGTATCACCTATGGATACTGGGATGTTAAACCTCCCTTCAGAGGTAGAGCTCGTACCTTTATTTTGATTTACAATTAATAACGTAGCAAATCGGACAGGATCTTTGAACTCTGCGTCCATTAAACGCCCTTTTAATTGATAATCCGAGCCGGTTTGGCTGGATGCTGTGAACCCAAAGAGCATTAACAATATGGTGGTAAGAATCAGTCGCATTGTAGATCTACTCCACAAAGATAACGAAGCTAAAAACTTAACTTTCAGTAATTAACCTTTTTTAACTCGAGCGGTTGTTCGATTTAAGAAGGAATTAGATAGAAATAAAGATTAATAGATTTGGATGATTGAGAAAGCCCCTTTGCAAAGCATTGGGGTTTTTTATTACCTTTTACTTTTTATCATTTCAGACAATTGAAAAACTGCCATGGCATATAATTTACTGTGGTTGTACCTGGTGATGACATAAAAGTTGTACATACCAAACCAATGCTCTGTACCTTGCTCTCCTTCTAGAATAACCATTGTAGCCGATAAGTTAGGGTCAAGCGATTGTGACGGTTTGAAACCTATAGCGGTATAGTCTGCTACTTTATTTTTAGGTCGCAACACTTGCTTATTGAGGTTACTAATTTCACGGGTCATACTTGCTTTGCTTGTAACCGGCTGACCTTTCTTCCACTTATGCACTTTTAGGTAATTGGCCACACTTGCAATGGCATCTTCGGGAGAGTCCATTAAGTCTCGTGTTCCCTCTTTTTCATAACTTTTTGCATAAGCGCGATAACTACTGGGCATGAATTGACTATAGCCCATTGCGCCTGCATATGAACCTTCAATGTTTGCTACATCTAAATTTTCTTCAGTTGCCAAGACGAGAAAATGATCTAATTCTGATTTGAAAAATTTACCTCTTTTAGGATAGCCAAATCCTAAAGTATAGAGGGCATCAAGGACCTTGTAACTCCCTTTTATTTTACCGAAATAGGTTTCTACACCAATGATTCCTAAAATAATGGCAACTGGGACACCCGATTCTTCACTGACCTTATTTAGTGCGGCCTCATTTTCTTCCCAGAATACTAGCCCTGCATTGGCCCTTTCTTCAGAGATGAAAATTTTCCTGTACCTCGCCCAATTCATCGTGCCTTCTGCTGGCCTGCTAATTTTTGTTATAATCTCTGCTTGATATGTGGCTTTTTCTAAAATGGCATTGACTTCACTCAATGGTGTACCATGCTTTTTTGAGAATTCTACGGCAAATTTATTAACTGCATCCTGATCAATTTGAGCAGTCATTTTAACGGAGACAAAGAGAATAAGAATTAGTAGAACGTTTCTAAGCATCGTGAAAATTAACGAAATAAGTGTGCGAGATGATTTGTTTTAACACCTATTTTTTTGAAGATTTTTATGAATGGTGCTGTTTGGATGACAAATAGTTAAAAAGCTTCACCAATTCTGAAGTAGATTCCCCAGTCTCCATCGCCCGCAGCAACATCCAAACCAATGTTCATATGGTTTTTTGGGAAAACATTGTAACGGAAACCAACACCGATACTAGGTAAAAGCTTAGCATTGTCAGCTTCATTTATACCGTTATAGACACTTGCAACTCCTGCAAATCCCACTAGGCCAATTTTATCCCAGGGATTCAGTCTATATTCTCCTTGAATATTAACTGTCTGCTCTCCACGATACCTTCCTTGTGTATAGCCACGAATGTCATTGTTGCCTACAACGAATTGTTGTGTAAAAGCAAGGTCACCAACTCCCATTCCACCATAAAAGCGAACTGCGATAATATCACGCTCATTTTTCATTCCAAAATAATGGTTATAATCTAGGGTAAGCTTTTGGGAAGAGTTTTCATTCCCAAAGGAATCTGGGAAACTGTTAAAATTGAAATTTGTAATAAAATTTTTACGAGGATAATAGACACTCTCTCTCTTATCAAGGGACAGAACCGTACCCAAACCCTGTCTATTATCTACTGTTTCAACTCCTGTACTAATATCAAAAACTGTTACAGTCTTGATATTGACATAATTAATTCCAAAATAGAAATCTTCTAAAACCCTTCTTTGCAACTCAATTTTGAAGAAAGTCGCTTCGGTATTAAAGTCTATATAACCTGCATCTATTGGGAGGTCTAAAAAACTGAAAGTTTATATCTCCTTTGCCAGCCGCTAGTGTTGCTCTGTATTTGTCCTCTGCAAAAAAGAATTTATTGAACTGTAGCAAGAAATACGATTTGTTGGTCGTATACATTCCCAAGCCACCGGAAATAGAGGATGGTGATATGGTGTCTTTTTTACTCAGATTATACATGGCCATAGGTAATGCGCCAAACTGAAATCCTAAACTCCTGTCATAACTAAAATAAGGAAGCGGTAAAAATTTAAAATCATCATCAGTGCGTTCTCCGCTACCGCCACCTGATAGGTCTTGTGCAAATGATTGAATTGGTAAAATTATAAACGAAATAAATAGAAAAAGGCCTGAAATTCGTTGTTTCATGTGATGTTAACTCTAGCTCTAATATAATAATTTATCCAGCCCAACCTTCACGGTCCAGGCTTCTGTATTGGATTGCTTCAGCTAAATGTTCTATTTTAATCTCTTCGGTACCTGCGAGGTCGGCAATTGTCCTACTCACCTTCAATATTCTATCGTAGGCCCTGGCTGAAAGCCCAAGTCTTTCCATGGCTGTTTTTAATAAAGTCCTGCCTGCAGGAATGATTTGACAAATTTCTTTGACCATCTGTGAAGGCATCATTGCGTTGGAATGTAATCCGTGCTTTTCGAGTCTTAAATGTTGAATTTTTCTTGCTTTAATTACCCTTGAACGTATTTCAGCACTGTTCTCACTCTTTCTATTCTCTGTCATTTGGTCAAATGATACAGGGGTGACCTCCACATGCAAATCAATTCTGTCCAAAAGTGGGCCGCTTATTTTATTCAAGTAACGCTGGACTATTCCCGATCCACAAACACATTCCTTTTCAGGGTGGTTATAATAGCCACAAGGGCAGGGGTTCATGCTGGCGATTAGCATGAAGTTTGAAGGGAAATTAACCGATAATCTGGCACGAGCGATAGTGACTTTTCGATCTTCTAAAGGCTGCCGCATCACCTCAAGCACAGTTCGTTTAAACTCTGGCAATTCATCCAAAAACAGGACTCCATTGTGCGCCATTGAGATTTCTCCAGGTTGAGGAATTGTACCACCCCCAACTAAGGCAGCATCACTTATGGTATGATGTGGTGATCTAAACGGTCGTTTATTAATCAATCGTGCATCCGTTCCTAAACTTCCTGCTACAGAATGAATTTTAGTTGTTTCTAGTGCTTCTTGAAGGCTCAATGGCGGTAAAATTGACGGTAATCTTTTGGCCAACATTGTCTTGCCCGCCCCGGGAGGGCCAATCATAATTACATTGTGCCCACCAGCAGCACCTATCTCTAATGCTCTTTTAATATTTTCCTGACCCTGTACATTGGCAAAGTCCGCTTCATAGTCATTAATATTGTGGAAAAACGCTTCTCTGGTATCATATTTAGTAGGAATTATCTCTCGCCTCCCCTCTAAGAATTCTATAGCTTCAATCAGATTTCCGACTCCAATTATGTCAATGTTATTCACAATGGCCGCCTCGACTGTGTTTTCCTGGGGAAGAATAAATCCTTTGAATTTTTTGTTCCTAGCCTCAATGGCGATAGGAAGGACGCCTTTTATAGGGCGAAGCGTTCCGTCTAACGCCAACTCACCCATGATCACATATCCCTCAAGAAGTTTTGTTTCTAATTGACCAGATGCTTTAAGGATATTCAGCGCAATGGGTAGGTCATAGGCCGCGCCTTCTTTTCGTATATCAGCTGGGGCTAAATTGACTATTACCTTTTGCCGAGGCATTCGGTAATCAATATATTTAATCGCTGATTCTACACGATGTTCACTTTCTTTAATAGCATTGTCAGGCAGCCCACTCATATGGAATTTGGTGCCTTGGCCTACATTAACTTCAATAGTTATGATTTGAGCTTCAACACCAAATACTGCGCTTCCAAAACCTTTAGATAGCATTCACGGTTTGTTTTTCGATAAGGTTAATCAAGATATGAATTACCTTGATATGGATCTCTTGAATTCTGTCAGCATAACCATGATGGCCTACACGAATTTCGACATCTGCTAAGTCTGCTAAGTCCCCCCCATTTTTACCTGTGAGAGCAATTACTTTGATCTTCTTTTGTTTAGCCATTTCTGCAGCCCGCAATACATTTTTTGACTTACCACTCGTACTGATAGCCAATAATATATCCCCCTTATTTCCTAAGCCCTCCAAAAACCTAGAGTAAATGAAATCGAAGCCATAGTCATTCGCTGTACATGTGATATGGCTTGTATCAGCAATAGCAATGGCTGGAAGTGCTTTTCTATTTTCTCTATACCTTCCTGTCAGTTCTTCCGCAAAATGCATGGCATCGCAATGTGATCCACCATTGCCACAAGAGAATATCTTACCACCATCATTAATGGCATCAGCCATTAATTTACCTGCTTTCTCAATCGCTTCAATATTTTTCTCATTCTCTAAAAAGGCTTTAAGTACTTTTTGAGAATCTTTTAATTCATTAATAATTAAAGTAGAGTACGTCATTATTGTGCGATTTGGGTTCAATAAGTAAAAAAATTATAACTATATCAATAAATAATTTAATAAATACTAAATAGTTTGCATTGAGATAAGCTTGGCATAAACACCACTACTCTTTAATAATTCATCGTGTTTTCCACGTTCAATAATCTGGCCTTTTTGAACTACAAGGATTTCATCAGCATGTTGAATGGTACTTAAACGATGTGCAATGACAATTGAAGTCCTGTTTTTCATCAGATTAGTAATGGCATTTTGTACTAATTTTTCAGACTCTGTGTCCAATGCAGAAGTAGCTTCATCAAGAATGAGAATAGGTGGATTCTTCATCACAGCCCTAGCAATGCTAAGTCGTTGCCTTTGACCTCCAGATAGCTTTGAGCCTCTTTCACCAATATTGGTATCATAGCCGTTTTCAAGCTCCTTTATAAAATCATGGGCATTCGCAATTTTGGCTGCTTGAATAATGTCTTCTAAAGCTGCACCGGGGTTGGCAAAAGCAATATTTTTTGATACGATAACATTGAACAAAATAGACTCTTGGGTAACAACTCCCATTAAGTTACGGACTGAGTCTATTTCTAAATTTTTAATGTTTTTACCATCAATATTTATTTGGCCTTCGGTAGTATCGTAAAATCTTGGCAACAAATCGGCAATTGTTGATTTCCCCGCTCCAGAAGACCCAACAAGGGCGAGAGTTTGCCCTTTTTTAAGTTCAAAATTGATGTCGTTGAGCACCATTTCTTTTTCGTATGAAAAACCAACATTTTTAAATTCAATCGAATCATTAAAACCTGAAATTTTGGTAGCGTTGGATACATTTTGAATCGTTGGTACCTCATCAATTATTTTGAAGAGGCGTTCTCCTGAGGCTATACCACGCTGAATAGCGCTTAATGATTTAGAGATTGCTTTTGCAGGTGTTAGAATCTGAGAGAATATTATAATGAAGACAAAGAACTCACTAGCTTCTAATTCTCCCGTTCCATTAATGACCATGTTTCCGCCATACAGGAGCAAGCCAGCGACTACCATTGTACCTAAAAACTGAGAAATAGGAGAGGCTAATTCTTTTTTGCGCGTCATTGAAGCACTTAATTGCGCATAATTATTTATCTCATTTCCAAACATTTTGCTCACATAAGGTTGCCCGTTAAATGCCTTAATGATGCGCATTCCTGACAATACTTCTTCCATAATATTCAATACCCGACCTAGGGTTTGTTGCCCCATCCTGGCCTTTTTTCTTAGCCGCTTTGTTATTATGGAGATTAAGTATCCTAGCACAGGAAATAATATAAGACTTACCAATGTAAGTTCTGTTGACATTCTAAAAAGGGCAATTAGATAAATTATAATGGTGGCCGGTTCCTTGAAGACAATCCACAAAGAAGAGATTACAGACATTTCAATTTCTTGAACATCATTAGACATTTTAGAAAGTATATCTCCCTTCCTTTCATCTGAAAAGTAACCTAAATGCAATTTGGTAATTTTGTCAAAAGCTGAAGTTCTAAGTTTTTTAATTACATCAATTCGGACATAGTTGATCAATACATTTGCGATATAGGTGAATAAGCTTGCGAAGAAAACCGATGTGACTAAAACCAGACAAACAAAAACCAAGGCTCCATACCTTCCCTTACTTTGAGTGAGCTCGCTGAGGTGGTAATTAAAAAGGTCTATAAAGTAATCTACACTTAATGTAAATTCTGGGTAGGAGTTGTATTGTTTTAAGTCTTCAGGGTCACCTAGCTCGAAAATAACGTCAAAAACAGGTTTCAGAAGTGTTAGGTTAAGTAAGCCAAACACAATCGCTAACAAAGCAAAAAATATGTATTGAGGGTATAACCTTGTAAAAGGCCTCGAGTAGCCGAGAATTCTTAAGTAAGTCTTCATTAATCTCTATTCAGCAGCAATTTAGATATTAATACTGAAACGAATAATTAGAATTCATGTTCTCTTTTTCCAATATTCCATCGAACTGAAACCGTGGATATAAAGCTGTTCAAATCTCTGCTATCAATTTCACTATTGAAGTCTCTAAACGTATTTCTAAAATCAATAAAGATATTGTGCTTTAACATCTAGGTTCCTGTCAATTCTAAATAGGTGTTAATGGTTTTAGCACCTTGGCCGATTGTATTGCCCGTGTTTCCAACCCTATCATCAGTGCTTAATAAAAGGTTACCCCCATAATTGAGACCGTCTTTGTCTTGACCAAAATTACTTCTTATAATCGTACTAGAAACCGTCACCTTATTCACCGGTTGGTACCTTGCAGTTAATATGATTTCACTAAAATTAGCCCCTAATGGGTGTGCTAAAGGGTTTCTGTAGTTGGTGTAACTCAGCGCAGGGTCTTCATAAGCATAGAAATAGGGGCGGGATACGTTGTATTCTGCTTGTAAGTCAAGCGTACTTATTTTGAAGGCATCAAAAGCTTTAGCACCTACTTGTACCCCAAATTTATTTCTCCAATCACCATCGCCTTCTAGCAAGGCCCCGATTAAAAACTCATCAAGAACGGCTTGCCCATAAACTTGGTATTTGTTGTGGATATTGACTTTGAAATCAAGGCCTATATTGATATTGTCTGGGCTTCCTTGCTGTTGTTCAATAGCCCTATAGAATATTATTGGGTTGAAATAGTTGATATCAGCCTTTCGGGCAATTATCGTTTCGAATACACCAACTTCAACATTCCTGGAGAAATTGACACTTAGGCGATGCATTGCCATGAATTTTTTTGGATAATCACCATCTCCCGGATTTAGTCCTAGGAAAATGACGTCTTCAGTCAGTTCGGCAAAAAGGTTGGTATATAGAAAGCGTCCTAAACGCGTATTTACTTTTAAGTAAAGGTAAGGACTTGAAAAATCTGATAGCACCATGGACCTGAATCCATTACCAATGAAATTTTTGTCGTAGCCAGTTTGAACATCGATACTTTTTGTAACATTAAAAGTGATATAGCCTCTTGCATGTGTTAAATCCCAAGCATTATCACCAAATTTCTTCCAATAACCCTCATTTGGAAAAGCTTGTGGCACACCCCTAATATAATCAAAGACATATTGCGGTAATCTGGTCTGGGTCTCCGTAAGAGATGTATAAAATCCGATTTTGTCATCGATTGTTCCGTGTGCTTCAATTCCTCTGGTGTTAGTAAATAGTGTGAGGTCATTACTGCTGTCTATTCCTCCGCCAAATTCAAAGATTGGATTGATTTGAATACTATAACTTTTTTCAGTGTGGCTGTAAAAGTCTTTCTTTTTTACATAAAGGATATCCCATAGGTTCTTTTTTGAATCACTTGTTTCAGACTCAGTCCAATACCAATTGTCATTCATTAAATAATCAAGGTTGAACAAATCCCTAGTATTTAGATTTTCTCGGTCCTCATTCACTTTTAAGAGTAACTCAGAAATGTAGGACCTTCTTAATGGCTTATATGTATTCTGAAAGAAATCGAAATCATTAGCATATTTGACGCCAAAGCGATCGACCAGATGATAATACTCTCTATTGTAAGGCACATAAGTGCTTTGAGCAAAAAGACCTGTAGAGGTCACTAGGAGTGATATTATGACGAGTAGTTGCTTCATTTTGTACGGTGAACTTACGCAAGATAATAAACGCTAGTGCAATTCTTACCTCTTCAAATGTAGATTCTAAAATTTTCTGAATAATATAATGGTTATGTTTGTGAAATATTACCTAAGTCACTACATTTGCAGTCCTTTTTGAGGAAAGTAATAATAAGAGAGCAATGAAAAAAGAAATTCATCCAGAGTATAAGCCAGTTGTATTTTACGACACGTCAAGCGAATTTAAATTCATGACTAAGTCTACAATGGGCTCAAGTGAGACAATTGAGTGGGAAGATGGAAACACATATCCATTGATTAAGGTGGAAGTTTCATCTGCATCTCATCCATTTTACACTGGTAAGAAGCTATTTGTTGATACAGCAGGTAGAGTTGAGAAGTTCAACAGAAGATATAAAGCGAAGAAAGAAGGTTAAATCATTCTTTAATGAAATATATAAAAGTCTCCACGATGCAAATCATGGAGACTTTTTTATTTTTGTGCATGCGCATCAATCTTTTTGACCAAGAGCAAGTTCGCCAGAATTTGTTGCCATTCACTTTTACACGTCCTGTAGGACATATTCGAATTGGAATTTTAAGAATTTCTGAAAAGTGGCAGAAACGTGGTTTTGAGGTTGGATTTAAGACCCAAGTATATTTAGAAGAGAAGTTCCCTTCAATTGATTCAATATTAGAAGTGAATGGTGCCCTTTGCCCTAATGATGAACTCGTTGCTGCTATTAAAGGCCTTAATCCAAATGAGCAATTGGTCGCTGATTCACAAGTCTTAGCCAAAATGGGGGCTGGTTCTACCGATGTGAGATTTGATTCGCCCTATTTAATAATCAATCATACCTGGGACATCTTTACACACAATGCTTCAGAGATTAAAGTTGATTTTAAACTGATTACTAATGGTCGGAAAAGCGCACCTATTTCTGACCCACATACCATTGTTTATAATCCTGAAAATATTTTCCTTGAAGAAGGAGTTGCTATCAAGGCAGCTGTGCTGAATGCCGAAAATGGCCCAATCTATTTGGGCAAAAATTCCGAAGTGCATGAAGGCAGCCATATTCGTGGCTCATTTGCCTTGTGTGAAGGGGCTCACGTGAATATGGGTGCAAAAATAAGAGGCGATTCTACCATTGGCCCATTTAGTAAAGTAGGTGGTGAAGTTGGGAATGCTGTCATTTTTGCTAATAGTAGTAAAGGACATGATGGCTATCTAGGGAATTCTGTTATTGGCGAATGGTGTAACCTTGGAGCCGATACAAACACTTCTAATCTAAAAAATAACTATGCGCAAGTGAAAGTTTGGGATTATTCAAAAAAGGGGTTCCTGAATACTGGGCTTCAATTTTGTGGCCTAATGATGGGTGACCATTCCAAATGTGGGATTAATACAATGTTTAACACTGGAACAGTGGTAGGAGTTGGCGCTAATATTTTTGGGTCAGGTTTCCCGAGAAATTTTGTTCCTTCATTTTCTTGGGGTGGTGCAGCTGGTTTTTCTACCTTCCAACTTCGCAAATTTGATGAAGTAGCAGATGCAGTGATGAAGCGAAAAAGTAAGGTATATGATGAAACCGAAAAAGGAATCGTCAGAGATGTATTTGAACAAACAGACCAGTATCGAATCTGGGATAAAAAATAGCCATGCTTTTTAAAGATATCCCAGGATTAGCTGCTATAAAACAGCAATTGGTAAATGCGGTTAATGATGACCATGTTGCCCATGCTCAGTTATTTGTGGGTGCTGAAGGTTCGGCTAATATGGCATTAGCACTAGCCTACGCGACCTTTCTGAATTGTGAAAATAGGTTAGATGAAGATGCTTGTGGGGAATGTGCTGCTTGTGTTAAAAGCTTAAAGTACATCCATCCGGATTTACATTTTGTCTTCCCTACAGCTGCTACTCCAAAAATCAAAAGAGAGGATGCCGTAAGCGACAAGTTCTTAGTGGAATGGCGATCGTTTTTATTGCAATCTCCTTATGGCAATGTTACAGATTGGAGTTTTCATTTTGGATGGGAGAATAAACAGGTAATAATTCCTAGAATGGAGAGCAGGAATATTGTCCAAAAGCTTTCTATGAAAACTTTTGAAGGGAAGTTCAAGATAATGGTGATTTGGCAACCTGAGCTAATGAATGCGAGTTCTGCAAATGGGATTTTAAAAATTCTAGAAGAACCAACTGACAAAACGATATTTCTGCTGGTTTCTGGTGATGCGAACAAGCTATTGACTACGATACTTTCTCGAACTCAAATGCTGAAAATCCCATCATTTGAAGGCCAAGACATTAAGTCCTTTCTAGATGTAAATGAGGAATTGGATGAGGCAAAGAAAGCATCTGCCACCTATTTGTCTGAGGGAAATCTGAGGCTTGCTATTTCACTAGCCGAAGGAAACATAGATGAAGTCCAAGCCTCCTTTAAAGATTGGATGCGGAACTGTTATAATTGGAATTTTCATGCCATGATTAAAATGGGTGAAGCTTTTCAAAAAGGGGGTAAAGAATATCAGAAGAATCTATTGAATGCTGGTACCAAAGTCATGCGTGATACGCTCGTCAATCAATTTGAACCTCAAATGGTCAGAGTAGCTGAAAATGAAATGGATTTTGTTCAAAAGTTCGGTAAAGTTTTTACACATGAAAAAATTGGGCAGTTGATTCCTAAACTTGAAGAGGCACATTATCACATTGAGAGAAATGGTAATCCCAAGATCTTATTCTTGGATTTATCGTTGAACATTGCAAGAATTGCGAGGGCCTAAAATCCTAGAATAATGAAAATTAAGATTGGCACGAGGGGAAGTAAATTGGCGCTTTGGCAGGCACATTTTATTCAAGACAGGTTGAATTTAGCAGGTATTGAAACAGAAATTATTACGGTTGAAACTAAAGGGGATAAAATCCTTGATGTAAGCATCGCAAAAATCGGTAGTAAAGGGGTTTTCACAGAAGAGATAGAAGTTTTGTTAGAAAGTGGCGGAATTGATATTGCTGTGCATAGTGCTAAGGACATGCAGTCCATGTTACCAAAAGGATTTGAGATTATTGCATTTGCCGAAAGAGAATTAGCCAATGATGTGATTGTAAGCAGAGATAAATCGCTGTCTCTGAAAAATGGAAACTTCCGATTGGGCACGTCTTCTACAAGAAGAATTGCAACGCTCAAGCACTACTACCCTAAAGTGAGGGATGTTCCTGTTCGAGGAAATTTGCAAACACGCATTCGTAAAATGGATGAGGGTAATTGTGATGCACTGCTATTGGCTTATGCAGGCGCACACCGAATGGGCTATGATGATTTGATAGTTGAAAAAACGAGTTTGGAAGAATTTATTCCAGCCGTGGGCCAAGGTAGTGTAGCCATTGAAGTGCATGAATCTTTAAGTCAAGAAAAAAAGGATATTGTAAGAAGTAGCATTAACCATTCAAAAACAGAAGATTGTTTACGGTCTGAACGGGCATTTTTGAAAGAAATGGATGGAGGCTGTAGTATTCCAGTTTTTGGGATGGCTGTTTTAAAAGAAAATAGCCTTATTATTACAGGTGGGATTATAAGTTTGAACGGTCAACAAAGAATCTCCGCATCACTGTCTGGTAATTCTGTTGAACCTGAAGCACTTGGAACGCGTTTGGCAAAAAAAATTCTATCAGATGGTGGTAGAGAAATTTTAAGAGAAATTAAAAAAGGTGAATCACAATGAACAGTAAGATTTTTAAAGGTTTAGTACTTGTTTTAATCATAGGGCTGATAGGCGGATGTTCGTCTGAATCTAGCAAAAATGAAGAAGCACTTGAAGGCAATGATTTTTTAGTTACAATCAAGACGGATGTAGGAGAAATGAAAGCGATCCTATATGATGAAACGCCTCAACACAAAGCAAATTTTTTGAAATTGATCAATGAAGGTTATTATGACAGCCTTTTGTTTCATAGGGTAATGCAGGGTTTTATGATCCAGGGTGGTGATCCTAATTCAAAGAATGCTGAAGCAGGTGCTCGATTAGGTAGTGGTAGTCCTGGGTACACCATTCCAGCTGAATTTAAACCGCAGTTTTTCCATCACAAAGGAGCATTATCTGCAGCGAGGTCACCAGACCAAGTTAACCCAGAAAAAGCATCTAGTGGTAGTCAATTCTTTATAGTACAAGGAGTTGTTCAATCACGTGAAGCACTGGAAGCCAACGATCAGGGTTTAATTATTCAAGCTTTTAGGAAACTTTTGACGGAACAGCCACAGCATGCTTTAGCGCTTGAATACCAAGAGACAATGACTAATAATCCACAGGACAATGCTGCAATTCAAGCAAAAGTGGATTCTACTTTGACAAGGTTGACAGAAGCAACCGGAATGACCTTTAAAATTCCTGAAGATAGAATTGAGAAGTATTCTTCAGTAGGCGGTTATCCACCATTGGACGAAAACTATACGGTCTTTGGAGAGGTTATTCAAGGTTTAGAGATCATCGATCAGATAGCGACTTATTCTGTTGATCCTGCTAATAGACCACTTCAAGACATCATGATGCATATTGCTGTTGAAGAAATGAGCAAGAAGGACATTGCTGAGAAATATGGAAACCCATATGTGCAGTAATTAGGCTGATGAACTTCATTGTGCGATTTTCCTTTGTAGCCCTGTGCTTTATTCTCCTAACGGGCTGCGCAAAGGATACTGATACATTGGTGATCTTATCTACTCCTTACGGAGAAATGAAAGCCATTCTATTTGATGATACACCAAAGCATAAATCAAATTTTTTGAATTTGGCACGGTCAGGCAAATTTGATAGTGTGACATTTCATAGGGTCATGAGTGAATTTATGATTCAAACGGGAGACCTGTCGACTGGAAGTTATGGAGAGGCCGTAGATTACCTTATTGACTCTGAATTCTTACCTGATAAGTACTTTCATGAAAAAGGATTTATAGCAGCAGCCAGGTACGGAGATGCGCAAAATCCAGAAAAGAAATCTAGTGGCTCACAATTTTATATAGTACAGGGTGAAAAGTATGATGAACAAGGATTATCAGAAAGAGCCGATCATAGAGAATACTTAAAACTCTATGGTTATTTTGAAAGATTAATGCGATTGGACAGGTACCTGACATTAAAAGAGAAATACAATTACCATGCTTTAAAATCTCAAGAAGACTCAACTTATAGTTTCAATGATGCTCTGAAGGAATTAGTTTATGATTCAAAACCGATGATTGAAAAGGAATTTGGCCCGCAAAATGATCCCGGTTTCTCTAGTTTTCAAAAAGAGCGATATGCAGCAGTGGGCGGTGTTCCTCATTTAGATGGTGAGTATACTGTTTTCGGCAAAGTAGTAGAAGGCTTAGCGGTTATTGATGAAATTGCTGCAGTTGAAACTGACAGTAGAGACAGGCCACTTAAAAAAGTTACATTGACTGTGCGTTTAGAGAAAGTATCCAAAAAGGAGCTTACCAAAATGTACGGTATCAAATATTCTGATAAATAGCGATGAAAATTTTAATAACAGGTTCGAACGGCCTTTTAGGGCAAAAATTAGTGAAACTAATCACGGATGAGGGCATTGATCAGTTAGTCGCAACTGCTAGAGGTGAGAACAGGTTACCAAATTCTGATGAATATGGATTTATCAGCCTAGACATCACCAATAAGGAGGAGATCGATCTAGTAATGCAAACTCAAAGGCCAGATATTGTGATACATACTGCAGCCATGACAAACGTAGATCAATGTGAATTGGAAAAGGAAGCCTGTTGGCAACTTAATGTTGATGCTGTTGAATATTTGATTGCAGCTTGTGAGCAAATAGATGCATTTCTGGTCCACCTGTCTACAGATTTCATATTCGATGGAGAAGCAGGTCCTTATGATGAAAAAGCTGTCGCCAATCCAATCAGTTATTACGGAGAAAGTAAACTGGCAGCAGAGCAGTTGTTAGAAGCCTCCTCAATCGATTGGGCGATTGCTAGAACAGTTTTGGTGTATGGTATTGCCCACGACATGAGCAGGTCTAATATCATTCTTTGGGTCAAAAAGTCATTAGAAGAAGGCAAGGCCATTAAAGTAGTAGATGACCAGTTGAGAAGTCCAACATTGGCTGAAGATTTAGCGATGGGATGTTATTTAATAGCCCAGAAAAGGGCAAAAGGGATTTTTAACATAAGTGGTAAAGATTTACTTACACCATATGACATGGCCATTAAAACCGCTGCTTATTTCAAGCTTAGTCAGAAAACAATGGAGAGGGCCAATGCCTCTAATTTTTCGCAAACGGCTAAAAGACCACCAAAGACAGGGTTGTTAATCGAAAAGGCAATTGATGAACTCGGCTATGAACCTAAATCCTTTGATGAGGGCATTGCCATTCTTGCCGCTCAAATGGACTTTGGAATCAAATAGAGAGATTTCCTTTTTATTCCGAGGATATTTCGAAATATTTATTGGTTCATTATAATTGAACTTCAACTAATTAACCTTAAAATCTTAACTATATGGCTGCTAATTTAGACGATGAGAATCGAGGTCAATGGGGATCCAAATTTGGATTCATCATGGCTGCCGCTGGCTCTGCTGTCGGTCTAGGAAACATTTGGCGTTTCCCGTACATCACTGGTGAAAATGGAGGCGGGGCCTTCGTACTAGTATATCTTTTATGTGTAATCCTTATTGGAGTACCGTTGCTTTTTACGGAAATGGGCCTTGGCCGAATGACCAAAAAGAGTACCATTGGTGCGTTTAAAAATACTGGAGCAAACCCTGTTTATATGGGCGCAGGAGCAATCCTCGCGCTTGCGGTGAGCTTTTTCGTGCTGTCCTACTATGGTAACATTGCTGGTTGGACTATTGGATACATTTATAAAATGCTCTCAGGAGCAGAAGGTACCTTTGCAGAATTTGCAGCAAACGGACCAGTTTCTATTGCTTTAATGGGCGTATTTGTGGTGGCCACAGTGCTAATTGTATTGGGTGGAATTTCAGGTGGAATTGAAAAAGCGGCCAAATTCCTAATGCCTTTACTCTTTGTATTAATTGCTGTAGTAGCAATTCGTGGTTTGATGTTACCAGGTGCTATGAAGGGAGTAGATTTTTATATGAACCCTGATTTTAGTAAAATCAATGCAAATACATTTTTGGTAGCCTTAGGGCAAGCATTCTTCTCCATGAGTATTGGATGGGGTATTATGATCACTTATGGTTCTTACTTGCCTAAGTCTTCTAATATTGTGAGTTCAGGTGTTTGGGTAGGTTTTATGGATGCAGGAGTAGCGTTACTTGCTGGTTTCATGATATTCCCAGCAGTATTTGCGTTTGGATTTGATCCGGCAGCAGGACCAGCATTGGTATTTGAAGTGTTGCCTTCGGTTTTTAAGGCGATGCCAGGTGGGGCCATTATTGGTGGTTTCTTCTTCTTGCTGTTACTTGTAGCTGCATTGACTTCTTCAGTTTCGATGCTTGAAGTACCAGCTTCGTATTTCATGGATGAGAAAAAATGGAGTAGGAAAAAGGCAGCATGGTTTGTAGGTATTATGCTATTTATTGTAGGTATTCCTTCAGCGTTATCAAGCGGTGGTAGTGCTTTCTTTACGGACATGAGCGTTCAAATGCCGTGGATGGATGAGCCTGTCACAAGTTTTCAAGATATTCTGGATTACTTCTTTGGTACCTTCTTTATTGTCGTAGTTGCCCTTGTTACTTGTATTTATGTAGCATGGAAAGTGGGTGCAGAAAAGATTGTTGCAGAATTGGAAGAAGGATCAGAAAAATTCAAAGCTGATTCTCTCAAAGCTAAAGGCTTTATTTTCTTTATTAAGTATGTATGTCCTTTAGTCATCTTAGCTGTATTGTTGAACATGCTCGGTGTGTTTGGCATATTTGCTGGAGGAGGCTGATAACTATAAAATTTTGAAAAAGGGTAGCTGATAATATTGGCTACCCTTTTTTTTGGTCAATAGTTCAGAATAAATTCTGCTAAGTTTTGTGAGCGATCCAATTCGAGCTTTTTTCTAAGCCTGTACCTTCCTATTTCAACACCTCGATTAGAGATATTCAAGAGGTTGGCGATTTCTTTGGTAGATAGATTAAGGCGTAAATAGGCACTTAATTTTAACTCTTGAGCACTTAAAGCTTTGTATTCCTCTTTTAGGCGTGTTGAAAAATCACCGTGAACTTTCTCGAAATGGAATTGAAAATTCTTCCAATCACCATCTGTTTGAATGTTCTTTTCAATGTCTTTAATAATGGTTTCAATCTGTTTTTTAACTTCATTATTAGAGCTTTTCTTTGTTACACCACCCAGTTTAGATTTGATGCCACTTATGAATTCATTTTTGTTAAGAATATTCATTGTGTTAGAGGCAAGCTCTGAGTTCATATGAGTTATCTCGGATTCCAGTTTTTCTTTTTGCAATCTATTTATTTCATCTTCTTTGTTCTTAGAGATACTTATTAATTGGTCTTCTTTTATAGAAAGTTGGTCGACTCTTTTTTGCTCTAGGCTTCTTTTTTCTTTTTGATGGCCCCTTTCTAGAAATACTAATAACCCAACGATTGTTGATATTGAAGCAATAACATAGATAATGTAGGCAATTGGAGAGCGGTACCAAGGATAGATTATTATAAAAGAGTAAGCCTCAATTTCACTAATTATTTCGTTGGAATTTCGAGACCTGACTTGAAATGTGTAAAAGCCTTCTTTTAAGTTGGTGTATTCTTTATAGTCGTTTTCTGTCCATTCTTGCCAGTCTTTATCAAACCCGAGGAGCTTAAATTGAAATTTTGGTGTAAAGTGTGGGCTGAAGGATGTAGAAGAGAAGTTGAAGGTCAAAGTATTATTGGCATATTTTATTTTTGGCAGGTCGTCGTCTTCTAGTGCCGGCAAATTCCTATTATACCCAAGGTTGCCTTGGTACAATACCCTAGTTTCTTCACCAATATTTGAAACGTTCCGAATCATTGTTCTAAATATTTCTTGTTCCGTAGTCCAAAATAAATTCCGGTCGAATAATAAGAAGCCTTCTTTGGCGCCAAACAAAACTTTGCTGGGGCTTATGATATTTATATTTGTCAGATCATCATTTAGTAGGCTTCTAACGGAGTTAAAGGGGGCTGAATGCTTTTCATATCGATTGACTCCTTTTTTCTCTAAGAAACCGACTGCATTGTTAGAAATGAAATAGATGTTACCATACATGTCCAATTTTAAATCAGAGATCTGATCCTCTTTAAATAAACTATTGTAAAGGTCATCTGCCTTAAATGATTCAGACCTATGGTCATAAGTAAAAAAGCCACTTTCAGTTGAAATCTTTAATTGCCCTTCAATTAAGTGTACTGTATTATTCAGGTTGGAAGGAAGGCCACTTTCTCCATTATAATGCGTTACGGTATGGTTTAGCACCGACCTGTCATGGAATGATATTTTGTATATCCCTTTGTAGAAGTGAGACATCCACAAAGTAGAATCGTTTTCCATGATTAGAATTCTGGAAGACTCAGTCAAGTCTTTAATCTTACCTAATACCTTGATTCCTCTCTTGTCAAAAATATCAATTCCTTCATAAGTCCCTTTTAAAAGATGCCCATAAACTTCTATGTAAGCCCAAGTACCCTTCTTTTTTGGGCCAATGGGTAGTACTTTGCCATTAATGATTTTCAAGCCACCATTATTGTGGCCTACATAAATGTCATCCTCTATTTGTTGTAATTCATAAACCTGACCCTCTGTCCCAGGTATTATCTCATAATCTTGTTCTGGTGACTTGAAATAGACACCATTGTTAGTGCCCAAATACAAATCTGGTCCTTTTCTGAGAGCAGAATATCCTGTTCCAGGCAAGTGCTGCTCCTCATTGATTAATTTGAACGGAGATTTTAATTGTAAAAATGAGATTCCATTATTCTGTCCAACCCATAAATTTTGATTTTGATCTTCAAAAAGGCTAAGTATAGTCCTACTCAATAGCCCAGAATCTTTGTCCATTCGCAATATAATTTCTCCCTCAGGATTAATTATGAAAATCCCGTTGTGCTGCGTGCCAATGGCAAGGTTTCCATTTGAAAGTAGCAGCGCAACGTTTATGAATGACTCAGTAAAAAGTGGATTTAAAGAAGGTCTCCATGGTTCTAAAGAGGAGTTGTTGGCTTTATAGATCCCATGTCTATAGGTGGTTACCAATAATTCGTTGTCCCCGTAATTAATGATACTGGACACTTCTTTATCAGATAGTTCCTTTGCATAGGGTAATTCAACGAGTTTGTGGTTATCTAATCGGTATAACCCGCTACCGTGTACAAAAGTATAAAGTTGGTTATTCGCCTTGCGTGTAATGTCTAAACCAAAATCAGAACTAATGACCTCGATAACTTCGCCCTCAATGTCATAGACATAGATATAAGTGAATGTGCAAAAATATACTTTTCCATTGAGCAGGTATGTTTTCCAAGTTTCGCCAATATTACCAAAGGCCGACGGAACTAAAGGTAATAGGGACTGATACACGAGGGCTCCAATTGAATCTGCCTCATAAAAGCCAAACTCTCCTTGAGAACCTGCATAGACTCTTCCTTGTTGAGACATGGCAATACTTCTAAGTCTTGAAGTACCATTGATTGGGTAGACACGCCAATCGTTACCGTCCAATTGTAATAGACCAAAATTATTTGCAACATAAATCAACCCATCTGCATCTTGCTTAACCTCCCAATTTTGAATACCCCCTTTATAATCTTCAGGGCTATAATTTTTCACAAGAGGAAGGCCTATCTGAGCATTGGTTAATTGGCTACCAAAGAAATAGAGTAATAGGGTTAACAAATAAATATTGATGTATTTAATTTTCATTTCTATGTTAAAATAAATTTTTGTTGTAGTTCTAATACCATGCTTAAATTACCCTATAGGCATTATTTTTTTAAATGATGTATTTTTGATGTATTTTTGATGTATTTATTTTTTATGGTTGATGTATTATTGATGTACGTCTTTACTTGGCTAATGTACGCGAAATGTTCAAATTTGACCCAATGAATTTTAAAACTATGAAAAGATTTCTGTTCATATTAAGCCTGATTGTTTGTGCGAATGCTTTGGCCTTCTCGCAAAGTGGTACCAAGAATGTTCAAGGACAAATTAAAGATGATGGTGGCATATTACCCAATGCAACTATTAAAGTGAAAGGAACAACGGTCGGTACAGTAAGCGATGGTGATGGTAACTATCAGATTCAACTTCCGGCTGATTCGGATACTTTGCTTTTTTCATTTCTCGGTTATAAGACTCAAGAAATTGCCGTAGGGAATCAGACTATAATCAATGTAACTATGATTATTGAATCAACCGAACTTGAGGAGATGGTAGTTGTGGGTTATGGTGTTCAAAGTAAGAAAGTGACCACCGGTGCAATAGAAAGTGTGTCTGCAGATGAGATTGTAGCGACACCTATTTTGAGAGCTGAACTTGCTTTGCAAGGTAGAACTCCTGGTGTACAAGTAACCAACCTTTCTGGTCAGCCAGGTGAGGCTCCTACTGTTAGAATTAGAGGAACAGGTACTACGGGTA
>Ga0115557_1000730_pt1 | contig 23197 bp, 18 predicted proteins | sample COGITO_mtgs_1104_FD_87280 | JGI IMG/M metagenome (GOLD analysis project Ga0115557, IMG submission 87280) | Pelagic marine microbial communities from North Sea - COGITO_mtgs_110421 | ecosystem: Environmental > Aquatic > Marine > Epipelagic | place: Germany:Helgoland, sampling site Kabeltonne...
CCCCGTTTCACGTACTACATACAACAGGGGCTTGCTAGCTTTGTGTCCAGGATGTTTGTTTCTGGGGTTCTTGCCTTTCTCATGTTTTTCACAAATGGGTGACTTTGAGGAGGTTGCAAAATGGAACTACCTTAAAACATCACACTATTTTACGATGCTCATCTCAGACAGCGTTCTTCATAAACACCTCTCCATCAAAAGCAGCAAAGGGAAACCAAAAGTACTGTAGCTCAAACGTTTTACAATAATTTTATACTTCCCATTACTTCTTACAACAAAGCTGAAAATGTCCGTTCCCTTTTCATGTTCCCCCTGTGTAATGTGTGCACGTGGATGAATCTCAAAGAACGGTTGTCATTTCTTGGCTATGTTTTCGGCCTTTAGTTTTGTCCCCTTCAGCGAATTCCGTTTCGTAAATGCTCATCACGTCTGCGAGATCACCAACTCCGAGAGGCTCAAAGTATTTGTGCTCTAGCAGACTGCGCAGAGTGGTAAAATTTTTCGTCTCGTTCTCTGCCTCTATGCATGCAGTCATGATTGCTTTTAGGGTGGTCGAAGAAGGAACATCGATGATCTCTGCCGCGATGGTGATTGTTGCATTTTCTGGCGCAGATTTGAGATCAGGGTCGAAGAACGGTATTTGAACTTCGCAGAAACCTGCTGCTGATGCCAGGAAAACGAGTGTCGCATTTCCATTTGCATCAACTGTTACTGTCTCAAATTTTGGTCGTTTGTTTTCGCCTATATGCGTGATGAGTGCACTCCCTTCGTTTGGAAGCGGGGTAATGAATGGCGCAGTACTATTGCCACCCCCTGTGCCGTTGTTTCCTCCTTGAAAAATGTTGCTGCAAATGCCGCTGTGCCATCGCACATTTTCTCCTAGCTTACCCTCGCTATCTTGCTGCAAGCGCCGGACGCTGTTTACGGGGGGAAGCTTGACTACCAGTCGCTGACCGACTGTTAAACTGACCGGAAAGACGATGTGATCGCCGTCATTATTCTCACGAAACTCATTCTCGCGCTCCTCTTGTTCCAGCAGTGTTTGAACGTTACAAAAGATTTTCGGTTTAGGGACGAATTTTTTCACTGCCTCCTTGTCCGCGTCGGCGCTCAGAACGGATCGCAATATTCTTCCAAACCCCCTTAGAAGAGCGCATTCGCGCTGTCGGAAAAACTGTTTGACACCAATTTTAGATGTTTCCGGCAGAAAATGAGGGCCCCAAAGGAGACGCCCGAGCCGCACCGAGGTCCCTTGACGAGAGAGCATTACATTCTCTGGGCCGACGTCGTGAGCATTCAAGAGTACGTGCGCCGACTGCTCTTGGAGTTGCGAGAGTGCAATTAGCGTTTCACGTGCCCAGTGCTTAAAAAGGATGGATTCTTCCTCTAAAACGTACCCGGATACGCCGCTACTGACCCTTTTATCGTACATCATGCTGCTGAGTGACCGTGCCGGTATATGCTGCGCCGTGCGACAACAATCGTATTGTCGCGGTGAAGAGGAGAGGAGTTAGGACAAGAATATAAATAAAATCGAAAATGTCGATTAGAAGAAGAAGGGGAGACTTCTGTACAACCTTCACCGATCGCTTTCAGCTTGCCCACTGTGCTCGCTTACCTCGAAATAGAATAGCAAATCTCCGTTGTCTTCCTCGACGCCCATTGCGTGAGGCACGCAGGTGCTCGCTAGAGACAGCCCTTTGTGCGCTGAGTAAGAGTCCCAGAGCGACGAGAGGGCAGCAGGGGGTACCTTCGTAGTTGGGCAGACGAGTGCGATGAGTTCGATCAACTTCCCCTTGTTCGTGCCTTGGCACTTGTAGACATGAATGTTATTGATATCGGTGAAATTCTGACCAAAATTATATGTGTCCTGGGCAACTTTGCCTCTGGAATCACTCGTTTTCCCGGAGAACCGGATCGAACGCACTTTGTGCTTCAAGCTGCTCTTTTCGATCATGGCGAGGTTCTGGTTAAAGAAAATTATCGGATTTGGAAGGTCGTTAAAGCTGCTGCTGGTATCAGCCTCGCGAGAAACAGAAGCCAAGCCACCTTCGACGTCTTCGCCGATTTGCGGTGATTCAGAAGCCGAGGTGGTCAAGGCTTTGAGGGAGGTAAGTTCGAGCCTGTTGCTGATGTTCTCGGTCAGATTCTCCGTCTTATCTAGCATTTTGATGTGCTCCTTCTCCAGCTCGTACATGACCGAGAGAAGCTGCCTCGTTTTGTCCTCGTCAAAGGAGTTGGGATTCTGGTCATTGAGTAGCGAAGCCAGGTTGAGGGCCTTCTGTTTAATACTGCTGGCAACAAGGGCAGCCTCATTGCTATTTGCAACCGGATGTGAGGATAATATGCGGCTTTGGAAATCGGAAAATTCAAGCTCTGGTAGAGTCGGCTTGGTGCTGCTGCTGCTGAAGGCGCGAGCCGCAGTTACTCGCTCTAGCCAAATCTCTTCCACCTGCTTAGCCTCAGCGCTAGTGTTCACCAACCCTCCTCCAATAATGGAGTGGAAAAACTTCGTCCATTCCTCTTCGCCGACGATGGACCTACCGTTTGTAGCGCAAGCCTGCAGGAACAAGTCGGCGAACTTGTCGTGCATGATGTGTGTGTGTGATGTTTAGAGAGGCCTTCAGAAGTTAAGAGTTTTTGGGGTTCAGAGCAGTGCGGCTTAAAACGAAAATATCTGAAAGATGTGGCGCTTGAAGTGGGTGATTCGCTTACACAAAAAAACGTTCAATATGAAGTTGCACTCTCTTGCTATTCTTTTAAATCGTTTCACAAATCCTCATTCATCGTGCTCAAAACTATTCAAAAATACAAATTTGTTCCTGATCTCCATTTTTCGGCCCCAGGCCCATTTGCGCCATCCGTCTCGGTCTTTCCTAGCCTGCGATACTTGGGAAGATGGCGCACCCCCTATCTTACGTTCCAGTGCCATCTCTATCTCCTCCTCACTCGGACAACTTCTCCTGCCCCTCAAACAAGCTAGACAACAGTAGCAACGAGAACAGCGGGTTTGTTAGCGAAAAGTTTCCTTCTCCTCCGCTCTCCGTCACTTTTAAGTTGAAGTCCCATGCAATAATCCGCCAGTTCCGGCTCCTGTCTCACTCCTCCATGATCGCAAGCAAAATTGAAATTCATATTGGCAACAGCGAGACAAAAATGAGACGACTCGGATTCATAACGCTAGATAAAAACGAGCGGTCCGATTTTCGGGCGCGCGAGCTGAAAAACGTCGCGGTCGACGCAAATGGCAAGTTTGTGAAGCTTGTGCTGCACAAGTGCCATGACAACCGTGTAAACCTCTTCAATCAAATTGGAATCGTGGCTTTTGAAGTCATTGGGGTGTATAGCGGCGATCACAACGATCCGCCGAGACCACCCGGAAAAACGGATTTGGGGGTGGAGGACGAAAACTTTGATGGCGAAAATGACACAGAAACACACCGAGTCGAGCAAAGTATGAATTACGACAACTCCTCCACCACCACGAACGATGATTACAACAGGAATAAGAAGAAGAATACCCGAAATCCAAACTGTTGCAATGATGAGATGTGGCGACGAGTACATGCAACTATCGATGCGAAGGACTTGGCAGTGAAAAATCAGGACTATGCTCTTGCCAAGAAGATTAAGGCTGCAGAGGCAAAAATCAGGGAGAGCGCGGCCCGCTCTGCCCGACTGGAAGAGGCAAAAGTCGAAGCTGTCTCAAAAGAAGACTACGATCGGGCTAGCATGCTACAAACAGAGCTGCGATCGCTTCAGGAGCGAGCCGCGAGCGTGATGAAGAGCCTCGGCATCGAACTCTCCCCCCTCCCAGAAGTCGTACCAGATCGGCCTGAAGTTACCACACCTCGGAAACCGACCGGCGAAAAGCAGCGGAATCTGCTTGCGGAGGTCGAGAGCAACGTCATGATGGGTGAAGATAAGGAGAAGGCCAAGGTTCTCATCCCGCCGCCCCCCAAATCACCACGGCTGAAAAAGGTCATGCAGCAAATTAAAAACGCGAACTCAATCAGCAGGGCCTTCAAGACGACCGTCAAAGACGCAAAAGAACTCGAGGAGGTTCGAGTTGGGCTGAACCCCAGTTGGACCGCTGAGCGCGATCCTGATACTGGCTACGTCTATTACTACAACAATGAGACGGAAGAATCGTCGTGGGAGCGGCCACCAGATGCTGCTGATAGAGCAGCTGCTATCGTCCCCGATGTCGACTTTGAAACTGGCAAATTTTTAGAAGAGGTAAAATCCCCATTGAAGGGGAGCCCTCGTACGGAACCCGATGCAAATGAGACACCGTCAATGGCGATAGCCGAGAATGATCCTTCTGTCTTGGAATCTCTCCTGGTTCAAAACTACGTCGACAACCAGACTGCAGATGGCATTAGTCCGCGCGTATCGGAGCCGCAACGCGCTGAACCCGAGCAAACGCCTCCGGTCCTAGAAGAAGAACAGCCGAGGGACCTTGCCGCGGAGAAAATCGAGGAAGAGAAGGAGCAGCTGGCGGCGGAGAAGAAACGGCTTCAAGATGAGCGCGATGAAATGCACAAGAATTTGATGCTTGAACGGGAGAAACTTGATGCCGAGAAGGCAGTGCTAGTAAAGGAGAGAGAAGCGATTAAGGTGAAAGAGGAGCTAATGGTTGAGAAAGAAGAGATTCGGAGGAAGGAAGAAGAGGCTGAGAGAAAAAAACAAGAAGAAGAAGAGTCCGCCGCTAACAAACAGCAAGAATTGGTTCGAGAGCCGACGCCGATTTTACTTTGGGATGAAGAGAATCCGCGCGGCAATACGCCTCAGGAAGATGAAGAGGAGGAGGATCGTGATGAAGCGGCCGAAACTCCCTCGATACCGACTCAAGGTGGCGAAGAATTACGACCTAGTCGTTCGCCCGGTAAACCTGATGACCTCGAGAAGAGCTATGAAGCTGAGGAGTGGGCTGACGCAAGCCATCGGCTTGCAATCAAGTCACGCGAGCGTAGAGAATCGATTGCGATGGAGGAAGAAGAAGAATCGGCGAGAAAGATACTCGAGAGCGAGAATGACCAAATCCAGAGGACGGTACACGATGAGGACATCCCTAGAGGAAGGACCCCACCCGAACCAATAGTCACGACAGTTGACATCGGCACACGGCCAATCTCTCCGGAAAAGCTCGAGACATCTATCGACGATCCCGTCGTCTTGCACCAAGCGAAACTAACAGCACAAATCTTCGGAATCTCCCCAATCGAGCACATCCATAGTAAGGACTGGAAATTTCGCCAGACGGGATTTGAAAAGATCATCGGGGCGCTTCCGGCTTTGTTTGAGGAAAAGAAGCGGGGAGAAAACAACGGTCAAAACGTATCGTCGCTCGTTGACGCTTTATTCAAGGGGGTGCTGAGTTTTGGTGCCTCTGACAATGTCGCTGAGGTCGTTTGTGAGAGCCTGAAAATTGTGAAAGCCTTGAAAGACCACCTGTTTGACGATAAAGATTCATCGTACATTGACTCCAAAGAAATGTGCGCTATCTCGGAGGATCTTATCCGTGGCATCATCGACAGGCTCGGCGACACCAACAGCTCTGTGGCAGAATCGTCCTTGTCATCACTTTTAGCTCTGTCCCGTCTTACGGGAATCGCATTCGTTGCGCAGATCGCGCTCAGGCGCCTGCACAAGTGGGAAGAAAAGAATTCGCGGGCCGTTGCGAATCGGCTCAAGCTTCTAAACCAACTTCTCACGGACATGCTTGCCACGACTGATCGCAATAACAGCGCGGGAATCCTCGCCAGCAGCAGCCTAAAATTCGCGTACGACTGCGGGTCGTTTGAGGATTCAGTCGAATCGAGCATTCAGAATGAGGCCAACCACCTGGAGAATGTTGCTCTCGAGGCCATGGGCAGTGAGGCGAGCGAATTCATGCGAGAGCAGAAGGGAACTTCCGTTTACGCTCAGCTACTGGAGGCGGAAAAGGATCGCCACAAAAAACTCGAAGACTGCATCGGTGTCGGTGTTGCCAAGATCTCCGACCTCGAAAAGCTCAACGACAATATGCTGGAGGCAAGAACCAAAGTTCAGGCCAGTGTAGCGAATGTTGACTCTCAGATTGACCGCATATTCGACGTGATGCAAGCGAGTCTGATTAAGCGGAGGGATGAAGTCAAATCCATGCTGAGCGACATAAGAAGCGGTAAGGAAAAAGTTTTGACGATGCAGAGTGATGAGATGGCCGATTTAAGGAACAAACTCCAAGAAACTTGCAGGATGGCGAGAGATGCCCTGAATACCGTTCACAGAGAGGAGTATAGCGCGCTGGTGGAGCCCATCACTCAGCACCTCGAAATGCTGAGCGCAGCACACGACGGCTTAAAGCGCGAACCGGGAGAGGACAGTTCCGTTAGTTGGATAAGTGGCGGAACTGAAAAGGTTTTCGAGAGAATGATTTCGAATTTTGGAGCTTTGCACACGTCATCGGATGTAGTGCCAGGTCTAGAAAGCGACGATCTTGATGTCGAAATGAATGCCAACCCGGACGCAAACACCGACGCCGACACAAGAATCCACCTGACCGTGAAATCTCTTTTGCCGAAGAATAATTTGTCACTAGATGCGTCATCGAACGGCCAAGCTGGTGACGGCACTCCGAAAGACACGTTTGTGGTTGAGGTGCGCAGTGGAACGGAGTGGGACTGCTCCAAGAATGGCAACGATGGAGAGATTCTTGGACGGGTGATAATTGTGAATGCTGTAGAGCGACCCCCTCGAGATGCTTACACAACGTCGCAATTCTTTGAGAGCCTTTACACGCATGTCAATAGCGAGGATGACAAAACAATTCGCAACAGTAGCAACGGAGTACCAACAACAAGAGTAACAAAACTGTTGAAATTCAACGGTGAGAGCAAGCTTGCAGCCGAGCTTCGACTACAAGCAGAGGAGGCGAAAGATTTTGAGTGGAAAGAGGCGGTCGAATTGTTGAAATAGTGTAAAGTTTGAAGTGTGCTAATAATGTGTGCAACTGAGCATGTAAATTTGCAGCTAACTAACTAAACTTTTCTGTTACCTAAACTTCAAATTTTGTCCTCGACCTCTACATGCTCACTAGCTCCATGTTCTTCGTGCCCTAGCTCATATAATCCGTGGCCAATACGGATGAATCGCCAAGTTCTTTGTATCACCAACATTCCAATCCATGCGTCACTTCCTGAGTGGCTCAACTCGAAATAGATCGATACGATCACCACTATCAAATCTGCCAAACAGAAAGGATTTTTTACAAAAGCCATCCCGTTGGCAAATAGTAGTCCCAAGTTGTCAAGCAAGAAAATGCCCAAAATGCAAACACTGACCTTGATTATTAGTCTCTCAATGTCGTGCAAACTTTCGTCGCCATGAACTACGCAAACACCATCATCCCCATTATCTCCTCCGCCCAGCATTCGACTCCCGGGCATTTTCTCAGCTGTAGCGAAACACTTAACCTTGTATCCGTCGATGATCGAGTCTTTAAAATGAAGCTCGACATTCATACTGATCGCTAGTAATAACAAATCGGCAATTAAAAGCAAATTTAGCATAGTGTGGACGTAATGTTTATGCAACCACGCATTCAGTTTTAACTTGAAGGGTGATTGCTCTTTCTGGTGCTGATCTACAGCATCGGAAGGTCTTCTGTCGCTCCGAGTTTTGTAACCGACAGCATCGGAAGGTCTTCTGTCGCTCCGAGTTTTGAAACCAATATGAGAACTAGCTTTATGGTTGTGGTGGATCCCCATCGCGGCGATGACAACAGTCTGTCGGAGCTTCTTCTTGCCCAAAATCTTTTTTTTCCTTGGCTGGGGTAGTTCCAAACGACCATCAGAAGATACTTGAGGTGAAGAATGGTCCATCTCGAGTCTTCCATTAGTCATAATGAGCTTCCTGGAATGTTCTGCCACTTCTGGCGCCTTTAAATCAGTTGAATTTCACAACAAAATATTTTTTTAGAAACCAAAAAAAAAAGGGTAACTCATTCCAACATTCAAATCTCCCACAACAAACAACAACTTTTTTAGTCGTACCACCCTAGACGTGAAGACGCAAAAATTCAAAATATGCGCTAAGGATTTTTTATGCGCCTTCTTCTCCCGACTAAAAACCTGAATTACTTCACTTAACCCAACAATGCCTGTTCCTCTGGCTCCCTCTGCGTCCAAAGCGCACCTTTTTCTACCTGATCTCGCCAAATTTGACGAGCCAACCAAGCCTAGAAAGAAAACTATCAATGATAACATCAAGATTACTTGGAAGAGGAAAGGCCAAATCAAGAAGATTAGAGCAAAAAGAAGGGTGCAAACTGTGAGGGAGCTCAAAAAACTCCACGAAGAGCTATTAGCCGCACAAGAAGGGGAAGATTCCGAGCCTGATGAACTAGAGAAAGTTGGCGTTGACCTGAGGTCCCCGGAGGAAAAGCTGCTAGCTGCTAAAGGGAAGGTGAGAATGAACTGAGCGAATCATGGAATTACGCTCTTTCTTAAAGCCGATTGCAAAGCTCAAAGATAGTATAAGTGCTTGAGAATAGTATCTATTGATCGCGCAACTCCAAGCAAAAATATTCTTTTTCGCCTTGACTCCTATTGTACTGATCTAACCCTAACTGCCTCGCACCCTCTTTTTCTATTCATTGCTTGCCATTCAACGTTCTTGGAGCAGCTAAAGAAACTCGGCGGGTTGGAAAAGATGTTACAGGCAAAACGGAGGACAAATCCAAATTTGCCACAAAGAAAGGATGGGGTTGATGCTAACAAAAACGATGAGGAAGGTGATGGTGATGACAAAGGCAAGACAAAAAATCAAGACAAGGACGGTGGACTCAATCCTACAAAGTACAATGAAGGGCCGGCAATATTATCCACTTTATTCAACGCCAAAATACGCGCCCAAGCTGAGAAATTCGCCGCCGATGAGAAGCGGCGACAGGATCGGGCAAACCGTAACCCTGGAGTGTCTGACTGGCCCCCGTGGCTCGAAGAAGCAAGGTGAGTGGACAAATATCGTGGCATGAGCAGGAAATGTAAATGTAGGGACGTGCCAAACCTAGTGGTGCAATTGGACATCAAAGTATGCAAATATCCCCACGGCCGCTATTTTCCTTGATATCATGTGAAAGATTACCCTAACGTGTTTTTCCTCCCTCCCTTTTTATTATTTGAACGCATGATCGGTGACTTCTGCTGGCTCTCGTCGCAGCAAAACACGCCTACAGCAAGCGCGCAACGCGAGGATTCTACACAAAACGAAAGTTTACTTGCGGAATGATCCGGACTCCGAGTCACAGCTGAAGAAGCTGGAGGAAAAGGAGAAAAAACTCATTATCCCCAAGTTGTCCTATCAGCTCTGGTCAACCCACGTACCAATGCCCCCAATGGACCCCACAATAAGTGTCAAGCCCAATTTAAGAAAAGTTGAGGGCAGGAGGGACGATTATTACAAGCTCGACGCGATTGGGTGGAACAAGGAGGACGGCTACGTGCAAGTTTTGCGCTCCTCAGCTGTTGACAAATCGTTCGAGTCGGTTTATGAAATTCTGAAAGCTCACCTTGTTCCCGCATCCAAAGATGGTTCTAAAGAGGTGAGGCAAGCAAGCCATTTGTCAATCAAAAATAGCACGTTGGGCTCCAACATGTCGCTGCGAAGAAAAATCAAGGTAAAAGCTGACCGCCATGATCACTTCCTCTTTCTTCGCTCGCTTATTTTTTTCGTCGATCCTCGCGTTCGGTGAAGCTTGGTCTTGGAGAGAAAGTAAAAGTATTCGAACTGGGAAGTGGTTCCGGTCAGCATGCCGTCGAAGTTTGTTCGCGGCACAGAGAAGTACTGTGGCAACCGTCCGACATCAGCAAGCTGTGTATCTCTTCCATTGATGCCCGAGCAAAGCAATATGATGTTTTCAAGAGCCCAGTCAATGCGAGGTATATGCACGGAAATTGTCACGAGGCGCTCAATTTCGACATAACTATGTACGACAAGACGATCGCTCTACTAGAGAATAAGTGGAAGTCTGTAGATCTACTTGTTGCGCTCAACGTTGTGCAGTATGCCCCATGGCGATTTGTGGAAAATTTATTTAAGCTGGGTAACGAAATCTGCAAGATGTATGGATTCATATTTTTGTACGGTCCTTTCCGTGTTGATGGAAATATTACGCACGACCAGCAGATGCTGGAGCTGCACCTCAAGACCTTGTCTGCAAAGTTCGGAATTAGAGACCTCGAGGATGTGATTGAGATCGCGGCCAGCTACCAATTCCATCTGGAGGTGAGTTCTTGCTATTACCTATTGTTGTCAATTCTTTCCTCTTTCGTGAGAGTGGCTCACAGCTTAGTGCTTTCGTTACCTTCTTCGCTCACCTACACTACACCGCACCACAGCTCAAGTTTGAACTGGAGGGGAACAATCTGATTTTAGTCTTCAAAAAGGCACCTCTTTCGCAAAAGAAAGAGGAGGTTGTTGAAGAGGTAAAGGAAGAAAAGGTGGAGGAGGAGGAGACAAAGGATAGAGGAGAACGCAAATCCATGAAACAGCGCTTTAAGAACGTGGGAAAATCTGTGAGGAACATAACTAGAATGGGGTCGATGTTTAAGCGATCCAAGAATAAGCCAAGTATGCAGGAGACGGGGAAAGGTGGCGAGGAGGAAGGGGAAGGGGAAGGGGAAGGGGGGGAGAAGGAGCTCACGGAAGAAGAGATGCAGAAGTTCGAGTCCAAAGAACAGAAAGAGGAGCGTGAGAGGAAAGAGCGCCGTAGCAGAATGAGCAAGGCACCTCGAAATGCCCGCCGCTCAAGACAAGGCAAGAAAGATAACGATGGCGACAATGACGACGATGCCGGTAAATCACGAAGTGATAGAAAATCCCAAATGAGTGGCAACAAACGAAATGCTCGAGAGAGTCGTCAAGGACGGCAAAAGAGCAGGATGAGCAGGCAAAGCAAAATGGACACCACCAAGAAAGGTGGGCTCAACGATCAAGCATCAGCCGCAAAGGCAGATGCACTCGCTGAAGCGGCAATGAATAAGTTCATGTGATATACGTTCATGTGATATACGAACTGAAGGTAATGAAAAAGTATGCACAAATAGGCAAATTTTAGGCTACTACTACGCTGCATCTATTATTCAGTTCTTCTTTCGCTTCTTGTTAGTCCCCCCTCCAGCAACATTCTTTACACCGACGTACTCTTTATACCGTCGCAGCATCTCCTCGTCGTCGATTTCTTTTCGAACCCGTTTGTCGCTTTTTATATTTCCCCACGCTGTCTTTACCCGATCCTCAATCGCCCTATTACAACCCAGAAAACTGCGCCGGCCCACTGTCTCTATCACCTCTCTGCCATAAAGGTCCACAGGAGCAGCAGTTGTGTACGGGCAATTCGAGGGTGTAGCTTGAGGAGGGGGCGCTAGCACTGACGGTGACGGCTTCTTCGCCTCCTTCTGGGTTTGGTTTGTGGGGCTCGAGCCGGAGCGATTCATAAACCGCATTCCCTTAGTGGCACCACTGAGGCCACGCATCGGGGCTGTAGGGACATTCTTCGACATTTCAGTGCACCTAAAAATAGGATACCGGTGATCACACTATGCCAACAGATCTCCGGAAAGTGCAGCTGCTATAGACTTTTAGCCAGAGAGTCCCGTTTCCGAGGTGAACAAAGGGAATGGACCAAAGGTTGCTCAATGCAGGGGGGAGTTCGTTCAAGCTATTGGGTAGGAAGTGGGTCGTCCAAGCTCTTTCCCGCTCACGTAAGGTTGAATTGACCAGGTGAAAGTACTGCTCTTCTTTTTTTAAAGCCTTTTTGCTTGTTTAACATTCTTTCTTTTTTCTCTGATGTGCCACGGCAGTGAGAATTGTTTACGCCCGAAAGAAGACGATTTCAATTCCGCCTGTCGTCAATCTATCTATCATGAGATTGAAACAGCTGGAATCAGCGCTTAGCACGCTGCATGCGACCGCTCCCTTTTCCAATCCTGATATCCGCCTGGAGCAATATCACACACCCCCCTCTCTGTGTGCATCTGTAATATTTCTCGCAAAGCAAAACGGAGATATTGAGGATTGTACTGTGGCAGATCTGGGGTGTGGCACTGGGATGCTGTCGATTGGGAGCATAGTGGGTGGTGCGGCGAGTTGTGTTGGTATTGACTGTGACGATAAGGCCATAGAGCAGGCTGTGAAAAACCGGGAACTGATGGAGGTTGAGGAGGAGTTAGATTTTGTTTTCGGAAAAGTCAATCTTGAGGGTGAAGACGGCCTGCAGTTTCGGGACTCTTCTTTTGACACGGTTCTTACAAATCCACCCTTTGGCACAAAGCATAATGCTGGGATTGACGTTGCCTTCCTTAAGGCTGCACTTAGAATCGCCAGGAATAGCGCTTATTCATTCCACAAGACGTCTACTCGAGATTATCTTTTGAAAAAAATCAACGGCGAGTGGAATGATACTTTCGAATCCTGCTCTTTGCGTGGTGAGGTGGTCGCAGAGATGAAGTTTGTGATTCCTAAATCTTACAAGTTCCATAAAAAAGATGTCGTTGAGGTGGAAGTTGATCTTATCAGAGTAAGCAAGGAATATAAGTAAAAGTGTAGACGGAAGCAGAGTAGATACAAAACGTTTCGATGCTCTTGGTGCTATTTTCTGCGAAGAATATATAAGGCTCTGTCTATGGTACATGCAGGATCCGATAATGAATACAGACACAAGCTATCACCCTATCAAACCAAATTTACCCTTTCGCTGGCTGCCTTCGCAGCTTTATCATCCTTTCTCTCCTGCCTCTTGCGGTAGCACCTATCCAATCTGTCCTGATTGACATCACTGATACTCACAATGCATGTCTTTCCAAGTTCGACAACATCACCCCTGGTAAGCCTTGCACTCGGCCTTTTGCGATGAGTAAGAATCAAAGAGAGAGAAATAGTGTGAGTTGAAATTTCCGTTGAGCGCGTGATAAATCCTGACAATACCAGATTTTAATCATATCCATGCTTACCTGCACTTGCTACTGTTGACCCTGGTTCCATTGCCACTATTCAGATCAGTGATCGTTGCCTCCCCATTAGGCTTGATGTCAATCCTAGCTTGAAAGCGACTTAAACTGCTATCGACGATAGCAATCTTATTAGAGGGATCCCTCCCTATCGTGTTCTCCCCCTCGCCCAGCTGATAGCTCTTGCCATTGGGGGTTGCCTCGTTGTCGACAACGTGACAGACGATGACCATATCTTCGCTGTTCAGCGCATCTTTCGGTCGCATGGTCTTCAATTTTTCCAATTCACCGTTGATTTCCTTATGAAGATCCAAGACTAATTCGCCACAATTGCTGCTCTTGGTGCTCCTCATCAGTCCATGTACCCACTCAAACATATCGAACTTGTCTTTCATCTTTAACTCAAATGTTCGAAGTGGTGTGCTGACCAACAGTACATCATTTTCCGCCCCTGTCCTCTTGACTCCCAAATGGTGAGTTAACAAGTGGCCTACGGGATGAGTATCAGAACTATGTTCATACGCGTAAAGGTGTCCAGGCAACAAAACGAAAAAGCACCTTGTCCAACTGTCCTCATCACTGTAGTTTCCATCCGCATCCTCGTTGCTCTTCAGCAAGATGTGTCCTCCCTTAATCTTGTTCTTGCTAGCAATAGGCCTCTCGTTGGTGACGTCCTTGGTTAACAATCCGCTCTCGTGCAAAGCATCTCTCAATATCTGCGCCCTCTGGAAGTGCTCCACAATCTGCTCAAAAAGATGCGGGTCCAACTTCTTTGCCGCATTTTCCTTATCCACCATCTCAAGCGAGCTGCAATGCTCGTCCAACATTGCTTTGATCTCAGACTGCCACATCTTACTCTTCTCTCCGCTAACATCATCATTCGCCCTGATGGTAATGACACCCTGAGTGTGATAGACCCTGAACCTAAACTCTGTGCTCTGGCACTCCACCTCGACAGCAAGATTAGGCAACCTATCTGTTGCCTCCCTCAGAAGTCCAATGTCAAAAGTTTCAGCCCTACAAAAGGAAATAGGCAAAACTTTGGTGGGTCTGATTGCGTTCTCGTTCTTGAACAGCAACAGCCTCGTCCCCAGCAAACACCCGTAGTATGTCTTCCACTTCATGTTATCTTTCCTAATCTGGATCTCACCCTGGCACGTCGCCTCAGACAAGGTGGCTTCCAAATCCTTGGGGGTGCTTCCAATACTCCGACTGCACAGCTTGTCGACGAGGTCCTGGATCATTGTGTCCTTTGCTTGGTCATCGATTTTGGCGCTGATTTCATCCAGGCTGACCCCAAGGAGGTGGCTGGTGTCACTCACTGCAGCCCCAGAACCAATGCCATTGAACTCGATACCTTTTTCACCGACGCTTTCATAGCCAGTATTCTTGTTTGCAGATGCACCAGACCCCATTTCTTTCGAATTTTTGGGTGTTTTGGGTGGTTTTCTTTTTGGAAGTTAAGATAATGGAAAACCAAGTCCAGACGTTAGAGTGCAAATTACCGGTGTTAGTTTCCTGGAAAATATAGCTTCCAATTTTTCTGATACCACAGCAAGAGTAGGCGCAAATTTCCGATGGCTAATAGAGACCAGAAGTGCCTCTAAAGGTGAGATCTGAGTCATGTCAGATCACAAGGAGTTGCGAGGTAATCAAAGGAAATAAGAAAGAAAAGGCCTCACATTTTACTCACCTGAGCTTCTCAGGTATTAGAGCTCGTAAGCGAGTCTTTAACTTAATATTTAAAGATAAAGTGAGACGGTTTGGCTGCTTGGAAAAAACACATCATTTACTTTTCAGGCTGTTCGCTGAGTTCGGATTGTTCTGACGACATGGGACATGGGCCGATGCTGATACTGTATTTGACCAGCCCAAAATAGGTGAGAATCGGAAATTTTTTGCAACAGAATCCGTGTTGTCGACATTTATCCCATCATCACTCATCCCATCATCACTCATGGCATCATCATCGCTTAAATTAGTACCAGGTATCGGAACTTGTACAGCAACAATCAGTGAAATTTTTTCTTGGTTGGAGAAGATGTGTTGGTATTATGAATGTCTGAAGTCCGACCTTTGTCACGTAAAACTGAAAATAGCGTAAAATGACAGGCCTAAAATAACACATGAACTCCATGATTTGTCTCCGAAAAAAACGCGAAGCTATGTATGTGTACTAAATAGCCATCCAATCATTTTTCAATTTTTGGCACCTCACTCTCCTGGTAGTGGGAACCTAGAGACAAATGTAGTGACGTCTTCCTTGAGTTCTCTGGTCCGTTTTGCCCGCCCAGCTGCGTCGTTTGAGTTAGCGTCACCTTCAGTTTCAGTTCCAGTTTCAGTTCCAGTTTCATTTCCAGTTTCAGTTCCATTTTCAGTTCCATTTTCAGTTCCAGTTTCAGTTCCAGCCTCGGCAATATGCACCGCCCTCTCAAGAAATGACGCAACCTTCTCCATATTCTCCGTCCCAGATATGCCCCGGGTGGTGATTGCCGCCAGGCCGATCCTGACGCCCCCTGGCTTGAGCGCGCTCGTGTCCCCGACGATGCTATTCTTATTGACGGTGATCCCGACCTCCTCCAGCAGATTCTGGAGCGCGTCGCCCCCCCCAGGGTAATCCCGCACATCCCACAGGAGCATGTGGTTGTCTGAACCGCCAGTCTGGAGCACGAAACCTTTCGACGTCATTATTCGGCAGAGAATTCTGCAGTTCTCCACAACGTCGGAGATGTACTCCTTGAAGGAAGGCGTGGAGGCCTCGGAAAAAGCCACAGCGAGAGCGGCAATGTTGTTGTTGTGAGGTCCCCCCTGCATTCCGGGGAAGACACTTTGCTTGATTTTGTCGATGAGCTCTCTCCTGGCAAAGATCATCCCCCCCCTCGGCCCCCTGAGGGTCTTGTGCGTGGTGGAGGTGACAATGTCGGCGTATAAAAACGGGTCAGAAGTTCCTTTGTGTTTCCCCGCTACAAGCCCCGAGACATGGGCCATGTCCACCATGAGGAGGGACCCGACAGAATCGCAGGCGGAACGGAAGACAGAGTAGTCGACGTCGCGGGGATAGGCGCTGCCGGGACCGGCGATTATCACGCGCGGCTTCTCCTTTAGGGCCAGAGAGAGGACTTGGGGGTAGTCGATGAGGCCATCAGAGGCCGATACAGAGTATGATTTGGAGGTGAAGTATTTGGAGGTGGCAGACACGGGCTTTATGGTGCCGTTCTTCAGCGTTCTTTGGAACCCGTGGGTAAGGTGGCCTCCAGAGGGTAGATCCATGCCCATTATTACGTCCCCACACTCGCAAACAGCGTTGAAAACCTCAAAGTTGGCTGGCGAGCCCGAGTAAGGCTGCACCGTGACCCCCCACTCTGAGGGGTCCAAACCGTAAACTTCGAGCGCGCGCGACTCGCACAGGCTCTCTATCGAGTCCACCACTTCGTTTCCCGCGTAGTAGCGCTTTCCCGGCTGTCCCTCCGAGTATTTGTTTGTTAAAGTCGACCCCAGCGCCTCCAGGATGTTGGGAGAGGCGTAGTTTTCGGAGGCTATTAAGTTCAGAGTCGTTTTTTGCCGTCGAGTTTCCGATTGGAGGAGAGCATGGACCGTGGGATCGGACAAGGAAAGGTCAGAGGCGGAGGTAGAGGTAGAGGTAGAGGCAGAGGCAGAGGCAGATGTCGATGTTGATTTTGTTGTTGATCTTGATTTTGATTGTGTTGATCTTGAGGCAGATGTTAATCTTGATGCAGAAGCAGATGCAGAAGCAGATGCAGGTACTGAGGCGGAAGCAGAAGCAGAGGTAGAGGCAGATGCTCCCCCGCGGCAGGAAAAGTACAAGCTTGTGTTCGCCTTAATCCTTCGGAATCCCCTCGCCCTCAAGAACCGAGCGGATGACTGCGATGGGCTAACACTCAGGCCATTGCCAGATAGAGCAAAACCGAACGACCGAGACAGAGCAAGGCTGAGTGACAGATGTAGAAGGAAGAGGGCGTTCATGGTAGCAACGGCGACAAAACAGAGGTACTAGAGGGAGGGGAGTGGAGGGGAGAGGAGGTTGACAAAGAATCCAGACAGACGCTGAAATACACAGCAAGCTGTCCCTTATTGGAGATCTATTACCAATGACAAGAATTCAGAATCCGGTTTAGCGGGGTGGATGCTTTGAAGCGCTCTTTTCCGTCTTTTATTTGCAAAATAAACTCTTCTTTTTTTTTGTCGTGAGAATGTGGATGAATTTTGGTCTGCTGTGTATAGTTTCAGCGCATCGTTGCTTATAATCTTCACTGCCTTGCTCCCGTCCTACGTGCGAGCAGAATTACGCAGGTCGCTGTCCCATCTGCTCTCATAGACACTTTGCTTCTGGCGGCGGCGGCAAGTTTTCCTCCGCTTGTGCATTGAATTGTTCCCTTGCTGGTTCCCGGAAGAATGAGTGCACTCTCGTCTGCCCCTAAACGCCAGCGATTGTCTCCCGCCAACCCTTCAGACGGGAAGATACCGGGAAATGTCACGAGCCGCTCGACCTCTTCAAGCTTTGGCATCAGAGGAGTGAACAAATGTTCTCCCAGAGGTAGTTTCGTCTCGTCGTACCTCCTGCCAGTATCTAATCCAGCAAGTAGGTTTAGGGATGTTATGTTGCCGCCGCTTCGTGGAGCGAGGGAGGGTAGGATAAGAATCTGTAGGGGGGCTTGGGGGAGGATATTGCAGGTTGCATTGGGTGACAAAGGGGCAATGGGTGGAGGAGACGTCGATGGTGGAGACGCCAGTGGAGGAGACACTAATGGACAAGAAGTCGATGGAGATGTAATATGCGATGCAGTTGGCGATACAATAGGAGATGGCAACTACTGGTGCAAGAACGCTTTCGGTTATCAGGACCTTGTGACTACCTTGGTTGGGGAAGTCTTGGGACAGTTTGGGGGGTTGGTCGTGAAGGAGAGGCAAAGAGGTTGCGCGGAAGATTTTCGCTGCGACGGATTTGTGGGAAAGATGCTGTTCTCCTACCTTTGGGAAGTTGGGGTTGTCTTGGGGAGGGATAAAGATAAAGAAAAAGATAATGGCGGGGACCGAATTATTGCCAGTCAACCATACTTTCGATTGAGTGATGAGGAAGGGGGACAGCAAGGGGGGCAACGAGGGGGAGATGTCGAAAGAGGGCTGCTCAAGAGGTATGTAATGCTTTTTTATCCATCTTATGTCGTAGAAAAACCCACTGTTGACGAAAATGGTTCCGCCGACGAAAGTGCTGTCTGCAAGAGTGTTTTAGAAGAGGAGGCTGATGTCTTCGGTTGGAGGGCCCTGCTGGACGTCGTCGGCGGGAGGGAGGGCGTCAGGGGAGCCTTGTTTACAGATGACGTAGAAGACCTAAACGAGGGACGAATCAGGCGATATAATGGACTTAATAATGGACGAGAGGATCAAAGAGACGGGAAAAGCGATGACGATTCTCAGGTTGACTCTTCTGGTGGCCCGGTTGCGCAGGAGCAACAGCAGCTACAGGAGAAGGGGCAGGAGCAACAGCCACTTGGACGTGGTCTTGTAGAACAACGCGCGCCCACACCTGTGGCGATCAAATCTTTCTCTTCCCTCTACCGCTCCTTGTATTCCCCTAGTCTTACTGTTCTCCCCTCTCCTTTGTTGACTTGTATACCTCCTCTGGTTGAGTGTTTGAGGGGAGGAAAGAATGTAGACGAACTTTTTCCACTGCTTGTGAGTGAGGTGAACGGGATTTACGGCCGAGGAGAACCAGCAGAAACGTCAGCCGAACAGACTGACGGATCCGACAAACTCCCGGACAAACTCCTGTTCCCCCCACCCCCTGATGACAACGTTAGCATCCTTCAGCACATCATCTCTCCCCTTCTTTCCCTTTCTCCTGCTCCTGGCGCTTCTGGTTCCTCGCTTGGCCTCCCCCTTCCCTCGAAACCCTCGAAAAGCCTCTTAAAAAATACCATCAAACACTTTGTAACCCCTTCCCTTCTCAAACTCAAAACCCCTCTCCCGAGATCGTTCTACAACAATCTGCTGCTTCCCGTTTGCAGTCTGTGTGTATTTGGATCTGTCGATGACGTCGGCAGTGTGGACGTCGATTCGGAGGGCTCCCTCATCTTCGTCGAGGATTTGTGCTTGGTGCTTTTGTTGGGAGGGGGGGGTGACGTGGTGGGTCGTCTGGGGAAAGATTTGAGGGACGGAGGCGCCATTGGGACTATGGTTCTTGAGCGTTTAGGAGGGACAATCGAAGAGTGGGAGGCGGGGGAAGTGGAAGGTGGTGGTGAGCGAAAGGTTGGTCTTGATGTTGTCAACGCAGTGCAGGCGCTGTTCAACTCCTCAGGCAGCAACAAAATGAGTTTGGACGGCTTGAATGGCGTGCTATCGACTCTGCTACGCTCTGCGCAGGGACAGGCCGATAAGAATCACAGGAACAAGGTCATGGGAGTACTTCTTACCCTGCTTCGAAAGGAGGGGGGTAGGGTGAAGAAGGACCAGCAAGGGAGGGAGGAAGCGACTGCCATTGCAGACTTGTGCGGGGGGTTCCTGAAAAAATCGGTGATGAAATTTTTGGAGTAGGGGAGAAGGCAATTTTGAAATAGGGTGTCGCTTGGCGATGATTTGTTACGTAGATGATTCAGAAAAAGAACTTACTATGACGAATTGAGTAATGGTGGAAGTGATGTGAAGGCGAATTTTTCTCGAGTTTTTCTGTTTTTGTCAAATAGTCAATCGCCTTATTCCTTTTCTTTTACTTGACCACCCCTAGAAATTATTCCCATTCGATAGTAGCAGGAGGCTTGCTACTAATATCATAGCACACCCTGTTAAGTCCCTTGACCTCATTGATAATCCTGTTGCTCATCTTTCCGAGGATCTCGTGGGGCATGTGGTAAAAGTCAGCGGTCATGAAGTCGGTCGTTTGCACACATCTGATGGAGCAGCAGTTCTCATAGGTCCTCCCGTCTCCCATAACACCGACTGTCTTCACTGGCAAAAGAACGACAAATGCCTGGCCAATCTCCCTGTAGATTCCGTGGTTCCAGAGCTCCTCGATCATAATTGCATCGGCATGCTGGAGTGTTGCGACCCTCTCGGCAGTAACCTCGCCCAGGATTCTTATGGCAAGCCCCGGTCCGGGGAATGGGTGCCTCCAGACGGACTTCTCCTCGATTCCGAGGGCTATCCCGAGCTCCCGCACCTCATCCTTGAAGAGTTCTCTGAGGGGCTCGATGAGCTTCAGCTTCATGTCAGCGGGGAGGCCACCAACGTTGTGGTGGGTCTTGATGGTCGCAGAGGGGCCCTTGTAACTGATTGACTCGATCACATCCGGATAAAGGGTTCCCTGGAGGAGGTAGTCGCACTTTCCTTCCTCGGCAATGATGCGGCGGGATTCTTCCTCAAAAATCTCGATGAAAGTGCCCCCAATAATCTTGCGCTTCTTCTCGGGGTCCGTCACTCCCGCAAGCTTACCCAGGAAAAGGGATGAAGCGTCAACGCACTTGAGGTTAATGCCGCAGTCGTCACGTAGACGTTTTAGGACGTTTTTAGCTTCATCCTGTGCATGATGTTTGTTAGTGTCTGTTGTGGCGTGTGGCGTTTTTCGGCGTTTTTCTTTGCTCTCTAGCTCTCACCTTCCTAAGACAGCCGTTATCAACCATAACGGCGTGGAACCTGTCTCCAATTGCCTTCTGCATCAAAACGGCGGCAACAGTGCTGTCGACACCACCGCTGACGGCCCCAACGACGTGGCCATCGGGTCCAACCTGAGCCCGAACGCTCTTGATGAATTCCTCGGCGTAGTCAGTCATGATCCAGTCAGGCTTGGCGCCGCAGATTTTCAGGACGAAGTTGCCAAGCATAGTGGTACCACCGATGCTGTGCGTCACCTCGGGGTGGAATTGCAGCCCATACTGCTTCTTCCCGGCATTCTGCATCATAACGAATTCAGCGTTGTCAGTGCCAGCAACAGCAGTGAAGCCCTCAGGGACAGCATGGAGCTTATCACCGTGACTCATCCACATCTGAAAGCCCTCTTCGGGAAGTCCTTCTAAAAGCGCGCAATTGTGGTTTGGGACGGGCTTTACGATCGCCTTCCCGTACTCACGCTTCAAACCAGGTGCGACGCAACCGCCAAACACATGAGCGAGCTCCTGCATTCCATAGCAAATTCCTAGCACAGGAATCTTATTTTCCTCAATAAAGTCCCAAACTCCTTGCTCAACGTGAGGTGCGCCCTCGTCGTATACACTGTTCGGTCCTCCAGAAAGAATAATACCGGTAACTGGGGATTTCTTCAGTTCATCTATTTTGACCAAGCAACTGTAAAGCTCGCAGAAGCAGTGCAATTCTCGCACACGACGCGCAATGATGTGCGAATATTGCGATCCAAAATCGAGAATGGCTGTGATACAGACGTTAGGGGTGCGAATGTGAAGTGTGTTAGTCGTTGTGTGCAGGAATCACGCACCACTCAGAGAAACCCTTGCCTGTACAATTCTTCCATTCAATCACTGAAGGAGAAATGAAAGGAAATTGAGTTTTGCCATAGTTCTCAGTCCACTGCCCAAACATTCTCGCTTCCTAGTTCACTGCCACCACATTTCGACGATACTGAGCGAATCATTCTGAAGGGGGGAGGAGCGAAACCTCCGCACCCTCCCTCTGGTGGAGAGAAACAAATCGCACCTATTTGGGGGCGGTCTGAGCCAAGCTGTGAGCTCTGCTGAAGAAACTCTTCTGTGGCGCCTGGGAGGGGGTCCGTCATTTATAATTAAAGATTGGTGTTTGTTCCTTGATCCTGATCCTTGCACGGAGGTTTTTCTGGGGGGATTTTTGTTAAAGACTCTACAGTCAATTTCGCGGGCCGATAATTCGTCAGAGACCTACTTTGTAAAAAGTAGGTTCCCTCCCTCGTGCCCAACGAAAACGTAGACTCGTCAATGACGAACTCTGCAAATGGCGCCGAAATCGCCCCCCCGCCTCAGGCGCGACCTCTGACAAAGCCAACTCGATGGCTCTGCGATGTGTGCAAGATCCGCCGGTTCGATGATTTTGATGCTGCTTGTCGACACGAGGAGGTTTGTAACGGAAAGGGCGATGAGAAGGCCTCAGCCTCTGCCTCAGTTACCCCCCAAAATTCTCTTGATTGTAATGATGTGATTGATATGACGACTGAATGTGGCCAGAAAGAGAACAAAAAGTCGGCGGAAGTAGTGACAATGACTGACTTTTTTGGACGTGCTGCGAAAAAGCAAACTCCTGTCCCCGCCCCTGCTGCCAAGAAGCAAACTACAGCAGCCAAGAAGCAAACTAAGTCTGCTGCCAGGAAGCAAACTGCTGTCTCAACCCCGGCAATGAAGTCAAAACCCAAGGTACACGACAAAAACGCTGTTAAGGCATTTACTGCAATATTTTCTTCGAAACCTGTATCTGACAGCATTAGCAGCAGCAAGAACAACAACGACAAGAACGGCGCCAAGAACAAGAAGGGCAACAAAAAGAGCCAAAGAGATTTGATGGATAAAAAATATTGTGGCGACAGTGAGGAATTCGATGAGGACTGCAGTGAGGAGGAATGTAGTGAGGAGGAATGCAGTGACGAAGACTATAATAAGAATGGCAAAAAGAGGAAGGCTTCCAAGGCTAAATCGAAGTGCTCCAAGCCTACAAAAAAAGCATCGAAAAGAAAGGACCAGTTCATGATGATTACCAAGGAAGAGAAGAGCCAGGTCGATCCTTTCGCGGCAGAGTCTAGGCGGAAGGAAGATCTCGAGCGTCGCAAACTCGAGTCGAGAAAAATGGATGAAATGATGCGCCGCAATGCTGGTTCTTCGTCTTCCGCCGCTCCATCTGCCTTCTTTCTCAAGCAGTCCAAGCCGCCACAAAAGAATAATATTAGCAGCGATAAGTCCTCCGCTTCCTCCCCCGCGCACGTAATCGATGAACAGATGGAGCGAAAGGAACGAAATGCCAAACCCGCCCCCTCCTTCCCCGTGCCAACCCACATTTTGCAGACCTCGTCATCACGCTCTTCGTCTTATGGCAAATTACTGGCAACTTCGCAACAAACCCTCCCCTCCTCATCTGCCTCTTCCCCGGCCTCATCTTCGGCCCCCATCTCGTCTTCGACCCCTATCTCGCCTTCGACCCCTATCTCGTCTTCGACCCCCATCTCTCTCCTCCCTGATTGGAAAACCGCCAGCAAGCCAACATCAACATCAACATCAACA